>JAEEGL016458166.1_pt1 | contig 15199 bp, 9 predicted proteins | sample 9134231 | NCBI WGS metagenome assembly JAEEGL01 (sample SAMN16246548, study PRJNA631951) | gut metagenome | biome: gut microbiome; feature: rumen; material: fiber-attached | host: Bos | place: Iran: Karaj | collected 2018-10 | reverse complement strand
CTTTCCGTAAGTGTAGTCAACACTGCCATTATCAACTGCAATGACTATTCTGATCTTTTAAACTGTTTAGCGCACGTTATTCAAGGTTCTTAATGACCTTGACAGCTACACCCTGAATCTTACAATCCGAAACAATGATGTCCTTCATAGTCTTATTCTCAGGATGAAGTCTGATCTTCTGATTCTCTTTGTCTACAAAATAGCGCTTCAGCGTGTTCTCATTCGCTACCAGGGCAACAACAATATCGCCATCCATGGCCTCTGATTGCTTTCTGACAAGTACTAGATCTCCCGGAGAAATTCCAGCTTCAATCATAGACTCGCCTTTTGCCCTAAGTAAAAAAAAAGTCCCTTTGCCAAACATCGACGCAGGCAATGACACATATTCCTCTATATACTCTTCCTCCAGCGTAGGAACGCCGCAGGAAACAGCACCAAGTAATGCCACACTTGTAAACTCTGTCTGAACCTTCTCGGTCTGTTCAGTAGAAATCTGCTGGCCATCATATCTGATCATGCCATTCTCATTCATGGCTACCAGATACTTATATGCAGTTCCTCTGGCAATACCGACCGCATCTGCAATCTCTGTTGTAGACGGTGAGTGGCGATAATTCTTGTAGTATTCTTCTACAAATGCCTTAATAGTACCCATAAGCTCTGTAGATTTGTGTCTCATACGCCGCTCCTTTCTAAAGGAAGCAATCTGCTTTTGTTACTTCCTGATTAAAAGTATAGTACTTCGAACGGACGTTTGCAATAACAATCTACAAAAAGTTTAAAATAGCCGACAAGCCGTGAAAATCGTGCACTCCCCCTTTTATGATTCTAATTGTAGCAAAAAGCCTGTCCCTTAATAGGGACAGGCAATAGTGGACGGTATACGGTATAATATAGCCCCGGCCTGCCACCCCTGTTGCTAGTTTTTCTTTGAAAAATGATATCCAGCATTTGTAAGAACTCTTCTTACATCTTCATAGCTACGACCAGAAGCCTTAGCCATTTCTCTGATTGTCATCTTACGAGCTGCATAGGTATCAATAATCTGCTGGTCACTCATGATTTTTCCTCCTTCCATTCTTATTGATGTATTCATAATAACATAAAATAACGCTTTTCATACCCTCAAGCATATGGGTATAATATATATAAGTTCGACGAGTTTAAGGCATTTTTCAATTTCAATTTTTAAATTTGGAGGCATCTTATGAAGCAAAGCAAAAAGGATTTACATGATTTTTCTCTCAGAATAAAGGCGGCCAGAAAAGGAATCTATACGCAGGCTCAGCTTGCCGAAATCACCGGTGTACCATTGAAAACCATTGAACGCTTTGAAAACTTTGAAAAAGCTGACTCTCCTTCTCCTTTGGCTCAGAATGTTATAAAGATTGCTCAGGCCCTGGATGTAACCCCTGAATATCTTCTTTTTGGTGAAGACGACATGAATATATATATGCAGAAGCTTGAAAAAGAACTAAAAGCATTGACAGTTGACGAAATCCACTATTATCATAAGACCCCCCTTACGGACAAAGTACTTGCCCACTTAAAGCTTACAGATTCCTTCATTAACGAGATTCATAAATACTGGAAAGAAAATACACTTAGCTGTTACCGTCCATATGTACAAGACACTATTATCCGTTATTGTCACAATCGGAAGAAATAATAAAGGCGAAGCCATTATTTGACTTCGCCATCATATCTCATGCCGATGGTAAGTAATAAATCTTGCCATTCTTAGAAATAAGCTGAGCTTCCTTATCATACAGCAGTGTATTGTCCTTCTCATATAAGCTCTCGGGATCTGCCTTCTGCATTGTAATCTGATTGATTACGCCTTTATCAATAGTTTTATATTTATTCTTCTCATCAAGAAGCCCTGGTATAAAATGTAAAACCATATCAAAACCATTTCTTTTCCTTAACTCTTCATCAAGATCAATCCCAAGACGTTCTGCGTTCTCATCATGCCATTGAATCAATCTATCTCTAGACTCTTTTACCTGTTTCGTATATGTTGGAACCAAAGCAGCACACTGACTTCTTGATACTTCTCCAAAATACAAGGAATACTTCAGCTCTGATATTCTCTGTAGTACTTCCAATAAGTATTGCTGATATACAAACCAGCTTTGTGCTTCGTGTAGTTCTTTCTCATAACCCGCATAATCAAGGTTTTCTTTCTTGGAAAAATCCGCAATAGTTAAATTAGCCTGGCCAAGAAGCTCTATACATTCATGCTCCCAATCCCCCAGTTTTCCCAATCGCTCATTCCTTAAAGAATCATTTTCAGCTATCTCAGATTGAAATCTTGAAACCACCTTAATTTCTTCAATTAGCGCAAATACCTTGCTTCGGTATTCATTATTTTGAAAGTCTGATATTTCAGATAAACTCGAACTGATTGAATCAAGCTCATCATTAATCTTGGTCATATAATACTGACCAACAACCATTGAAGCCACACCCATAGCAGCAGAAGCTACATTTACAGCAGCCACAGCCCCATTTTGTCCCTGAACAGCAACAAAATTAGCATTTCCCTTTATCTTACCAGCTTCCATGTACATTCCGCGAACAGCACCTTCAACAGATCTAGAATCTGCCAGCTTAGCACCTGCAGGAAGAATAGCTCTATACAAAACCTCTCCGCCAGCATTAAAAGCCTGGGCAGCATTATTTACTGCCACACCTGCCTGAGCAAACCCCGGGACAAGGTTGTCGATTCTAGCCAATAATTCGCTGTCTTTTATCTCAACTAATTTATCCTCATCTTTAAAGATTTCTGCTGGTAAAGCTTCTGCCTTTACAACAAGGTTGCCATCATTATTCTTACATACCGCCAATTCAGATTTTGGTTTGCCCTCGAATTCAATATTTAAAATTTTCATTTTATCTATTTTCGATTTAAAAAACAGGTATCCTCCAATAATAAGCGCTGCTGATAAGCAAATAGTAATAACATAAATCATCAAGCATTCTCCATTCTAATCCCAATTCAGCTCATTTCTGATTCCATATTCCATCTATATAATGCCCACAGTACTATGATCCAAAATATATGCATCAATGAATTCTAAAATCATCCAACAGCACTGCAGCCGATTCTAAATTTGCATCAATCAAAGATTTCAATATATTCTCATATGCAGCAGTTAATTCAAGATTAGACTTGATTTCATCACTATAATCAAGATATGCCTTAGTTATTATTTCATTGATTACAAATTCCGATTCACTAACTTTCTTATTGAAATCTCGTTCATCTTCCTTTAAATAATCAATACAAGAGCTTAAGGAAATAAGAACTTGTGGCAATAGTTCAGAAATGTGGAACTGATACAACACCATAATATAGTCTTTGAAATGCAAATGTGCATATTTTCCCCATATCTGATTAAGAAAAGTTTTATCTGCATATGAGAAATGTGAATTGCATTTATTCCAATCTGACATGTACATGCCTTCCGTAGTAAGTAATAGCATACCTGTCAATTCTTTTCTTGCATGTTCTACTTTTATTGTCTGCAATTTCTCCTCAATTCTCTCTATGACACATTGGCATCTTTTTCTTACTCTTTCATTATTGTATGAATCAAAATAAGTACACATCACCATTCCAGCAATTTTCTTATACATCTTAAAACTTTCATAATTAAATTTTTCAAAATCGACGTTATCAAATAAAATGCTTAATGCTTTGTCGTAATCATCATCATATGATAGCTTCTTTTCGAAAAATCCTTCAACTTCAGAAATTGCATAGACATCTAAAAATTTATGATAATCTCTTACTTCATGAATAACATCAATTATTTCATTTAGAATCACATTTAAAAGAGAAGCAAAATCATCATCCTCCAAATCCAATCCGCAGTTAGCAACATAGCATAAAGTGCTTAAATTATAATCACTAATATTCCAGTTTTGATATGTTACATCATTATCGGATAATAAAAGTTTTTCAATTGCTTCTTCTCTTTTATCTTCATACTTTTTATGCTGCTTTGGCTTATCACTAAAAATATATGGGCATGATTGACGGTTTGGAATATATTTATATTCCTTATTTCGATCCCTTATCATTTTTTCATCATACTGGTATTGCTTCATTTCATTTTTGGAGATAGCAACAATAGTATTAAAAATCTTTTTCGCCAACATTTTATTTGTGCAAAGGTACTCCTTTAGGTACCTCGCCATATGGTTAATAATTCCTTGTTGTCCCCGATACAACAGACAATTAATCATAATAGTTTTCAAGCGTCTACATGTGGTGTCTTTTAATTCATTATCTACTTGGGAAAAGAAAACTTTTGCAAGCGCAGGTTCACCTGAAAATGCACCATTCTGGAATAAGCCCTCTACACCATTAAGCCATATATCACAATATTCTGATCTTTTCTCATAAGAAAGATCTTTTTTAGATAATGCATATGCCATAAAGGTATAGGCAAAATTTTCAATTTGGTAAGGTACATCCGCTGTTTTGCTCAAATTAAGTAGCTTGTCAATAGCAGCAGTACACTCATCTGTAGAAAGGGATTGATTATTCATTGCCTCTGCTACAGATGAAATAATACCTCCAAATTCAGCTTGACTCACCGAATAATTGCTTTTCTCGTTTTCCTCAACTATTTGCTTTGCTTCCCCCTCTATTTTGGGTTCAAAAGCATAAATATCATTAGCTACATGTTTTATCTGAAATCTTCTTAAATCCATTTTTTGTATTTGTAGATTACAGTTTGCTGTATCTCCAGAATTCGGATACTTAAAATATAAATAATCTAAGATTTCATATATTCTATCGTTTAGCTCCTTATCATGAATCAACTGCATATTACAAATATATTCCTGCAAAGTGCAAACCTTTTCAGAATCAATGATATATCTCTTCTTTAGTTCCGGTATACCTACTGTAAGCAATAATTGTTTTTCTAAAAGATCTCTTGCCGCATTCGGACGTAACTGTGAAGCTCTCTGCATATCTAAGTAAATCAGCTCCATACTACTTGCTAAACAAATAGCGTAACCAGGAATACTCTTACTATATTCGCACCCTATTCTATCTATTATTGTTAGAGGCATAATATTGTTTGATTTTGACAATATTTGTTGTTTGATTTTTGATGAAAAATCTATTCTTTCTTCTACAGTCAATGCTTTCATAAAGGCAATAGTAGTATCAGAAAAAATATAAATTGCATCGCTTATCAAAGTATGAACTCTGTTTTCTTGGGAGCCAACGAGCCAAAATTCAGGATTATAGAGATATTTTTTCTTTTCATCAATTCCATTTACCAATATTTCCAATTCACCTACAGCTTCCTTATTGTGTTCTTGCAGCTGCAAAGAAATATTATTGGTCTTTCCAATTATCCATTCTAAAGCGGTCCAATACCCGTATGTACAAATCATACCAAGAAAGCTGTTATCGGTTATTTTTTGAAAATCAAAATGATATGAGCTTCCCTTTTCCGAAAAACCCATTTCCTCATTTATATCATCATCTATATCACGATATAAAAATGGATTCTCGTCAATTCTTCTCTTTGTAAACCAATACACATCAGCAAGATTACATATTTCATTTGGCAAATATTTAGCTAATCCAACTGTAGTATTTTTCATTGTATATTTGATAATTGTATCTGCTATATGTCCCCTCTTGCGATTCCTACTCAAATAATCCTCTGAAATACTGTTCCAAAAATTTCTAATCCAATCTATTGAATATTCTGCCATATAATATATAGCCGAAAGATATTTTGTTAATCGATTTTCATCAACATAATAATCTGGTTTCTCCCGTTTCATGGCTTCTTCTAGAAAATATTCCAAAATAATACATGCACACCTTGCAGTTTCTGGATCCAAGTCACTTGTGCCGGAATAGTCTATACATAGTTTTTCTATATATTGTAATAAATCCTTCTCCTTATACTTATTACTCTTGAATACTATTTTTATAAGATTCTCTCTACCCTTGCCAATTGGTTTGTGTTTCAAATAAACGTTATCGTATTTCAGTGGAATAATACTGGCCTCAAACGCAAACAAATTTGTTAGTTTTATAAACTCGTTTAACACCTCCAAAGGTAGTTGTAATTCATGCTCAGAGAAAAATTCCGTACAAAAATCAGATTTAACAATTCCTATTATAGTCTGATACTTCCAATCTTCTGGAGTTGACTTTGTATTTAAAATAGAATAGAGAAAAGCTTCTCTATTATTCTTAGTAAAAAGCTTATTCTCGATCCATATTTGATATCTTCTATACGAACACTTTCCTAGTGAATTTACGTTAGAAAAAAATACAGAATAATCTCCCCTGCAATCTACGTAATACTTATCAAGCATTTTTTCAAAACAAATGTCTTCAAAAATGTCATATTTTAGACGAATTCTATTTTCGTCGCACATTGTAATGATTCCATGCGACTGCAATATCTTAAAAATCTCTGTTCCTACTTCATCAATATATATACCGGTCAAAAATTCTGTTGCCCTTTTAGTAACTATTGATAATACTGCATTTTGGACATCTTTTTTCTGAATATTTCTTGGTAAATCGATACCATCTAAGCATATAACCTTTTCCCATACTAAATTTCTAAACTCGTTAATATCCGAAATTTCATTAGGATTTTTCACTTTGCTTATAATCAAATTCAAATAAAAAGGTGTTCTTAATAATTGTGAATAACCATTTTGCTTTGCTAAAGTCTTAATTACACTGTATTTTTCACAAACTCTTCTAAACTGAACATCATTCAATAAATCAACCGTAAAGTTTTTTACTGAAAACATATTCTCAATTTTAAGAAATGCTGCTTTATCACTTGTTCTACATGATGAAAGTACAAATACATCCTTATGCTTTGAAGCTACAATATATAACTCTTGAAGTATATCCATTTTAGTTTTTGGAAGATCAGCTATAAACTCCAAAGCATCAATATAAATAATCAGCCTCTTGCCATTTAAAAGCTTTAGAGACTCTTCCAGATTAATATTCCATAATTCATCAATAGAATTGACATCAGCGATCTTTTCAGCTCTAACGTACAAAACATACTCATTATCTTGCAATAGCTTTTTGCATAAAGCAGATTTACCAGATCCAGCAGTTCCATCAATAGAAATATATTTGGAATCACAAGCCCTTATCTTTTCAATAATATTTGTACGGTCTATTTATATTCACCATTAATAAGACCATCAATATTCAAATCCATCAATTCCTTGCTGGTATTTATTATTACAGCTAACCTATCTGCAATATTCTTAATTGCCTCCGAATCTTTTTTTAATAAATCGTATAAAGCAATTTGAAAATCTAAATCATTTTTTGCCTTATTAAGAACTCTATCAGCGGTTATTAAATTCTCTGATGCTTTAAATTCGATATTGCCTATTTTTTCTTCTCCCGAAAAGTCTTTTACCTTTTCTTTTGATTCATTTCCAAGCATAAAAAAATAGACGTTTGAGATAGATTTACTTTCTGTTTTTTTACTATCTCTAATTTTTTCTAAAGTAGATCGAATTTTTGTAGGCATGTCCTTATTAGTACTTACTTGAATAAAAATATTCCCATCTTCTGACATCAAATCTACGTAGGGATAATTGGCTTTTTCAACATTTAAATTATGAAATGCCTGCCCGAACCATAATGCACATATCTTTTCAGCAAATAGTTCAAATAAAGTTGCATTATCAAAAAGCCCTTGCTTGTTCAAGAGCTCAATCTTATTTTTATATGATGCAATATACTCTGCAATATAATCTATTCTGTCTGCAGAATTCTTCAAAATATATTCCCCCTCATCAGTACACAAAACTCAGAATTATATGAGTAATACTATATTATCAGCTTTGAAAACCTAACTCTTATCTGTTAACCACTCCTCAGTTACTACCTTAGGTGAATGAGGACTGAATGTATCATTTCCATTAGTACCATTCAAATCACTGTTTTTACAACTTATCCTTGGCTCAGTGTTACTTGCTATTTCCACCTTAAAAATATAATAAAAATCTGCGGATCTTTCTTTGCCATCATTAGAACCACTCTCTGTCAGTAAATCATCAAGCTGTTTTTTCGAAACCAATTCTCTTGATCTTATAATTCCTTTAAGCGGCTCTATTTCATATGTACCCGTAGCGTTAATATCATTCTGATAAAAGCGAATATACTTTGCTTTTCCTATATCTTCATGATGTGAATACACTGATTCGCCCTTGATTGCATAGTAATAAAAAACAAAAGTCCTTCCTTCAGATAAAAGATCTTCTCTGTTCAATAATTCATAATAATCAGGTCTCAAATAACCTATAACACACAAATCATTATGGATATTCTTATTATCCTTTTCCTTACCGACTGTTCTTTTATCTAACGCACTAATCGCAGGTTCTCCAAGTACAAGGTTACTATAAGACAACATACGGTTAAGTCTGCTGTATTTTCTGCTTCTTGCTTCAATGATTTCATATATAAAATCCTTCAATGCATTTTCACTGTCCGTCTGAATGCTCGGTTTGATTGCAAAAGCACCTACTCCCGGAAGAACCTCCTCAAAGAGTCTGTAATTCTTTGTCTTTGAATCAAAATCTCCAGGATACAGGACGTAACTTCCTACAGTTCTTCTAATTGCATCATTGTATGTATGCATTTTCAGAAGATCTCCTCGTTTGTATGTATTCGTTACGCTATCCTGCTTATCATTTTCAACTTCTTCCTTTATCTGCTCTTCTGTCATTTCATTTTCATCCGGTCCGATAAAAGATCTAAGATCTGTTATTCTATACTTCGCATCAAAATGAATGTAGCTCACCGCACCTTCTCTGACAGCATCTTCAGGTTTAAGATAATCTGAGGAATACACTTCCAGCGTGTAATCCGGTCTAAACGGTCTTGAATATGAACCTGCATACTTTGTATTGGAAAACTCTTCCCTCGAAAACGTCCTGTTATAATACAGGTTCACCCTGGTACCCAAATCAGGAAGAAGAAATGCCTGACAAGAAGTCTGACCTTCACTTAATGAAATAGTTAGACCATTATCAGTATTTATGAACGGTTTTTCAGAATCCTGTATGCATTGGCAATTCTCGATTGAACTTATAATTTTCCTAAGCTCAAAAAACAGCCAGTATTCATACAGCAATGCCGTATTTTTAGATTCGCCGCTATAGGCCTCCTGCTCACCCTCCCAATTAAGCTGAAGAGCAAGATCAACCATAGCTGCTGCATAAAAGATTTGTCTATATCCTTCTCTCTTTTCAAGCACCTGATTATTTTGGGGCATAATCGTAAGTTCTCTTACATCATCAAAGAAATGATCCTTCAAAATGTCATCAGTAATTCTCTGAATTTCCAAAGCCTCCCGATAGCACTCCGTATACATATTCTGCCCTGCATTTTTTCCTTTTGCAGCATCAAGACTCGAACAGAGTTCTCTACATATCAAGTTGAATTTTTTCAAAGCAAACTTCACAAAACGGTTTGCAACTGTATCAAGACTGTCATACTTTCTTGTTACAGCAACCTCCTGAGGCATAGGCTTTCCATTTACCATCTGCCAGCCTCTACTATGAGAAAAAGGGCTTGAGTAAAAGCTTGCACTTGGAGAACCCTGTCCAATTGGCTTAAGAACTTCATCCTTCATAAGCATTCTATCCGGATTTCGCTTTATATGTCCGAAAAGAGCCTGTAGGTTATGTGAGTAACAGAATTCCCTTAAGAAAATAAACTGTTCCAAAAGTGTCTTGGCACTATTGGTATCAGATGTATCAAATCGGTTTGATGTAACACCTGAATATTCCAACAAGATTTCTGCGCACTCTTCAGCCAGCTTTTTAGTCAGCTCAATATAGTCCTCTTCATAATTCATCTTCTGAGGTACTATTTCAAAATCGACTACAGTTTCATCTGAAGAATTTTTTAAATGTGTTCTTCCCAGGTAGTTAATAAATCTAAAGGATAATGCATCTCTATCTCTGGTTACTTTGAGAAACTTATTGTTCTTCTCATTTGGAAAACCGAGATTTTTACAAATCTGATCTGAACCAGCTTGAATTTCATCCTTTAATCTGCATGTATAAGTAGCTGTTTCGCGTAGCCTTAATATTTTCTGTCCATCCACTGAAGTTGCTATATCAAGCTTTGAGAGCGCAGCTTTAGACGCAGCTTCTTTTTCTTCATAGGCAATCATATCTGTGCCTTCTTCTTCAATAGCTACGTTAAAATCTATAGTGTCCCACTCACCCTGTGGATAAATCACTATCTCTATTCCATTTTTATCTTTAAATGAAACTGCTGCTATGCCCATAAAAACACCTTCTTACATAAAGCTTGCATACTGATACTTATCAAGTCGTTTCTTCATCTGCTCTATCTTCTTCAAAGATAATGCCATCTCTTCAGAAGACTCCCCAATTCCGTTTTTGCATTTAGTTTCGAGAGTATTTAACAGCTCTCCAATCTGTTTTCTATCACCATAAATCTTTGGAAGAATCTTCTGAACTATCTGCTCATCCATTGTTCGTGTGAGATTAAATTCATCTTTCTGTAACTCATATGCTGCTGCAAAATACTGACGGATTTCCTTGACAGTACGATAAGCAAATTCAAACCCGCTTTCCTGTAATTCATCATAAATACCATCTAGGAATAATTTAACCTGATCAAGTACATCCGCATCAACATTGCAAACGCCATTTCTGATTTCCGATGCAAGAACCGTAAATCCTTCAGCTACTCCAAAATCAGCCGCTTCAACTTTGTTGACATCAGTTGCTCCTGTCATTAGCTTAAGAACATCATCCTTTTCCGGCTTAAATTCAACAACATTCGAACGGTCCAATACTTTAGGACTAAACATATATGTTGTCTCATCTATATTTACTGTTCCTGTTACAAATAAGTTCTTAGGAAGACGTATCTTTTCAGGAATCACGCCTTCAGAATCTTCTGTATCCCCCATTTGAACCGGCTTCTTATAAAGAGGTATTTCTTCATCTGATTCCATCGCACTTAAGAAATCAGAAAAATATCTTTCTACATGAGACAGATTCATTTCATCAAGAATTAGGAAATGTGGAATGCTCACATTCTCACTCGCCTGGAGTATAAAATCCAGTGTTGGTGTAGAAACATATCTCTCTTCCAATGGGTTATAAAAACCTAGCATTTTGGTATTATCCGTCCAATCCGCCCCAACTGGAACGATTAACCAATTTCTTTTTCCATCAACATCTTTCTCAAGATACTGCGATATTTGCTTTGCAATTCTCGTTTTGCCCGTACCACTATTACCAGTAAGAATTACAAATGGTTTTGCAATTAAAGAACTGATATAACGCTGTGCGAAATCACTATCAAAACAAATTGGCAACTCCTCTAGCTTAAATTCCCTCATTAGTATATCTAAATACCACTTACCGTCTTCTTCATAAATCTTTATAACGTCTGAGTAATTTGCATTAATAATACTAATTAAAGCTATAAGTGAAAGACCGCTTGATGTTGCTTCATTCAATTCCGTACTAACCCATTGATTGGATAATCTGCAGATTTCTAAACTATCATCAACTGGTATCTCGTATTCTTTTTCCAAAAATACTCTAGACTCATCATTATATGAATCAGATGAAGTTCTCGGGAAAATATATCTAAGGTAATTGCCTCCCAAATCATCAGTGACTATCTTGATATTCTTATCGTTTATTTTCAAAAGCGTTGATATTCTTTTAAACTTATCTATGCCATAGATACAATCAACTAACTGTTGTGCGCATTTTTTGCTTTGCTTGAAAGGCAACTCAATTCTTGTGTCATAATCATTATCCAGTTCCTCTCCATCCTTAACTAAAGGATCTTCTGGTTCATCATAAAACTTACAAAAGTTCTGATATGAAAATCTTTCAAAGAAGTCTCGTTCAGATTTTGATTCTCCTATCGGAAAGTTTGTTTTGATAAGCGCTATTTCGCTCTCAACCGCAGTAACGTCCTCGTCAGAAACATACAAAATATCATCATTTCCAACTTTTTTATATTTAACTGGTGCAGCAAATGCCTTTATGGCGTTAAGCAAAATATCATCACTTTTTCCACCGATATTCTTTTCAACAAATTCCTCAAAGCTTATCGAATGATTCTCTGACTGTAGAATATCCTCGCATAATCGGCAATATAAAAGAAACGCCTCGTCATCTGATTTTACATAAGGATTCGGTGCATAATACGTTTTAAACCAAAAAACAAGATATCGTGTCAGATTAATGTCATCAAAAGTATATAAATAATTATGTACCTTGAAGCTATTTGTTGATCTATCTTCTAAACCAAGTTGACATGCTTGCTGATAAGCTGTTCTTTTATATCCTTTCAATCGCTCCTCGGCTAGATCCTTAGCAAAATCCCATGAAATAGAGCCTGCCATATCAGGATATACTTCAAGTAATGATTTGAGATTAGCTAATGTAAAATTTCTATATCTTGCAAATGGTGTAAATGACATATTATACAACCTCCCATTCCTTCTATTTAATCATTAAGCTCAGGATAGCTTAATAATATTTGCTCCATAATATGAATCAAGACATCAACAACAATACTGTTTCCTGCCTGCTGATACATTGAGGTATCTGAAACAACAATTTTAAAGCTGTCAGAAAATCCCATCAATCTTAGACATTCTCTTGGTGTAAGTTTTCTCAATCTGCCATCAGTCGTCACATAGTTGTCAACTCCGGCTCTATGCATCTTATGCATAGTCGTTAGTAATGGTCGCGCAACCTCAAGATCAGTTTCCGGCTTACTGTAAAAATTCTTTGTTCCAGTAGACAATACATACTTTCTCACTTTTTCAGACAGATAGTACTTTTCTAAATCCGGAATATGATTCTTTTCTGCATCCTCTTCACTTTGGAATACAAAATCTCCATGCCAATTAAATTGCTGATTTTTCTTTTGACAAAGCTGAACCTCTCCATCTATCTGTGTAAATCTCTTTGAAAGATTTTTCTCACTGGTCACAAAGTCCACGCCCTTTTCTGGTAAAAAATAACCACCTGGTGCATTGTCCAACAAGAAATCTTGCATTTTCTTTTCAAGCTCAATAGCTTGTGGAAAGCTAAACTCAACATCAAGATCAAGATCATTTCTAAAACCTACAACAAATAATCTTTCTCTATTTTGAGGAACACCATAATCTCTAGCATTGAGGACTTTCCAACTAAAGCTATAATCCAACTCACTAAAAACCTGCTGCATCTTCTTCCAAGTTTTCCCTCCATCATGAGAAGTAACAGCTCGCACATTTTCATATATGAACACTTTTGGTCTTATTTCATCAATTAAACGTGCATATTCATAAAACAATGTTCCACGAGTATCATCTAATCCTCTCTGTTTTCCAACAAAGCTAAATGACTGACATGGACTACCACCAACAAATAGATCAACCTTTCCTGCGTATTGTTTTCCATCAAGGAATGCTATATTCCAATGGAAATCATCCTCTTTGATGTCGTAGTTAGCTGTGTAACTTGCTTTAACTTTGTTTCTCTTTTCAAGGCCCTCGTACAACGAATCAACATACTTCTTGCGAGCCTTCCAATCTTCTCCAAGTGAATCTAATTTCCTTTGCACACGAAGATAATTAATTTTTTCGTGAAGCATACTGGTTCTTTGAGCCAAATCTATAACTCTTCGAATCAGTTTTCTTCCGTTATCATTTTCAAATCTTTCGAGCAGCTCTGTAACGTTCTGCGTAAGTCCCGCTTTTTCAAGTAAGTCATTGTTGTCTCTAAAATCATTTGAAAATGCTAATAAAAGCAGAAACTCTTCAAGTCTCTTATTTGCGAAAGAGCCCTTTCCTAGTTCCGCCAGTCTCTTACTATATTCTTTCTTTCTGTTGGCCTTTAACACATTAGAATCTAATAATTCGGTCGTAGTATTTTTAAGCAATTCATTATCTTTTTCTTCGACATTATTTAACTGTTCATCCACTTCATGAAATTCAGTCATTGATGCTCTAAGCATACCTTCCAACTGGTTTTTATAAAGATCTTCCACATTATCATTAATGCTTATTTCCTCAATCAGTTCAGAAAGCGATTCTAATTCTGTTTCTATTTCATCAATATCTGTATCAACATCCTTCGTAAGAATGTTTACATCACCATTGTCACATGCAAATACAATTTCATTTTCAAGTCCCATTCGATTTAATGCATGCTCAATTGCTCCGATTCCACTAAATGCTGTTGCAAGTCTAATCATAATTACCTCACTCTATTATACTTTTTCCGCTCTTTACCCACTCGTCTAGTTCGGAGCATTTAAATTTCCAAAGACGTCCTATCTTATGCGCTGGAACTTCCTTGCCTTCCTTAATCCATTTTCTTAACGTTACTGGCTTAATTCCCAAATACTCTGCGGCTTCATCGAGCCCTATCCACTTATCCTGTAATTGATCCATATGTTTCCTCCGGTTCCAGATTACATTGTATAGTTATCTTAAGTATCACTTTAATGATATTTAGTAATATTTTACTAGCTTTTTGCACTTAAATCAACATATTATCTTATATTTAGTGATACTAGAAAAACCATTCACAAATGAATCAATATACAAAGCTTAACAAAACAGCTGTCCCATTATCAGGACTTACTCATACTTTTCGCATCCTTTTTTTATTTTCTGCCCCTCTCCAGCGGCCCCATCTTCGATGGATTTAGGGCGCGTCTTCGCAAAGTGGCGAGCAGTGCTTTTTTGTACAAAAAGCTACTTTTCGCTCGTTGGAGGCACATCCCCAATCCCCTTGAACAGCCCTTTAGGCTGGCTACGCAATTCTTACGAATCGCTGATACACTCTATTGGAATTATCTTCAGAAATGAAAAAAGACGGGGAACCCATAAGTCTTAAACTTACAGATTCCCCATTAGAATTATAGAGTGATATTGTGTTTTCTGACACGTTCCTTCTTCTGCTCTTCATCACTTTTAAGGAACTGGTCGATATCGTATTTTGCTCTTTGAATCTCCTGCATATCTTTCTTAACCTGACGATCTTAACCGTACAGCTTTTTCTTTTCTGCAAGGATTTCGGCATACTCTGCACTGAGATCTTTTACCTTAGGAAGCTTCTTCAGATGAAGCTCATCAAAAGCACTCTTGGCTGCCTT
>JAEEGL011771263.1_pt1 | contig 15199 bp, 3 predicted proteins | sample 9134231 | NCBI WGS metagenome assembly JAEEGL01 (sample SAMN16246548, study PRJNA631951) | gut metagenome | biome: gut microbiome; feature: rumen; material: fiber-attached | host: Bos | place: Iran: Karaj | collected 2018-10 | reverse complement strand
TGTACCGTTTGCGGCACGCTGGTCGGATACCAGATCCACACCCGGACTTTCCACATAGACGCGGGGACCCGCCTGGATCCTGGATTTCCCCATCAGAAGATCGATTGCACTCACCGGCGCGGGAGCCGGTGCAGGCGCAGGAGCGGGGGCTGCTGCTTTGGCTGCAGGTGCGGGCGCCGACGCCGGGACAGATTGTCCTGCCGGCACCTCATCATCAGACGGGGAATGCAGGTCAGCCCTTTCGATATCTTCTTCCGGCCCAAATGTCTCACTCATCATATCCGCCAGTGCTTCATTGACTTCCGCACTGTTCGAAGCCGCAAGAAGTCTTGCTGCCATGAACGGATCCGGCTGTATTTCTTCCGCCGGTGCCGGCGCAGGTGCAGGGGCAGGGGCGGATGCAGAGGAACCCGTATCCGCATCCATCAGGGATTTTACCAGAACCGCGATCTGATTTCCGTTTTCATCAGCCAGTTTTTCCGGCAAAACAAGGCCTTCCACCCTTGCAAGTTTGAAGAAGCTGCCGATTCCCACGTCGAGCTGCTGTATCGGTGTCAATTCCTTTACGAGATCAGTTTTCTTTGTAGTTAAAACAGCCGCGACACTTCCACCCTGAATGATACTGTTCAGTTTTTCGGAAAAAACCGACGCGGCCTGTTCCGCAGAGTCAGGCTTTTGGGAATCGATGGCCGTTACCACTCTGTTAATACTTGCTCCCTGTATTTTTTTTGCTTTCAGGACACTGGCGAAATAGTCCCCCATTTCAAACACATTGCCGATATTTGTTTTTCCCTCACCGGCATACTTGCTGACATCCATCAGCTGACGGGAATAAACATCCGAAGTCAGATCCGGGTTTGCCGCATTAGCGGGACCGAATTTTCGCACCTGAGGATCAAAGCTTCTAAGGGAATCCTGATTGAAACTCTTTCTCACGGCAGCGATCTGACCTCTCCGGGCCAAAAACTGATTGAGGAGAGCTGCGCCTGCAACTGCGTAACAGTTATTTGTTGTCTGTGGCTCATAAACTTCCGCCATTCCGTTCGAAAACGCAGGATGAATAAACTGAGTGGAATCTGAGGAATCACCGCCGACACCGGCTGATGCAGCTGGTACCGCCGCTGCTGTCGCTGCTGTCGCCGATGTGGTCGAAACACTTCCGGATCCTGCTGCCGCCGCAGCGGACTTCGCCTGTTTTTCGGCCTGTACCGCTCTTCGTACTTTCTCAAGTTCTTCCAGATGCGCTTCGATCACGCTCTTTAACTGCGGATCATTATCTTTACGCTCTTTTAATGCATCCTCGAGTCGCGCTACCTGTGTTTCGGTGACAGTATTCGGCACATACATGGACTGCACACCGCCAGGGATATTCGTGGCGTACAGCGGTCCGGTGGTAAGCGTTATGGGAGCATTCCTTAGCTCATCCCTTACCGCTACCGATCCGGCAGCCGGGTTTGCCAGCGTGGAAGGATCCGTTATGTCGGATATCCAGTCGATCTCAAAGGACAATACCCGATCCAGAAATTCGCTGATCGCCATGGTTTTTGACTTTCCGTCGTATTTTTCCGAATCAAGATATTCAATCTCCTTTCCGGAAGAACTGATGCCGATCACCGTCACATAATGCATCTTATAGTCATACTCGGTTTTGGCAAACAGCCCGACGGCAGAGTCATAATCCTGCAGAGACGACTGTCTCCATTGCAGACTTTGGGATGCAAGCACCCGGGCAAGATACGGTGCGATCGTCGGATCATCGTAGTTCAGATAGTCCGAAAGGGGTCTGTCCGGAGCAACGGGTAACACAACCGGTTTCGGAGAAGACGGTCGGGAAGACGGCGCAGGAACTGCTGCAGCCTTCGGCGGCGCTGAAACGGATGCTTCCGAAGGACGGGATGCATTCAATTTTTCAATCTGCGGTTGGATTGCCGAAGCCTTATCCGGTGCTTTCAGGTCAGCACCTGCTCCGGAAGATCCGGCAGACGGCTGGGGGGCAGGGCCCGGTGCGGGGGCAGGGGCTCCCACTGCAGGCGCCGAAGCCGACGAACCTGCCATGGCTCCTTTTAATACATCCGAGATTTTTACAACCCGGGGACCGGCCGAAGGAACCGTTGAGGAAGGTACATAATCCGCAAGATCAGCATCTGCGGGAGCTACAAGCGCAGGAATACGTCCCGCGGGCGGTTTCACAGGAGCAGGTCCGGGCGCTGCTGCAGGTACTACCGGGGCAGGCACTGCTGCAGGCACTACCGGAGCAGGCGCTGCTGCAGGCACAACGGGAGCAGAGGACGACACTACCGGGGCAGGTGCAGGAGCCGGAGCAGCTGCTGCCCGCGCAGTCGCGATCTGCTGAGCAGACAAGACTCCGCCATTTGCATTTTGGGATGCAAGAAACGTAAGTGCTTTTGCCCGATCTGCCTTCGACATCCGTGCGGTAACCTGATTCGCCTGGAACTGTCTGTCTACGGAATACCGGATCTGATGACCGGTATCGTCCGTCCGTGTGGAATCCATTAGGATATCTTTATGCACAATAGTCAACCCGTCCGATGCTGCCGAATCATTATTGATCGACCTGGCGCTTATGACATCAACGTCCTCTTCCTTCAGATTGAGATAGGGATTCGCTAAGGCGTGGGTCATCTTCGGCTGAAAAGCTTCCATATTGAAAATACCCGTATATTCCGGGATCTTTTTCTCATGGTTCGACGGGATCTCCCTGCTTTGCATCAGATCGGCCGCCGTCAGATTCGGGTTCCCTGCCTGCTGTTGTGCGAGAGTCGTCAGCGAATATTCATGCGTTATTTCATACCAGCTTTTCACTAAGGCATCATAGGTTTTATTATATTCCTGCACTTTCTGAAAGCGATAGAGCAGGTATTCGGTTCTCCAGTCCTCCGCCTTTTTCTTGATCTCTTTTTCCTTATCCGTTTCGATTTTATCAAGGTCTTTGATCCTGGATGCGATTCTGGAACGCCGGATCTTCCTCGATATGATATTTCCCCCGGGGCCGTTGTTGTCATCATAAGCCCGCACCATCTGTGCGATCTCTGTGACATCCTTTATAAAATCCTGCTGAGCCCCACCGGTCATCTCATTGGCGAGGGCATTTCCCCTACGTTCATCCGAACTCACTGCCCCGGTACCTACGGGGATCAAAGACCGATAGCCGGCATCGCCGCCCGCATCGGCTTCCGCGCCCGCATCGGCTTCCGCTCCCGCATCGGCTTCCGAAGCATCTTCTTCACCGGGTGCTAAAGCCTGATCTAAACGATCTTTCGCAGTGGGATCATTCTTTTCAATGTCATCCCGCACCGTCCTCGTCAGATTGCTCAGTTCCATGTTAACAAAAATCCTGTTTTTCTCCAGAAGGTCATTCTCTATCCGCAGTCGTATTTTTTCACGTGTAGCATCTTCCCTCTGATGAAACTCCGAGATGATCTCCCTTGTGACACTCCGATGTCTGGAAACCATGTTATCTGCTTCCTTTTTGGCATCCCGATTTACTTCATCCATCCTCTGAAGGACATTCTGACGGATCTGTGCGATCGAAGAGGCACGTGTAGTCACAGCCGAATTCCCGATCCTTCCGTTGGGATCAAACCGCGCATTCCCCCGTCCCATGAACGAAGTGAGGGAAGAATCCCCCAGAGCAGTCACGTTGACACCCGCGGCTACCTGTCGAGATTCGTAGGTGTCTTCCATATGTTCGATTCTTTTGGCCGGTTTCGGTTCAGCAGGCATAAATCTTCCTCTTGCAATTACTGCAGATATGCATATTTTCCAAGCGCATCGCTTGAGAAGGCGACGGTGGAGTTTTTCCCCAGTTCGTGGCGGATCGCATAGACCAGATGCGCCATGGATAATTTCTCGTTCTTTCCCGCTGCATAGGCGCAGGCATTTAAAAATACGGTCTTGATCACGCTTCCCGTAAAGTCCTTGAACTGGGCGGCAAGATAATCAAGGTCGATCTCCCCATGGGGGATCCTGTCCGTGATGCAGGCTGCCCAGATCTCTCTGCGCAACGCTTCATCCGGGTTCTCGTAGTGAAGCACATAGCGGATCCTCCGCATGAAGGCGGAATCTATATTGGTCTTGATGTTGGAGGCCATAATGACAATACCGTCATAAGCTTCCATCCTCTGAAGGAGATAGGAAACCTGGGTGTTGGCATAACGGTCCTTGCTGTCATGGACTTCGCTCCGTGTCCCGAAGAGGGCGTCTGCCTCGTCGAAGAAGAGCAGGGCATCCGTCTTTTCCGCAAAAAGAAAGGCCTTTTCCAGATTCTTTTCCGTCTCACCGATGTATTTGTCCACGATATTGGACAGATTCACCTGGTAAAGGGGAATACCCAGTTCTCCCGCAAGCGCGTTGGCGGTCATGGTCTTACCGGTTCCCGGAGGCCCCGTCATCAGCAGGGAAACGGATCTTCCGTAAGGATAATTTTTCCTGAGTCCCCATTCATCCAGGATCTGACCGCTCCTGTGGATACTCGATACCACATCATCCAGTACCGCACGGCTTGCTGCCTTGATCTTCACGTCGTCAAGACGAAGGTCCGGATAAACGATCCTGCCCACACTGATGTCGGATTCGTTCTCCACACGCTGCATGCAGATCCTGGTAAAGAGTCCTTCTTCCTCTTCACCGATGGTACCGGCATCCGGTTTCCGTTCCAGGAAACTCCGGATGAGCCGGGCGATCTCGCTGACGTTCAGGTTATATCGCATTGCGAAATTCTCGGGATCCAGGGTCAGACCGTAGAGATCTGCGAATTTCTTCCAGAGGATCTTCCGCTCCTCATATCCCGTCTGTTCCGGAAGTTCGAACAGGAGATACTCCCCCGTCTCGGGTTCGGCCAGAAGCGGTTTTACGGTATCCGAACAGAGGATCATGGGGATCCCCGCTTTGCTTACCGGCGCAAAGAGCATATGCTCCAGTACCTCCAGATCACGGGAGAGCTGCCTGATATCGTTATTGTCATATCCCTTGAGGAAATTGTCCGTGATCCCGTAGAAACAGATCCCGGCTTCGTCAAAGAGCGCTTCCCGGATCAGTGCTTCTTTATATTCGTCAAAATGCTCCCGCCCTGATTCCCGGATCAGATCCGGAAGGGAGACAAACAGAAAGTCCTTTTTCAGATTCACGGAAAGCTTCTTTGCAAGGAACCGCCTTCCGCCCCTGCGGGAGATCTGCAGGATCTTCCCCTTCTTCCCGAAAAATTCCGTTCCCCGGGAAAGAAGATCCTCATGCAGGAATACATCGTGAAGTCCCCTGCCGTCCTTATCGTGACGGAATCTCACCGTAAATCCGGAAAGAACGGGATTGATGGCGTCGCTCCCGAAAAGATACCCCATGGTCCGCTCGTCAAAAGAAAGCTCCGCATACTGGAGAGGGGAGGCTTTTTCATCCACATACATGAGTTTCCTGGCGCATGCTGCCGCTTCCAGGATCTCATCCTCGGTGGGAAAACTGATCCCTTCCAGCAAAAATGCCAGATGGAGGTTCACGGAATAGCCGAAATAGGTTGTCAGGTAGGCCCCGAATTCGGGATAGGCAAAAAGTGTCAGGGACAGATCCAGCAGGGACTCCATCACCGTTCCGCCCCCCAGCATCTTCACTACCGTCAGATAACGATCCTCTTCGGGATCCTGACTCTTTTCCTTTTTTGAACGCTTTTTATGGGGATCCGCATTGGCCCACTGCTTCAGGTCATCCTCGCTTATTTTGGCGATGATCTCCTGCAGAGACGGAAACCGGAGGAGTCCCTCCGAGACCCCTCTGTTTTCCAGTAACTCATCGCATCGTAAGATGATCAGTGCCGCTGTTGTTTCCAGAAATGACATGATCTTCCCCCTGCCATCATAATCTTAAGATCTTGCGGATATCCAATTTGCCGTATGTAACAATGGTAGCATGAGTCAGTGCTTTTCTGAGTTTCTCTTCGTTACCCTCAAGAACATTGCCCAGCTGCTCCATCAGCTCCATACGTTCCGCATCCTTCGGATCCTTTTTCTTTTTCCTGCTCTTATACTTATCCCGCATCTCATTGTCAAAATAAGCAATGCCGGAATTGGCAGCCAGGATCCTGTTGATCAGGAGGTTCAGATCCTCCATCCCGACCATGTATTCCTTCTTGGATGAAAACACATCCTGCAGCACACTGCAATAGCCGTCCAGCCCCCGGATTGCAGACTGCAGTCCGCTGCTGGTGATGTCGTTTAATGCATAGAGCCTGGTCATCAGATTTTCAAAAACGGTTACCGCATTCGCACCGTTCTGTTTTTCTCTGAGAGCGGTTTTGGCTTTCTGAATGATCCGGGTCCTGTCCAGGGTGGTGACAGCCTTCATCGCATCCTCTGATGCTTTCCGATAGGCTTTTGAATTTGCTTTCGCCTTCTTCTCCCCAAGTTTCGCGGCATTGAGGTTCAAAGGTGCGATCACCACATCAATGTCATTATCCAGGGTAAAGATGGGACGGGCAATGGTGATGGGGTATTTTTGCCGACCTGCGATCATGGCCGTATAAGCTCTTAAGGTCATAACATCGTCGCCGTCATATTCATAGCGCTTCTGAACGAACTGCTTTAAGGGAACGCCGTCCACATAGAGACAATCCGTCACATCCCGGATGCCCATCTTTTTGATCAGTTCGCTGTCATCGAGACGCTTGATCCCGGACCAGGTATCCACGGTCTTCATGAACTTCTCCGCTTCCGTAAGGAATTCTTCCTTGAAGGCGCCTTTTTTCACTGCGGATTTGTTTGCCAGAGTATACAGGGGACCTGAAAGTTCTACATCGTCACCCACTCCTTTGTCCTTCAGGATCTTTTTTCTCTTTGCTTCCTTTTGCTTCGGCGTCATCTCGGGCTGGAAGACATGCTGGACGACCTTCTTTTCTTCCTGTTTCGGTGCTTCCTCTTCCTTCTTCTCTTCTTCCTTCTTCGGAACTTCCTCTTTCTTCTTTTCCTCCTCCTGCTTCGGAACCTCGGCCTTCTTCTCTGCCACTTTCTTCTCTTCCATGACAGGATTCGGCTGTACATTCGGCATGCCGCCTCCGGCCGGAGCTGCCGCAGCCTTCTTGCGCTTCGGCACATAGATGGAATTTATGACAACATCGTCATAAAGCTGTGCAGTCGCTTCGACACCATTCCTGTGAAGGAGTGTCTGTTCGTTCTTCACGGACTTATAGGTCGCCTCACCCTGTTTCTGAGCAAGTCTTTCGGGACCCTTAACGGCAAATTCGCCTTTCTGTGCGTCATAATTCAGATCGAACTGATCGGCAAGCTGCTGTTCCTGTCCATCCATATTTTCGAGCCAGACAAGTTCCACCTGCTGTCCCACGGAGGAGAATAACTGACCAGCCGTGTAGTCGTAGGGAACAAGCTCATCCGCATCCGCGTTTAAGGAATCCCGCACCATGATCTGTTCATCCCGCAGTTCATAGGCCAGCACAAAATGTCCGCCGAAGAGGATCCCCACCGGTCCTTTTTCCAGATTCTTACCCAGCGTTTCCAGGAAACGCCGCTTACAGTAAGGAAGTCTTCCCTCCTCGCGGCCGATGATGGCACTCCTTACAGCCGCATTCGGAAGTTCCTTCTGAATGTAGTCACCGAAGATGGTGGGATTTCCGTAGGCAGTTCCGTTGTACATATCCTTTATGAGCTTCACGCCGGCATCGTAGGTCTTTTGGTTCGGCGCCCCGGAATCCTTGAAGCTCGGGATGGGAAGCGGACGGGCTGCGATCTTTTTCAGATCGGATACCTTTTTCCCCGCAAAGGAATTCATGAGTCCCGACATAACGCAGGCCCAGCAATATACTTTGCCCTTCTGATTTTCATAGGGAACATGAGGTCCCTTATCCAGGGCAGACACATTCTTATTATATTGGACGGGATCCAGCTCATAGTGAAGGTTTCTCTGGATCTGCTCCTGCATCATCCGGTCCACATTGGTCTGCTTGTCCTTCACCTCTTTTTCTTCGTGGATGACATTTAAGGGTTCTTCTTCCTGCTTGTTTTCATCATCCAGGATCAGTCCCTCCTCATCAAGGTCTTCCTCAAACAGTTTTTCATCGAAAACAAGGGGTTTTTCGGCCTTGACTTCTTCCGACTTTTCTTCCGGCTTTTCTTCCGGCTTTTCTTCTTCCGGTTCTTCTTCCCTGAGGGGCCGGATCAGTTTCATATTGATCCCGTAATCCCGCAGGAGCTGTGCCTCTTCGTCCGTAAGATCACGATCCATAACGAAGTTCCTGTCGCCCTTGAGTCTGGTCAGGATATCATTCATGAGGATAAACCGTTTCTCGGATATCGAACCTCCCTTGTTTCCAATGTCGCGCATCACCTGGTAAAAATCACTTTCCACAAGTGCAAAGATGATGTCCGTTTCCAGAACGGTCTGCTGGTCGCTTCGGATCTTCTCCAGCAGATTTCTTCCGCCTTCGAACTCCTCATTCCAAAGAAGACGTCTGACACCCCCATTCTCTTCAAGGATGATAAGATCCTGCAGACCCTGCAATGCTTTGCTCTTAAGTAACGGTGTATACAGCCGGTTCTGGATGCTGACAGGTTTTTTCGGATCCATCATCTCCTCGGTAAATATGGCGGTGCGGTCGGATTGAAATCCCCTCAACATCCCCTCCGTCATACCGTGGAGGGTCCTGATCGCTTCTGCCCTTTTTGCATCCTTTTCCTCGGGAGAAACGTTGATGCCGCAGTATTGTTTCACGGCATTATAAAAGGCCGTTATTTCTTCTTCTCCCGGCTTGCCGTCCGTCTTCATGCCCGGATGGAGATAGATGAGCTTATTCAGTACCTCATCGGGCACGCTGCCGCCCAGGGACTGTTTTGCCTCACCGAGGCATTGATCTTTTCTCTGTTCAATGGCTTCCCGATAGCGGAGCAGTGTTCCCTTTTCCTTTTCACGTGTTTTTTTCAGTTCCCGCTTTTCGCTCTTGGAATACAGATCCAGCTGTTCCCGCTTAAAGTCCGTAATCTCCCGGTCACCGGTCAGTGTCTCATCATTTTCCGCCAGCAGCTCCTTCCAGTATTTACGCTGCTCCGCAAAGGAAAGGCTCCTGCCGAATTTATGTTTCCGCTCGCGATCCACACATTCACGCATATCGGCCTGAGGCTGAGAGTAAATGAAAGGTGGATCCTGCTGGTAAAGCTCCACGGGATTCGTGAAACATCCGGATGTTCCGTAAACGGAGGTCTGGTAATAGCCTTTGCACAGTTGCTGGCACTCGTCCACTTCTTCGCGCTTGATGAGTCCTTCCCTCACCAGAAGTTCGGCGGGGGAGATACTCTCTCCGTTGATCTGAACGGTTCTGTTGTCGATGGTCTGGGTCAGATCCTGGGTGTACTGCATCCTTCTCCAGTAATCCACCTGTCCGGATCCCAGGGAATTCATAAAGCCGGAATAAGACAACTGATTGATCAGCGCTCCGTATGTCCTGTCCGTCTTTTTCAGTATGTCATACTGCAGATAAAAGAGTTTCCGGTAGGATTCGAGCCAGATCTTTTTGGCATAAGCCATTTCTTCCGGTTTCGTAAGGTCAAGTTCCCCTCTCTGTCCGATCAGGAGTCCTTTTGACATTTCTATGATCTCTTCCACAGGTGCCTCCGCACCGTAGGAATGGATCAGGCTTTGGGTGATACGGGCCACATTGATGGCGGAATCGAAGACTACCTTTTTCTTTTGATCCTTTTCCGTGGGATCTTCCAGTCTCATGGAAGAATAGGATGTCTCCTTTCCGTCTTTGTCCTCATATTTGAAGATCTCCATCAGCCTGTCATGTAACACCTTCCCCTTATCATCCAGGAGATCCCGCATACGCACGGGATTTTTTACATTCGGACCGACATGCTTATTCTTCATGACCGTGTCGTAACGCATCAGCTGGATAAAATTCCTGACAGCCGGAGTCTCATATTTCACTCCCTGGGGGAAGGGATGATCTCCGCCGTTACCGAACTTGATCTTCAGTTCAAACTCGGACATGGTAAAGTCGGTTTCGGCCTCGGGGTCATCGGGATCAGGAGGCAGTTTGGGATTGACGGCCTTTAAGTATCTGCGGATCTCCTTGTGGGCCTGCTTTATTTTGGAAGCCGTTGCTTTCGTAAGATCCGGCTGCCCCGTCACGAATGCATTCTGAGTGGCCTGCTTCTCCAGGGATTCAAGGAGTTTGTCCATCTCCATTTCTTCCCGGCTTAATCTGAGTTCTCCACGGAGACGGGAAGAAGTACGGGCTACCAGATTAATAAGATCCGCCACCTCTCGCTGCTCTTCCGTCGTGTTCTTATCATGATTCACCGAAATCTCATCGTTGTAATGCAGACGGTAATAGGTGTTTGTCATCAGCAGTTTTCTTGCACGGTAATAGTCGGACAGATTCTGCATCATGGAAAGATGCCTTTTCATCCGGTAAAGATCCGTGGTGGTCTCACCTTCGCTCCGGTTCTGCAGCCGTTTTTCGTAATCCGGATTCTCCCCGATAAGGCTCCGGTAAGCATTCACTTTTCTGCTCATGAGTTCCAGCTCTTCGGCGTACTTTGCGATATCTTCATCGGTTTCCGCATGAAGGGTGATCTGGTAGGTGGCAAGATTCCTGGTCAGTTTATCAAGCAGCTTATCCCTCTTTTGAGGATCCAGATACTGCTCCACAAGTTTCCGGTCCTCATCCGCTCTCCCGGTCATGAAGGCGGACAGACTCTCCAATGTCCCGGTATTCAGCTGCATCTTAAGCCGGTAATCCAGCCGGTTACGGGCACCGGCCATGGTGTTCCGGATCTTGTCACTTCCCTTGATGACTTTCTCCGCATTGACTGCCTTCTGATAGAGACGGGACTTTTTGTTCCGGGTCTTACCCTCCCGTTCCGTAACGGTAAGATTCTTTTCCGTAAAGGCTTCGGCAAATCCGCTCTTATATTCCTGGGCAGAGGAAAGCCATACGGTAACAGGGGGGATCTTCTTCTTAAGGACACTCTTTTCGCCCTTCAGAATGTTCAGTACCGTCTCGGGACTCATTTCGTCCCCAAGTTTTTGGGCTTTTCTGAATTTCTCGGTAAGCTGTCGGATATCCACTCCGGATCCGAACCCGGAAAGTGAATCCGTGGCAGTGGACAGCATCACCCAGCTCTGTTTAATTTCCGACTTGCCCTCGTTCTCGAGGGCCTCGTTCATTTTTTTCTTTACTGCCTCAAAAGGCAAATGATAGAGTTCTTCGATGGACAACCCGGAGTCATTCACGATACCCGAGTCCATGATCTGAATGATATCATTGTTATAGAAGGTGTATGCAGCCTTTAAGAGTTCGGCTCTGGCCCGTACTTCCTGTACCATCTTCGCGGACAGGCGGCACTTTGCAAGAGGATTATTCCGCAACTGTTCGTACATATCGGTATAGGTATCCATTTCCATTCCGAAATGGGTGATGGCATGATTCTCCTCAAACCGTTTCGGATCCCGGATCAGATCCAGGAAAGAACCGAAATTCAGTTTGGAAAGATCATATTCCAGTAAGGTGCGGAACATCTCCTCAAGGCACTCCGCCTTATCCTTTAATGCCTTTTCATCCTTGCTTTCATTGGCTGTCTGATAGAGTTTCTTTACAAAATCATCTTTGCGATCGGTAAAGGTCTGACCGTTCAACGTTTCCATAAAGCCCACAACCTGAAGCCGGACTCCGGTAAGCGGGGGATCGGTCAGATTCCTTAAGCGTTGATCCTCTTTTGTCCAATCCTGTTCGTACCTTTCCGAACGGGTATGATAGAACTGTTTAAACCTTTCATATTCCTCAGAGGTCATATCCTTAACAAGACCGGCCTTTTTCCGCTGCAGATATGCATGTACAGCGGGGCCCCCGTGAACGTTTCCCATACGATCGGGTACCAGGGAGGAATTGGAGAGGGTAACAAGTGTACTCAATCCACGGGCTACCTGCCTCCATCTGGGAGTGAATCCTACTTTCTCTCCAGTTTTCGGGTCTCTCTGCTGTGAAAACTGATTGGTCTCCATGGCAACTTCCGTGTTGAATTGCATGACGGAGTTATGATCATTCTTACGCCAGTCATCCAGGGTCAGGGTGCGGAACAGATCCATGTTAATTCCCTGTGCAATGGAGGTGAAATTGGATGCCAGATTCTGACCAACGAAATAGTCGACATCCGTGATCTCTTTCTTTAATTTCTCATCCGTGGTAAATTTCGCTGTATCGTCGAGATTAGCCATCATATTGGCGATCCGGTATTTGTATTCCAGTCCGCTTAAAAAGATCTTGGGGTCGGAAGAGTCGAAATCATCCTGGTTGGCCTTCTTAGTTTCATCATATAAGGCTAAGTACGCGTCATGCCGTTCCTGCTCGGTTCCGAGTTCCAGCTTGTCCAGAAACTTCTTGATCTCATCGGCGGATTTGCCGATCATATAGGCATTAGGCACACGGTTATTGGCATAGGTTATCACGTTCTTTCCTTTGCTCTTCAGGTACGTCTTGATCAAAACCGCGTTCCGGGTGTTGGACACATTGGATGCATAACGATGGATGCTTCCCAGCTGTTCCAGGAGCGCCACATTCTTTTGATAACCCGCAGCCCGTTTATCCAGTTCCGCTCTTGTGATCTTCCCCGGTTCCGTGGTGGTGACTTTCCCATCTTCCGTCTCCTGGGTAACCTGCACGGGATGGGTATATCCGTAGGCCTCCGAGATGGCGGCACGACGGTTCCTGTGTTCTTTTCGGAAAGCCTTCAGGTATCCCTTTTCCAATTTGGACATATCCATTCCGATGCAGCAGTTAAACAGTCCGTCATTCAGTTCCTGGTTCTTCATGGCATTTGTAACCCGCTGAGCGATCTCGGCATCCGTCATATGATCCGCATTATCCCCGTACAGGATATCCGCCTGGAGCATATACATATATTCTTCCAGATCCGTGAAGGTACGGATCTTGGCACGAAGCTTCAGGATCTCTTCATCGGAAGGCGCCATGTCGTTCATGACAGCCTGAGCCAGATAACGTTGTACCTGTCTTGCCTGGGCAAAATAGGATGCATTGAGTTTAAAATGGTCCGTCATATCCTTGAGGGATGCAAAATGCAGATCGGTCACCTTGACATTGGCAAAATCCGCGAGCACATCCTTAAACAGTTTTTCCGAAAAAGCAGGATCCGCATTGGCATCCGAGAAGTTCCGGCTCCCCGTAAACTCCAGACCTTCCTTCACCAGATTGGCCTTCAGTTCTCTCCTTTGGAACCGTCCCGTAAGGATCTCCGTCTGACGCTTTGCGTTCATTGCGGCCTTCTTTTCCACGGAATCCATGCCCTTTTTCCGTACAAAGGAAAGGTTGCGGAGTCTCTGAAGTTTGATGAAATAATCCTGCACCGATCCCTGCTCCGACCTTCGCACAAGTTCATCTAACTGATCTTTGGTATAAGTCACATCCTCCTTGGCCAGGTAGGCATAAAAGGGGCTCTTCATAAGGTCACACTGGGCATCAAGATATTCCTTGACCTCCATAAAGGCCTCAATCTTCTCCTCGATCTCCGTAAGGACATCATTCTCCGGCAGGAAACCGCCTTCCGCGGCTTCATCCAGCCAGTGGCGCATCTGCATTGCGGCTTCGCACAAACGGTAGTTTTTCGACAGGTTCTCCACGAATTTCCGGTCATTGCTTAAGTCCGCAGGCTTCGAGGAAAGCTTTCGGAAGGCCTGGATCTTTTCGTTCAGCCGGTCGCGCTCGATGTGGGTGTATTCAACGGGATTCTGTCCCCGTTCGAATTCCGCCTTTGCGATCTCCATGGAAAGGGCAAGGCGTTCTTCGGCCTTTTCCGCACGCTTTTCCCTGTCCGAAACCTTGGTGACATCGGCATACTGTTTCTTTCTGAGAAGATGGTAGTTCTCCGAAAAGACAGCATGCTCCACGGCCTCCAGATCATCGTGTGCCTTCTGCATATCCTCCAGCGTCTGTTCCCGCAGCGTCTTTTTCTTCGGGGCCTTCACCACCGGCACCTTTTCGGCGTTCTTTTTGATCACCGCCTTGGTGTCCTTCTTTTCCTGTTTTTTCTTCTCCGGGGACTTTTTCCCGGTTTTTTTATCGTCCTTTGTTACAGCCGGAATATCCCGCAGGGAATTTCTGCGTTTCAGTTCCTCGTTTTTTTCCGCATATGCGGAATCTCCTTCGCTGAAGGAATTGGATCTCTGGATTCTCTGATCTTTAAACAGTGACATAACGCTTCCCCTCCTGGAATAACTGTATAGCCGTAAGTCTGTCGGTCACCCGGTATGTTTCCCGGTCGTTGCCCGTCAGTCTTTCCACAAATCCGACAGATGTGTCATTTCTGTCCATGAACAAAAGTGACGCTTCCGTCAGTTCATTTTCTTCGATCACAACATGCAGAGCAATCAGCAGTTCCGTTACCCCGGATACATTTCCCGTGTTCAGGAAGTATACTGCCTTAAGGTCTCCGGACCCGGTCCTGCTCATAAGGAGACAACCGGATACGGCTCCGTTCTGATCCCTGCGGACAACGCTCAGCTCCGGCTCGATCTCGTTAAGGATGTGACTTCCGGGACCTTCCCGGTCCAGAAATGCCGCAAGCGCCGCCGCAGTCTCGGAATTTTTGACCGTGGTGACCCGGGAATGTTCGTTCCGGTTCTCAAGCAGGAGTTCCATCTCCCCGTCATAGAAGATGTCCGAAACCGGAACCCGGTAGATACCGCTGTCCGAGCCTGTCAGGAACCCCCGGTTCATAAGGAAATCCTCCAGATCCTCATCCTCGTCGGAAAAATTCACCTGGATCCCCTTCACGCCGGATCCCTCAAGAAGTACTGTCATCTCGGCAAGGAGCATTGTTCCGGCTCCCCTTTCCCGGTAATCGGGATCCGTGTAGATCCAGTCCACATAGGCAAGGTCTCCGTCGGCGTCCATCACGCATCCGGCACAGGCTGTCCCGTCATCATCAATGATCCCGAGTCTTACCCTGTCCCCGTCCTTTAACAGATCCTCGGGGATGAGGTACTCATAATCTCCCTCATTTTCCTTTTCGATCCTCGTACACTGCATAAAAATCTCCTTTTACTCTTCTTTCTGATCCCCACTCTGTTTCAGTTTCAGGGGCATGTATAACTGATCCATAAAGTACCGTTCATCAAGATCCGCCTGCTTGACATTCCGGGGGATCTCAAAATCCACACCCTGACAGTG
>JAEEGL010044809.1_pt1 | contig 15199 bp, 24 predicted proteins | sample 9134231 | NCBI WGS metagenome assembly JAEEGL01 (sample SAMN16246548, study PRJNA631951) | gut metagenome | biome: gut microbiome; feature: rumen; material: fiber-attached | host: Bos | place: Iran: Karaj | collected 2018-10 | reverse complement strand
CGAGCCGTCCCGGCGAGCCGCCGCCGGTGCCCATGGCATCGCTTGCGGGTGCCAGACTCCGCACGGGGCGTCTATTGTTCCCTTCCCACCCGTGGCTTGCCGGAGGGCGGAGCGCCGGGGCGCTGGGGGCCATCCGGAACGGCGGGCACTACCGGACCAGAACCACCGCCGTGCCCTTGACGCCAACGCCCCAGACTGCTACACTGGCCCCATGAAAACACACACACGCATTCTTTCGGCCGCTCTTCTGGCCCTCTCCCTCACGGCATCCGCCGATCCCGTCCAGCTCTCCATTTGGGCTCCTGGCCTCCAGCTCCGCCCCGCGGAAGCCGACATCCAGGGCCTCCGACTGGACATCTACGGCAAGAACCACAATGTCACCGGCCTCGACCTCGGCTTCGTCGGCGTCTCCACCGGCGATGTGAACGGCTTGTCCGAGCAGTACATCTACAACTACATCGGCGGCGACGCCTACGGCTGGATCGGTGGAATGATCCTCCATGTCGGCGGCGAGGGCTGTGGCGTCGAGGGCGGCCTTGTCGCCTTGTTTGACAAGGACTTCACCGGCCTGGCCGGCGGCCTCTACAGCGAGATCGGCGGCGCCCTCACCGGCGTCCAGCTCGGTTTCCTCAACCGCTGCAACGAGCTCCACGGCGTCCAGCTCGGCTTCGTCAACATGGCCAAGACTGGCCGCGGCCTCCAGCTCGGCCTCGTCAACATCTTCGACGAGGGCTTCTGCCCGGTGTTCCCGTTCGTGAACTTCCACTTCTAGTCCGCCATGGCTCTTGGCATCGGCATCGTAGGACTTCCCAACGTCGGGAAGTCCACCCTTTTTAACGCGCTGACCCGGGCGCAGAACGCGGCGGCGGAGAACTACCCGTTCTGCACCATCGAACCCAACAAGGCGACGGTGCCGGTCCCCGACGCGCGTCTCGCGAAGCTCGCCGAGATCGTCCATCCGCAGCGGATCGTCAACGCCACCGTCGATTTCGTCGACATCGCCGGCCTGGTCCGCGGCGCGTCCAAGGGCGAGGGGCTCGGCAACAAGTTCCTCGCCAACATCCGCGAGGCCAACGCCATTCTCCATGTCGTGCGTTGCTTCGAGGACGAGAACATCGTGCACGTCGAAGGCGGCGTCGATCCCGTGCGCGACGCCGAGATCATCGAAACGGAGCTTCTGCTCGCGGACCTCGAGACGCTCACCGGACGCATCGACCGCCTCGCCCGCGTCGCCCGCTCCGACAAGGAGCAACGCAAGGCGCTCGAGGCGGCCGAGGGCCTTCTCCGCCACGTGGAGGGAGGCGGCTCCGTCCGTTCCTATCCCGAACACGACGCCGAGGAGCTTGCCGCGACGCTGCGGGAGATCCCGTTCCTCACCGACAAGCCGGTCATCTACGTCGCGAACGTCGACGAGGACCATGCCGCCGAAGACAGCCCGCCGGTCGCTGCGTTGCGCGAGTATGCCGCGAAGCAGGGCGCCGAGGTGGTCCGCATCGGCGCGCGGATGGAGGAAGACCTCGCCGGGCTCTCCGATGCCGAGCGCGAGGAGTTTCTCGCCTCGTACGGCGTGTCCGAGGGCTCGCTCGACGCCGTGGTGCGCGCGGGCTACCATACGCTCGGGCTCGCGAGTTTTCTGACGGCCGGCCCCCTCGAGGCGCGCGCCTGGACGTTCCGCCGCGGCTGGAAGGCCCCCAAGGCCGCGGGGGTCATCCACACCGACTTCGAGAAGGGGTTCATCCGCGCCCAAGTCATCGCGTACGACGACTACGTGCGCCTCGGCGGCGAGGCCGCCTGCAAGGCCGCCGGCCTCGCGCGCATGGAGGGCAAGGAGTACGAGATGCAGGACGGCGACGTCGTCGAGTTCTTCTTCAACAACTGATCCCATGAAGCGCCTTCTCCGTCTCTCCGTGCTTGCCGTCCTTGCCCCAGTCCTCGCGGGCTGCCGCTCGACCGTCTGCCCCTGGTGCGGGCATGACATCCGCGACAAACCGCCCCCCGCGAACGAGGCGGCCTATCTCCCCGCCGGCGAAATCCGCGGCATGGCGACCTCGCTGGAGCGCGGCGAGCTCCATCCCATGGCGGTGCTGATCGTCCAGCTGCACGATGTCACGCTTTCGTCCGGAAACGCGCCGACGCTCGTCGCCGAGGCCCGCGTCGAACGGCCGCCCAAACTCCCCGTGCCGTTCCAGCTCCCCTACCCCGCCGATACGATCGACACCTCCCACGACTACCTTCTCACCGCCAAGATCGTCGTCGAATCCTCCGTCCTTTTCCAGACCGACACCAAGTATCCGGTCCTCACCCACGACGCGCCCACGCGCGTCCAGCTTGTCCTTGCCCGCAAAAAACAGCCATGAAACTCCAACCCCGCGACAAGTTCGTCCTCATCGGCGACTCCGTGACCGACATGGGCCGCGCACGCCCCGCCGGCCAAGGCCTCTTCAACCCCCATGGCACGGGCTACCCCAACGTGGTCCAGGGGCTCCTCACGTCCGTCTACCCTGACTATTTCATCAATGTCGTCAACATGGGCGTCTCGGGCAACACGGTGCGCGACCTCAAGGCGCGCTGGGAGACCGACGTGGTGGCGCTCCGCCCGGACTGGCTCTCGATCATGATCGGCGTCAACGACGTGTGGCGCCAGTTCGACACCCCGCAGCTCCCTGAACACGCCGTGCCGCCCGACGAGTACCGCGCCACGCTCGACGAGCTCGTGGCGAAGACCCGGCCGCTCGTGCGCGGGCTGGTCGTCATGACGCCCGTCTACTGGGAGCTCAACACGGCGGACGCCATGTCCGCCCGCGTCCGCGAGTATGGCGCGATCTGCCGCGAGGTCGCCGCCCGGAACGACGTCCTCTTCTGCGACGCCCAGGCCTACGCCGACCGGGTGCTGCGCCACTGCCATTCCTGCTATATCGCGTGGGACCGCGTGCATCCGAACATCCCTGGCGCCAACGTCCTCGCCCACGCCCTTCTCGACACGCTGGAGTTTGACTTCAATCGGGTCTGTTAAGGCGCGTGTCATCCCCTGTCTTCCGAATTCCGCAGACCATGTCCATCGCTGAAAATCTCATCGCGGTCCAAGACCGCATCGCCGCCGCCTGCGGGCGCGCCGGGCGCGATCCGGCGGACGTGCGCCTTGTCGCGGTCTCCAAGACCTTCGGCCCGGAGGCCGTGGACGAGGCCATTCGCGCCGGCGCCACGCTGCTCGGCGAGAACCGCGTCCAGGAGGCCGCCGGCAAGATACCGGTCTGCTCGTCCGCGGAGTGGCACCTCATCGGGCATCTCCAGACCAACAAGGTCCGGCATGCGCTGCCGCTCTTCACGATGCTCCACTCCATCGACACCGTGAAGCTTCTGGAAACGATCGCCAAGGAGGCCGACGCGAGCGGCTACCGTCCCGAGCTTCTGCTGGAGGTGAACGTGGCGGGTGAGGCGTCGAAGTTCGGTTTCCGTCCGGAGGACGTGGGACCGGCGCTACGCGCGGCGCAGGAGCTGGGCGCCCCGCCGGTGACGGGGCTCATGACGGTGCCGCCGTTCCGTCCCGACGCCGAGGCGGTGCGCCCGTACTTCCGCGCGTTGCGCGAGCTTCGCGACCGGCTGCAGGACGAGTGTGGCGTTGGTTTGCCGAACCTTTCGATGGGGATGTCGCACGATTTCGAGGTCGCCATCGAGGAGGGGGCCACGCTGGTGCGTGTCGGGACGGCGATCTTCGGCCACCGTTCGTATGCCGTCCGGGGCTAGTGTGCCGCCCGACAAGGCGGATTGGATGACCCCTCCGATCCATCGCAACCTATAACGGGCCGCTCGGCGATCGGCCCCTACCGATCTTGCGACGGTAGGGCCTGGGAGGGCCGCGTGACGAGGACTTCCACGGCACAGAGCAGCAGCAGCGCGTATCCGAAGAGCTCCGTTCCCTCCTCCACGAGGTTCTTCGCGGCCCGGCTGAGGAACTCGTCCTCGCAAAGATAGACCCAGATCCGTTTCGTGCCGATCAGCCGGGAGAAGACCAATAGAAAAACGGTGGAGAGCTCCAGCATCCGGCCCGCCGGGGCTTTCCACAAGGACGCGAGCGAACAGACAACCTCCCGGGAGCGGAAGACGCACTGGTAGAGGGACACAAGCCCGAACGGAACGGCGAACACCGCCCACGCGCCATGGAAAAACCGGTCGAAATAGGCGTCCAGCTCGCGTGTGGACATGGCCAGCAACGCCATCGCGGTCAGCAGAAGCGCTCGGCTCCAAGGCGACGGCCTTCGCGAGGCCGCGAGAAACAGGAGTCCCGACAGCGCCGCGCAAACCAGCTGGGCGTTCTCGACCAGCCCCCCCTCCACGATGTTGTGCCCGCACATCATCTCGTGGCGCATGAGCACGAACACGGCGGCCGACACAACAATCAAGGCAGCGACATGCACGAGGGCGCCGCCCAACGCTTTCCAACAATCCTTCATCCATCATTCCTTCTGTTTTGTCCCAAACGCATGGACCACATTCTCGGAGGCCGTCCGCACCCTGTCAAAGAGGCTTTCGCCGTGCGAGTCCATGCCGACGATGGCCTCCAGGCCGTCCATGCGGAGCGTCCAGACCGCCTCGGTCGGGCCGAACTCGTCCAAAAAGTGGACGTCCTCGACGGCGGCGACGCGCCGGGCCGTGAGGGCGGCCGCGCCGCCCACCGCCTGGAGGTAGACGCATCCGCATTCGCGGCACGCCTCCAACGTCCGGGCGCCCATGCCGCCTTTGCCGATGATGATCCGCACGCCATGGCGCCGAAGGATGTCGGCCATGTACGGCTCCTCGCGGATGGACGTCGTGGGGCCGGCGGCGACGACGCGCCAGCCCGTCCCCTCGCGCAACATCACGGGGCCGCAATGGAAGAGCGCCGCCCCGCGCAGGTCCACGGGGCTTTCGCCGCCCTCCCCCAAAAATTTGTGAAAACGGTCGCGGCCCGTGTACACCCGGCCGCTCAGCCGCACGCGGTCGCCCGCGCGCAACGCACGCAGGACCGCGTCGTCGAACGGGGAGGAGAGTTCCGTGCAACCGCTCATTTCTTCCGCTTCCCCTTGTTCACGTACGCCTGGACTCTCTCCAGGGTCTCGGCGCTCAGGATATGCTCCATCAGGCACGCGTCGCGCTCGGCGGTCTCGGACGAGACGCCCAGCTTCACCAGAAAGGCGGTGAGCAGCGTGTGGCGCTCGTGGATCTCGTTGGAGAGCCGGGAGCCGTCCTCGGTGAGGCGCAGGTCGCCGTAGGGCTCCTGCTCCACCAGTCCGAGCTTCTTCAGTTCGGACACGGCCTTGTTGACCGACGGCATCCGCACGTTCAGTTCCTCGGCCACGTCGTGGACGCGGGCGCGGCGGCCCTGCTCGATCAAGATGTGGATTCGCTCCAGATAGTCTTCCAAGCTCTTGGTCATGGCGTTTCTTTCCTTTCTCAGATGGGAGGCAGCAACAGGCGCATGTACGCGCCCCAGAGCGACGGTCCCCAGAACAGCCAGACGAACGCCCCGAGCGCCAGGTACGGTCCGAACGGGATCCGCGAGCCGAGCTTGCCCTTGCCGAGGGCCAGGAGGGCGATGCCGACGACCGATCCGGCGAACGCGCCCATGACGAGCGTGAAAAACACGGCCTTCCAGCCCCAGAAGGCGCCGATGGCGCCCAGGAATTTCACGTCGCCCAGCCCCATGGCCTCCTTGCGGAAAGCGATGCGTCCGAGCCATGCGACGAGGAGCAGCGTCCCCGAACCGGCCGCGGCACCGAGGAGCGAGGCGACGAGCCCGCGGTGCCACGCGGCCTGGCCGTGCATGGCCGGCACGAGGGCGCTCAGCGCGAGCCCGGCCGCGATGCCGCCGAGCGACACGCTGTCGGGGATGATGAAATGGTCGAAGTCGACGAACGTCGCGATGACGAGGCCGGAGAGGAACACCCAGACGACGGGGATCAACGCCGGGGTCGCGAGGCGGGCCATGCCGAAGAGGGGCGGCGGCGGGGCGCTCCGGACGAACCCCTCCGGGACGGGCGCGACCGTCACGATGTCCGGGGGCAGCGCGAGGAGCGGCAGCACGAAGAGCATCGCCGTGAGCAGCTCGACGAGCGCGTAGCGGAAGCTGAACGGCGCCTTGCAGTAGTGGCACTTGCCGCGGAGCAGGAAGTAGCTCACGACGGGCAGGTTCTGCCACCAGGCGAGGCGGTGCCCGCAGCGCATGCAGTGCGAGGCCGGCCACGCGACCGACTGGTCGAGCGGGATGCGGTAGATGCAGACGTTGAGGAAGCTCCCGACGCACGAGCCGAGGAGGAACGCGGCCACGGCGCAGACGAGCCACACCTCGGGGAGGTTCAGATGCCGGAGGAACTCGAACGACATGGCGCGTCACTCCGCCCAGCCGGCCGGGAGGCGCGCGACGATGGCATCGACGACGCCCTCGACGGAAAGCGGCGTGGTGTCGATGACGATGGCTCCCTCGGGCACCTTCAGCGGCGCGGTCTTGCGGGAGCTGTCGATGCGGTCGCGCTCGAGGAGCGAGGCGCGGACCTTGTCGGCGTCGGCCTCGGTCATGAAGCCGCGCGCGACGTCCTCCTTCAGGCGGCGGCGCGTGCGCTCGTCGGGGTCGGCGTCGAGGTAAAAGCGGGCGGGGGAGTCGGGATAGACGACGGAGCCGATGTCGCGGCCCTCGACGGAGAGCGGGCCGAGCGCGGGCATGCGGCGCAGCAGCGCCGTCACCTTCTCGCGGATCGCGGGCACGGTCGCGACGGGGCTCACGTGGGCGTTCACCTCCGGGGTGCGAAGCGCGAGGCCGGGCTCGACGCCGCCGACGCTCTGGACGATGGCGCCGTCGCGAACGGCGAAGTCGATGTCGAACGTCGCGGCGAAGGCGGTCATGGCCTTTGCGTCGCCGGTGTCGACGCCGTCGCGCAAGGCCTTCCACGTGGCGACGCGATACAGGGCGCCGGAATCGACATAGAGGTAGCCGAGGCGCTTGGCGACGGCGCGGGCCACGGTGGATTTGCCGGCGCCAGCCGGCCCGTCGATGCAAATGACACGGTTCATCGGGAGTGTTCCTATACGTTGGTCGTCAGTACATGGGATTCGCCGTCCACGGGCTCAAGCGCGTAGGCGCCGAGGCCGGCGGGCACGAGGCACGAGGTGCCGGCGGGGAGGAGGAGGGGGTCGCCGCCGTCCCAGAGGAGACGTGCGGCGCCGCGCTCGACGAAGAGCGCGTGGAAGGAGAGACCGTCCAAGGAGACGGGCTCGCGCTCGCGCAGGAGCGTGCCGCGCAACTCGAAGAAGTCGCTGCGCAGGATGCGATGGCAGGTGTTGCGGGGCGCGGCGGCGGGCAGGTCGTCGGGGCGGAGAAACCCGAGCTCGGGGGCGCGCCAGCGGATGACGGCGATGGCTTTCTCGACATGGAGCTCGCGGGCGCGGCCGTCCGGCCCCACGCGGTCCCAGTCGTAGACACGGTAGGTGGTGTTGGAGTTCTGCTGGACCTCGTAGATGAGGTTGCCGTCGCCGATGGCGTGGACGGTGCCGCCGGGGACATACATCGCGCGGCCCGGCTCGGAGCGATGGGCGACGAGGAGGTCGGGGACGCGGCGTTCGGCGAGCGCGTCGCGCAGGGTGCGCGGGCCGGGACAGTCGCGCAGGCCGCAGAAGATGTCGGCGCCCTCGTCGGCGTCCAGCACGTACCACATCTCGGTCTTGGGCTCGCCGCCGACGGCCTCGGCGGTTTCTTCGGAGGGGTGGACCTGGACGCTCAGGCGCCGTTTGGCGTCGATGAGCTTGAAGAGCAGCGGAAAACGGGTGCCCTCGCACGCGGAGCCAAGCAGCGCCTCGCCGAACTCGTCGCAGAGGCCCTGCAGGTCGCGGCCGGCCCATGGGCCGTTGGCAACGACGCTCGGACCGTCCGGGTGCGGGGAAATCTCCCAGGACTCGGCGCAGCAGGCCGGGGCGTCGTCGCGTCCGAAGCGGCGGGCAATGCGGTCGCCGCCCCACAGGTAGTCGCGATAGACATGGCGGAAAAGGAGGGGGTAGAGTTGCATGGTCCTACCATGATACCCCCTTCGGGGCATTTGCGCAAATCACGTGCCCTGTAAAAACCCCCTAGGCATGGGGCCAAACCCCGTGTATAATACGCGCACACCCTTTCCGACAACGAACCATCACTGAGTAACCAGCGGCAGCCGCCGCACATCACCAACGGAGCAATCATCCATGAGTGGCCATAGCAAGTGGGCAACCATCAAGCACAAGAAGGGTCTCGCCGACGCCAAGCGCGGCAAGGTCTTCAGCAAAATCGCCAAAGAGATCACCATCGCCGCCCAGACGGAGCCCAACCCGGACAACAACCCATCCCTCCGCACCCTCATCCAGAAGGCGAAGGCGGCCAATATGCCGAACGACAACATCCAGAACGCCATCAAGAAGGCGACCGGAGAGCTCAAGAGCGCGTCGTTCGAGTCGATGCAGTACGAGGGCTACGCCGGCGGCGGCATCGGCCTGGTCGTGTCGGTCCTCACCGACAACAAGAACCGCGCCGCGGCCGAGATCGGCCACATCTTCAAGCGCAACGGATCCGACTTCGCCGCCCGCGGCTCGGTCTCCCGCAATTTTGAGCGCAAGGGCCAGATCAACGTCGAGAAGTCCGTCACGGACGAGGACACCCTCATGGGCATCGTCCTGGACGCCGGCGCCGAGGACATGACCACCGATGACGACGGCTACACGATCACGACCGAGCCGAGCGCCTTCCAGGACGTGATGAGCGCCTTGGAAAAGGCCAACATCGCCACGGTCAGCGCCGAGGTCGAGTACGTCCCGACCGCCACCAAGCCGCTCAACGACTTGGAGCAGGTCAAGAGCCTCCTCAAGTTCGTCGCCGCCCTCGAGGACAACGAGGACGTCCAGAACGTCTACCATGACGCGGACATCCCCGACGACATCCTCGAACAGGCCGAGGAAGCCGTCGGCTAACGCAGACGTCTCCACGTCCCGCCCCCAACGGCAAGCGCCGTGGAATCGATCGGTTCCGCGGCGCATTTGTTTGTCGTTTTGGACGGGCCATTTGCAAAAACCGGACTAGGCTAGTTTCCTTCGGTGGAATGCGGTGGCCCGGAGGGTCACGGCCGGACACTAGCGGTGGTGCGGAGCGCGGAACGCGTGGCGGATGCGGACGCGGCGCTCCTCGGGCAGGGGCGCAATGCGCCATACCAGCGTCAGCGTCGGCGCCAGAAGCGCGACCAAGACCCAAAAGTACCGCCGGTACGCCGCCAGGGCCTCGGCGCTGCCTTTCACCGCCGTCGCCGTGCCCCCGTGCGTCGCCCATTCCAGCAGCCCCGTCGAGAGGCCGAGCCCCAGCAGGCCCGCCCCCACCCCGTACATCAAGTAGAGCAGCAGCGAGGCCGGCACGCGCAGCCGCGACGGCGTGCTCGCCAGATAGTAGTGCGTGACCGCGTTGTCCAGCACGCCGCGCGCCAGGCCGAACCCCGCGTAGAAAAGCAGGAAGCTCCAGCGAGGGACGCCCGTGCCCGGCGCAGCCAGAAGCGCCGCCAAGGCCGCCAGAGCCAAGAAGAGCAGGTGGGTGCCCAGCAGCTCCTTGCGCGGCCCGTAGCGGCGGCCGAGCGGCGCCGTCGCGAAGGAGGCCAGGGCGCTCATCAGCCACATCGGCGAGGTGAGGAGAAGGGCGTCGAAGTCGGAGACGCCGTGTCCGCGCTTGAGCAGCAGCAACGAGGGGGGAAGAAGCAGCATGAAGGCGATGTTGAGGGCCACGCTGGCCATCAGGAAACGCCGGAAGCGCGGCGAGGCGGCGAGGCGGCGCGCGTCGGCCCGGATCGGCGCACGGGCGCTTTCGCGGGGTCCCGGCCCCTCGTCGATGAGCAGGAGAAACGCCGAGGAGACCATGCCGAGAAGCGAGCCGACGGCGATGATCCAGACGATGGTCCGGATGGATTCGTCGCATCGCAGCACGGCCGAGACGGCCGCGAGCGAGGCGCACATGGCCACGTAGAAGAGGCCGTTGCTCAGGGCGATGGCACGAGGGCGCGTCTCGGAGGTCGAGATGTCGCCGAGGAGGGGCTGCTGGAGGACGATGCCGGCGGCGCGGCAGCCATAGAAGAGGAAGGAGCCCAGAAGGATGGTCGCGGCGACGAGCGCCGGATGGCGGGGATACCAGAGGGCGGAGGAGGCGATGAGGAGGGCGGCGAGATTGCGCAGGAACCAGAAGGTGCCTTCGGCGCGGGCCGCGCCGACGCGCGCGGCGAGCATCCGCCCCAGGGGCAGCATGACGAAGCCGACGTAGAGCATCGTGCCGAGAGCGGCGACCAGGCCGTCGCTGCAACCGAGCTTGACGGCGAGGAGCGCGACGACCATCTCGCCCACGCACATGTAGGCAAGGCCGTTGATCGTGGTGTGGCGGTAGAGGTTGCGGAGGCTGCCGCGGCGCTGGGAGGGGGTGAGGGGGGTGAGGCGGACCATGTGGGGCTTGGTTAGCTGAAATCTGAAATTTGAAATTTGGAATCTGAAATTTGAAATTTGGAATCTGAAATTTGAAATTTGGAATCTGAAATTTGGAATTTGAAATCTGAAATTTGGAATTTGGAATTTGGAATTTGGAATTTGAAATCTGAAATTTGGAATTTGGAATTTAGAATTTGATCTCTACAAAAAGGAAAGGCGCACCTGTCTTCGGGGCCCGAAGACAGATGCGCCCTAGGGAGTGCGGGCTCTTACTTCACGACTTCGGCGGTGCCGCCGGCGGCCTCGATGGCGGCCTTGGCGGCGGCGGAGAAGGCGTTGGCCTTGACCGTGAGCTTGCGCTCGAGCTTGCCGTTGGCGAGAATCTTGATGCCGGAGACCTCGGGCTGCTTGACCAGGCGCATGGCCAGGAGCGCGCAGGGATCGACCACCGCGCCGTCCTCGAACTGGTTGAGGGCGGAGAGGGTGACGACGGTGTAGGTCTTGTCGGTGGGGTTCTTGAAGCCGCGCTTGGGCAGACGGCGCAGGAGCGGCATCTGGCCGCCCTCGAACGACTGCTTGTGCTTGTGCCCCTTGCGGGACATCTGGCCCTTGGTGCCCTTGCCGGCGGAGCCGCCCTTACCGGAGGCGTCGCCCCGGCCGAGGCGCTTCGTGCGGTGGCGCGAGCCCGGGATGGTGATGAACGAGGAGAGTTCCATGGTGTCTAGTCCTTCTGTTCCTTGAGCGCCTGGATGGTCTCGGCGGTGCGGAGCTTGGAGAGCGCGTCGAGCGTCGCCTTGACGACGTTGAGGCGGTTCTTGGAGCCCTGGGACTTGCCGAGGACGTCGCGCACGCCGGCCATTTCGAGGACGGCGCGCATGCCGCCGCCGGCGATGACGCCGGTACCTTCGGAGGCGGGCTTGAGAAGGACGCGGCCGCCGTCGCACTGGCCGGTGACCTCGTGCGGGATGGTCTTGTCCTTCATGGTGATGGTGACGATGCTGCGGTGCGCGGCCTCGGTGGCCTTGCGGATGGCCTCGGAGACCTCGTTGGCCTTGCCGAAGCCGCAGCCGACGCGGCCCTTGTGGTCGCCGGCGACGACGACGGCGCTGAAGCTGAAGCGGCGGCCGCCTTTGACGACCTTGGCGCAACGGTTGACGAAGACGGTGGTCTCGTCGAATTCCTTGACTTCCTCGTCGCGGTCGCGTTTTCTATCTTCTGGGCTGCTCATTTGGAGTTCTCCTTGTCGGCGGTGGCGGGCTTGTCGGCGGTGGTGATCGAGAGGCCGGCCTGGACGGCGGCCTCGACGATGGCCTTGACGCGGCCGTGGTACTGGAAGCCGCCGCGGTCGACGACAACCTTGCGGATGTCCTTGGCGAGGGCGGCCTCGGCGGCGGCCGCGCCGAGCTTGGCGGCGGTCTCGCAGTTCACGTTGGCGCCCATCTTGAGGGTGGAGACGAAGGCGAGCGTACGGTGGGCGTCGTCGTCGACGAACTGCACGTACATGTGCGCGTTCGAGATGAAGATGGCCATGCGGGGGCGCTGGGCCGTGCCGGCGATCTTCTGGCGGAGGCGCATGTGGCGGCGCACGCGGTAGTCTTTGCGATTTTTGAGCTTCATGGGAATGGGGTTCCTCCTTTAGGCGACGGTCTTGCCTTCCTTGCGGCGGACCTTCTCGTCGGCATAGTGGATGCCCTTGCCCTTGTAGGGCTCGGCGGGATAGTAGCTGCGGAGGTCGGCGGCGACGCGGCCGACGAGCTGCTTGTCGATGCCGGAGACGGTGACGTTGAGACCGTCGGGGGTGGCGACGACCTTGGCGCCGGCGGGAATCTTGTAGACCTTGGGCTCGGCGAAGCCGAGGGAGAGGGAGACGGAGTCGCCGGAGACGGCGGCCTTGAAGCCGACGCCCTCGATGACGAGCTTCTTCTCGTAGCCCTTGGCGACGCCCTGGACCATGTTCTGGACGAGGGTGCGCGCAAGGCCCCAGAAGCCGTGGGTCTTGGGGTTGGCGGGGTTGTCGCAGGAGACGACGACGGCGCCGTCCTTGACCTCGGCGGCGATGCCGGCGGGGAGGGTGTAGGAGAGGGTCCCGAGCTTGCCCTCGACGGAGACGACGGAGCCGTCGATCTTGACGGTGACGCCGGCGGGGAGGGGGACGGGGAGTTTACCGATTTTGGACATGGCGTGGGCTCCTTTACCAGATGCTGCAGAGGAGCTCGCCGCCGATCTTGCGGCGGCGGGCCTCGCGGCCGGACATGACGCCCTGCGAGGTCGAGAGCACGGAGGTGCCGAGACCGCCGAGGACGCGGGGGATGTCCTTCCAGCCGCAGAAGCGGCGGAGGCCGGGCTTGGACTCGCGGCGAAGGCCGCGGATGGCGGGGGTGGAATCCTCGTCCGAGTACTTGAGCTCGAGGACGAGGGATTTCTTGACGTCACCCTCGACCTTGAAGTCGAGGATGTAGCCTTCGGCTTTGAAGATGCGGGCGACCTCGGCCTTGAGGCGGGAGGACGGCATGGAGACGTCCTCGAGGCCGGCGCGCTGGGCGTTGCGGATGCGGGTGAGCATGTCCGCGATGGGGTCTGACCAACTCATTGTCGTGGTTCTCCTTTACCAGCTGGCCTTGGTGACGCCGGGGATCTGGCCGCTCACGGCGAGTTCGCGGAAGCAGATGCGGCAGAGGCCGAATTTGCGGATGACGGAGTGGACGCGGCCGCAGCGCGAGCAGCGGGTGTAGGCGCGCGTCGTGAACTTCGTCGGGGTGCCTTCCTCGGCGTGGCGCTTGAGGGAGCGGGCCTTCTTCTCGGAGGCGCGCCGGCACTTGATCATGAGGGATTTCTTTGCCATGGTGTGTCTCCTGGGGCTAGGCCTGCTTGTTGCGGCCGACGAACGGGAAGCCGAGCCCTTCGAGAAGGGCGCGCGCCTGCGCGTTGTCGGGGGCGGTGGTGACGACCGTGAGGTCGAAGCCCTGCTCGGCGGTGGCGTGGTTGTTGCCGATTTCGGGGAAGATCTGCTCCTCCTTGACGCCGAGGGTGTAGTTTCCGCGGCCGTCGAACCCGCGCGCGGGAATGCCGCGGAAGTCGCGGATGCGGGGAAGCGCGTTGTTGATCAGGCGCTCGAGGAAGTCGTACATCCGCTCGCCGCGGAGCGTCACCTTCGCGCCGATCACCATGCCGGCGCGCAGCTTGAAGTTCGAGACGCTCTTGCGGGCCTTGCAGAGCATCGGGTGCTGCCCGGTGATCTTGGCCAGGTCGGAGACGGCGGCCTTCTGGGCGTCCTTGTCCAGGATGCCGAAGGCCATGTTGAGGACGACCTTGGTGACCTTGGGCACGGTCATCGGGTTCGTCAGGCCGAACTTTTCCTTGAGGGCGGGAACGACCTCGTTGACGTATTTGTCTTTGAGACTCATCGGTGGGGTTCCTTTCCGGCTAGGCGAAGCGCGTGCCGCTCTTGGCCTCGCGCACCTTCTTGTCGCCGTCGGTGGCGGCGTGGACGCGGGCGCCCTTCTTGGTCTTGGCGTCGTAGGGCATGAGGTTGGAGAGGGCGATGGGCGCCTCGATCTCCTGGATCTTGCCCTCGGGGAACTGCTCGGAGCGGCGGATGCACTTCTTGACGAGGTTGAGCCCCTCGACGATGGCGCGGCCCTTCCGGAGGTCCACCTTCTTGACGGTGCCGGTCTTGCCGGCCTCGTCGCCGGAGATGACGATCACGGTGTCGTTGGTCTTGATGCGTTGCAGGCTCATCACAGCACCTCCGGGGCGAGGGAGAGGATCTTGGCGTAGTTCATGTCGCGCAGCTCGCGGGCCACGGGCCCGAAGATGCGGGAGCCAAGCGGGTTTTTCTTGTCGTCGACGATCACGCAGGCGTTGGCGTCGAAGCGGAGATACGTGCCGTCGGGGCGGGCGATGGGCTGCGCGGTGCGGATGATGACGGCGCGGCAGACCTGGCCTTTCTTGACGGAGCCGGTGGGGGTGGCCTCCCGGACGGAGACGCGGATGACGTCACCGAGGCCGGCGAAGCGCTTGCGCTGTCCGAGGATGCGGAAGCACGCGACGCGCTTGGCGCCGGTGTTGTCCGCGACCACGAGTTCTGTTTCTTCCTGAATCATGGGTCGAACCTACCTTACTTGGTTTCTGCGGCCGAGGCGGATTCGATCTCGACGAGGCGCCAGCGCTTCATGCGGCTCAGGGGCCGGCATTCTTCGATGCGCACCTTGTCGCCAACCTTGGCGCGGTTTGCTTCATCGTGGGCATGGAACTTCCGGCGGTCGGTCAGCTCCTTGCCATAGAGGGGGTGGCGGTAGCGGCGCTCGACAAGGACCACGACGGTCTTGTCGCCGCTCTTGCTCACCACGGTGCCCTTGCGGGTCTTGCGGACGCCGGGGGCCTTTGCGGGGGTTTCTGCTGGGGTGCTCATAGCGCGGTCTCCTTTTCGCGGAGGATCGTCTCGAGGCGCGCGACGTCGCGGCGCAGGTTGCGGACCTTGACGGGGGCGCGGCCGGCGGTCTTGGCGGCCTCCTTCACCTTGAGGTCGAGGACCTCGCGGCGGGTGGCGGCGAGCTGGGTGCGGATCTCGTCGGCGGACATTTCACGGATTTGGCTGGGTTTCATGGTGGCTTCCTCCGGGTTAGCCCGCGACATGGTTGCGGGTGATGAACTGCATGCGGAAGCCGAGCTTCGCGGAGGCGAGGCGGAAGGCCTCCTTCGCGACGGACTCGGGCACGCCGTCGATCTCGAAGAAGATCGTGCCGGGGCGGAT
>JAEEGL016282076.1_pt1 | contig 15200 bp, 9 predicted proteins | sample 9134231 | NCBI WGS metagenome assembly JAEEGL01 (sample SAMN16246548, study PRJNA631951) | gut metagenome | biome: gut microbiome; feature: rumen; material: fiber-attached | host: Bos | place: Iran: Karaj | collected 2018-10 | reverse complement strand
AGCACCATGCTCTGCGTGTCTGTAGCTTTCAGGCCTGTCTTCTGTGACAGTGCTGTAATCAAATCCTTGTTGTTCATAATATCTTTGCATACAGGTCGAATTCCTCAGCGTCGGTAATTGTAACATTGTAGAATTCACCTATGTTTAACATTCCGTCTTCCTTGTTTATGAGTATCTCTGGGTCTATCTCCGGCGATGAGTATTGACTGCGGGCAATGTAGTAGTCGCCCTCTTCCCTGTCTATGATCACCTCCATGGTTTTGCCAATGTGCCCGTCCATAACCTCCTGGGATATGCGCTGCTGCACTCTCATCAGTTTGTCAAGACGTGCCTGCTTCACTTCTGCCGGCACATTGTCCTCGAAGTGTTCGGCACTGTATGTGCCCTCTTCCTCAGAATAGGCAAATGCTCCCATGCACTCGAAGCGAGCCCACTTCACAAAGTCCACCAGCTCCTGGAAGTCTTCGTCGGTTTCTCCGGGATAACCTACCATCAGGGTCGTCCTCAGGCATATTCCAGGCACTTCCCTGCGAATTTGCCTAACCAGTTCCATTGTCTCTTCCTTGGTGGTGTTGCGGCACATATTATTGAGCACACTGTCAGAGATATGCTGCAATGCTATGTCGAGATACTTGCAAACGTTGTCTTTCTCGCGCATCACCTTCAGCAGATCAAGAGGAAACTGATTGGGGTATGCATAGTGAAGTCTTATCCAATGTACCCCCGGTATGTCGGCCATTTTCTCAATCAGCTCGGCTATGTGGCGCTTGCCGTCGATGTCTATGCCATAATAGGTCAGTTCCTGCGCAATGACGTTAAATTCCTTCACGCCCTCGCTGACTTTTTCCCTCACCTCTTCCAGTATGTCGTCCATACTGCGGCTTTTGTGTCTGCCCGTAATGAGTGGAATGGCGCAGTAAGCACAATGTCTGTCACAGCCTTCTGAAATCTTGATGTAGCAAGTGTGAAGTGAAGAGTGAAGAGTGAAGAGTGAAGAATCAGACTGCGTCGCGATGTGGGCAGAGTCTATGGCGGAAGCAAATTCTTCACTCTTCACTCTTATCTCTTCACTCTTATCCTTTAACTCCTCAACCAGTCCTTCCCAGTCGAACTTGCCATAGTACTTGTCAACCTCAGGTATTTCCTGCTGTAGTTCCTCCCTATAGCGCTGCGAAAGGCATCCCATGACATACAGATGCTTTATCTGTCCTTTTGTCTTGGCATCAGCAAACTGCAGTATGGTGTCGATGCTCTCCTGCTTGGCGTCTTCTATAAATCCACAAGTGTTTATGATGACTGTATCACCCGTTACCTCCGGTGCATCAATGACGCAGCAAAGGCCGTTCTTCTGAAACTTCCTCTGCAGGCTCTCGCTGTCAACGAGATTCTTTGAGCACCCTAGGGAGATAATGTCGATCATTTAAAGTTGAAAGTCAATTATGAATTGTGAATTGTGAATTGTGAATTATGAATTATGCATTAGCTCTTAAAGAGAGAATCTACAAATTCCTTTCTGTTAAACAACTGCAAGTCTTCCATGCCTTCGCCGAGGCCGATGTATTTCACTGGCACCTGCAACTGGTCGGAGATGCCTATAATTACACCACCCTTTGCCGTGCCGTCGATTTTTGTTATAGCGAGCGAGGTTATCTGAGTCACGGCCGAGAACTGCTTAGCTTGTTCAAAGGCATTCTGTCCGGTAGAGCCATCAAGTACCAGAAGCACCTCGTCGGGAGCCTCGGGCATAACCTTCTTCATCACGTCCTTAATCTTCTTAAGCTCGTTCATGAGATTTACCTTGTTGTGCAGACGTCCGGCGGTGTCTATCAATACCACGTCAGCGCCACTAGCCTTTGCTGACTGCAGAGTGTCAAAAGCCACGCTGGCAGGATCAGCACCCATCTGCTGCTTTACTACGGGCACCCCTACTCTCTCACCCCAAATACATAGCTGCTCCACGGCAGCAGCCCTGAAGGTGTCAGCTGCGCCCAGAACCACATTCAGGCCCTCAGACTTGAACATATGAGCCAGTTTGCCTATGGTTGTTGTCTTACCGACACCATTTACGCCAACTACAAGTATCACGTAAGGCTTATGGTCAGTAGGCAGACTCCATGTGCCATCAGTATTATCAGTCTCAGCCAGCAGGGAAGCCGTCTCATCGCGCAATATGTTGTTAAGTTCGCTCGTAGAGACATATTTGTCACGGGCCACACGCTCCTCAATCCTTTTAATTATCTTCAGCGTGGTATCAACACCCACGTCGCTCGTTATAAGCATGTCCTCAAGATCATCGAGCACATCATCGTCCACCGTATCCTTGGCAGCGACAACACGCACCACCTTATCCAGAAAACTCTGTTTCGTCTTCTCAAGACCCTTGTCCAAGGTCTCCTTTTTATCTTTGCCAAATAAACCAAAAAAAGCCATTTTATCGTCCTTTTATTTAATTTCGCGTGCAAAGATACAAAAAAAATATGAATTAAAAATTAAGAGCACTTAAATAGTACAAAAAAAACGTTAACTCTTAACTTTTCTCATGAAATTCGCTTGAAAAAATTAAAAAAGCAGAAACTGCGTGATTGCAATTTCTGCTATTACCATTATTGGATGGGATTTACCGTCACTGTGCAAGTGGCTGTCTTGCTCTCAGCCGTGGCGGTAATAGTAGCGGTGCCCGGACCGACAGGCTTCACTATGCCAATGGGTATTACCAATATCCTAGTTACTGGCTGACCAAAAGATTTTCCCTGACTATAAGATGGATTCTCGTCCTGGGATGCTTCATCATCCTCGGATGGCTCCTCGACAACAGTTCGCACCTCGACGTCGCCAGAAACAATAGCGACAGTAGAGTCGCTCGTAGTCCACATTACCACATCCTTGTGGGTGACATTATCAGGAAGCAAGGTTGCTTCCAGTTCCACAGGAGTACCACCAACGGTAAGGGTTACCTCGGTCTTATCTAGCGCGATAGCACCGACGCCATATACAATATGATCATTTTCATCTTCGCTACAGGACATGAACGTCATCATAATCCCTAGCACTAGGCAAAGATAAGAAAACCAGTTTTTCATAATGACTGTGCTTCATTAACATACTATAAATCAATACTCCACCTTGTCGGATTTGTCTTCCCAGTCGCGGAAGGCTTCGAGGGCCTCTTCACGCATTATATTTACTGCAGGCACACGACGCTCCGTCATGGGAAGGGCAAGCTCATCGTATATAAACTTGTCACTGAAATTGATATCCTCAGCGTCCTGCTTGGTATTGCCATAGAAAATGCGTTCTATGCCAGACCAGTATATTGCACTGAGGCACATGGGGCACGGCTCGCAAGAGGTATATATAGTACAGCCATCAAGTTTGAAATCTCCTACCTTCTGGCATGCCTTACGTATGGCACTGACCTCGGCATGGGCCGTAGGATCACAGTGTGGCACTACATTGTTCACACCCGTGGCTACCACTTCGCCATTGCGAACGATTACTGCCCCGAAAGGCCCACCACCATTACGAACATTCTCAATGCTCAGGTCTATAGCCTGCCGCATGAATTTTCTGTCAGTTTCGGTCATACACATCAGACATCTTACTTCTTACATTTTACATAGAACGTAAATGTTCTGTTCTTGGCCTCAACGCGATAAGGTTTCAAAGCTTCTGCCATGCCGCTCCAAGAATCGACACCGCCTACACCGGCCATCTGCTGGTCAACATACAGGTTAGTATAGTAAGAGAGCTTGATATCCTGCGGATGGCGCTGTTTCTTTGCTGCTTCGTCAAGGTCGCGAACCTCATAGTGCAAGGCGCATGCGGAGAAGCTGTCATCAGAGAATACTTCGAGGCACTGGCTCTTGCTTGCATTGGTCTGCTGCCACCAACGGATATCGCACTTAGAACCAGTCTCCTGCGGACGTACATAGGGCCAGAACTGCTCGTCGGCAGTAGCTGACCAGATACCAATATTCTGCGACATCTTGCGGTCAGAATAGTTCTCAATAGGACCACGACCGTACCATGTGCTCTTATCCATGTCGTAAGGCAGCAGGATTACAACGCCAAAGCGAGGCATATTAGTAACATCCTTGGCATCAGCATCGAAGGTTATGCTCTCCTCAATCTTCCATACATTATCAGCAACAGAGGTATAGGTCAGGGAGAAGTCAGCATGAACAGCATTTATGCGGTATTTCTCCACCACCTTGCAACCCTCGACAGTGCGTGACAAGCAGTCCATCTGAGGATTGTTCCATGCCTTAAGCTTACGCTGCAGCCCTGCACCGAAGTCATTATCGGTCATGCCGCGCCAGAAGCTTGGACGCAGGGTGAACGGCAGCTCGCACGGAGCCTTGAGGGTAGGACTAACAACATCGCAGCCAGCCTTGGCAGCTATCTCGGCAGCATAGTCGTAGCTGTTGATAACAAGCTGCTGATGGGCAATTTCCTGACCGGCCTTAAGCATCGGTTCGTCCTGCTTCATGACATACGACAGCGTAAGTATAATCTCGCCTTGCTGCTCCATACCTTCTCCACTGAAAGGTATCGTGATGTCCTTGCTCTGTTGAGGCTGAATATTAAGGTCGGTAATGATACCTTCCTTCACCTTGACGCCATTGGATGTCAATGTCCACTTGAGGTTAACATAGTCAAGAGGACGGAAGAAATTCTCATTCTTCACGCTTACTACACCATTGGAGAGGTCTTTAGCCTCAGTCCAGATATTCTGGTAGTAGTAGCCGTACTCATAACCCTGAGGAGTCACCTTACGGTCGGAGGTTATAAATCCATTGCAGTTGAAATTGTTGTCAGAGCCGTCGTAGTCATTATAGTCGCCACCATAAAGGAACTTTGTCTTGTCGCGCTTGTCGCGGATGCCTTGATCAACGAAATCCCAAATAAAACCACCCTGGAACTTAGGGTACTTACGCACGAGGTCCCAATATTCCTTGAATCCACCACCAGAATTGCCCATAGCATGTGCATACTCGCACTCTATCAGAGGCTTCACGCTAGACTCCTTCTTGGAATATTCCTCACAACTATACTGTGAATAGTACATAGGACAGAAGATATCTGTGCCCTCACCAGTACGTGCCTGCTCATACTGTACAGGACGAGAGAGGTCCTGAGACTTTATCCATTTGTAGGCATCGAGGAAATTATCTGACATGCAGGTCTCGTTACCAAGGCTCCAAATGATAATTGAAGGATGGTTGAACTTTGTTGAGACATTGTTCCTGTTGCGCATCATAATCTGCTCATGGAACAGCGGTGCCATGCGCTTTCCCTCATCACCGTAACCGAAACCATGGGACTCCTGGTTAGCCTCAGCACACACATAAATGCCGTATTCATCGCACAATTCATACCATACAGGGTCGTCAGGATAGTGACACGTACGTACTGCATTGACATTAAGTTGCTTCATAAGACGAATATCCTCAAGCATACGCTCACGGGAAACAACGTAGCCGCCATCAGGGTCGAGCTCATGACGATTGGCGCCCTTGATGTATATTGGCTGACCATTAACCAGCAGCTGGGCATTTTTTATCTCCACACGACGGAAACCGACCTTCTGGGTTACGACTTCACCGCCGTCCTGCGTAGCGGTCAGGGTATAGAGATAAGGAGTCTCTGCACTCCATTGCTTGGCATTGGCAAGTTTTATGACGGTCTCTTCTCCCTTACCCACAACATTTGCAACCTCCTTACCAGAAGCATCCTTGAGGGAATAAGTAATATTGGAACCGCCCTTAGTCTTGACATTAACGGTGAGGACACCGTCCTTGTAGTCATCTGTCAGACTCTGTGTGATGCGGATGTCAGTAATCTGCTTCTTAGGATTCTTGGTATAGAGATAGCTGGAGCGTGATACACCGGACAGGCGCCAGAAGTCCTGATCCTCGTCATAAGAGCCGTCACACCAGCGGAACACCTGGAAAGCGATGAGGTTATCACCCGGCTTCACAAACTTAGTAATATCGAATTCAGCAGCTATCTTTGCATCCTCAGAGTAGCCGACGTACTTTCCATTCACCCACAGATAGATGTTGCTGGTAACAGAACCGAAGTGGATAATCACCTGCTTGCCCTTCCAACTTGCAGGTACAGAGACTGTCTTGCGATAGGAACCTACGTGATTGTCCTTCACAGGCACATTAGGAGGATTGTTCTGGAAATGTCCTCTCCATCCAAAGCCCACATTTACGTATATAGGCTCACCGAATCCGTTAAACTCCCAGCATCCGGGAACAGGCATCGTGCCCCATGAAGAGTCGTCGAAGTTGGTGTTGAAGAAATTCGTAGGACGCTCATCTGCATTCATCACGCCCTTGAATTTCCATGTTCCTTCAAGAGAAATCTTCTCCGATGTAGAAGGCAACACTTCTGTGTGAACGGGATAACGGTTCACTTCATTTACATTAAGGTCGTGCCACTCTGTGAAAGTCTGTCCGCTTACAGGCATAGCGGTTAACATCATTGCAGCGGAAAACAGTATTCCGCAGAATGACTTTCTTGAGGTCAAGGTTAGTTGTTTCATTGTTTTAGGGAATTAATTATGATTTTTTCTGAGTTTTCTGACTATTTTGAGTATTCTTATTATTCTGAGCATTCTGTGTATTCTGATTATTCTTATTCTTATCCTTATCCTTCCTAGGAGGTAATCTGAAGAATTTTCTCACCTTATCAGTAAAATGGAATTTCGGATGCACTCTCAAGCCCTGCTCTGTATCTGTTTGAGTATAAGAGAAATCGACATCAATATCAACCAAAGACTGAGGCAAGGCGATATGTCCCTCAGCAACAGCACCGTCACTGACAATACTTGCTTTCAAATTCTTTATGTGAAAGGAGCCATATTTTCCGGCACCTAACGTTGCATTCAGCATTCCTATTGGCAGGCGTCCTTTACGTTTTATACCCAGCATCTTGGCCTTACGCTTGGAGGTAATATCAAAATCATATACTGCATTCATCCTGGATATATGCAGATTCTTTACGTTCATTATGGCACCCAAATTCAACGAGTCAGTATTCATAGTACCGCTCATGTGACGTGTATTACCGTCAAGAGTAAAGGCAAAGTCAACGTCCCCATAACGGGTGAACAACGTACCTGAGATATCTTGACGTCTGAAGAATATACCTACTTTTCCCTTGTATCTGACATTTCCGAGGGCCTTCATCTCACGCTGCATCTTAAGACGTACCTTTTTCGAGAAATGGTTTACGATTTGCTCCTTGATACCATCTGAAGCTTCCAAGAACAAATCCCAGAAATGCAGCGTCAGGTCACGCTTTTTCGTTACATCGCACAAATCTCCCTCGCCTGTAATCAGAAGACGTTGATCAGCTGTAGTGATACGTATTTTCTTAAACAAATATCTGTCAATATCACCTCCTACAACAAGTTTCAGATCCAGAGGCGTTGTGAAATTGCTAAGTATCGGGGCGAACGGCTTTGCTATATCCTGCAGATAAACCTTTGCCTCCATCGGGAAATCTTCGATAGTCGTACCCCTCATATTCACCTTATTAATATGTATGCGCGTACGCATCATACCAATAAATATATCAGTCAGGGTAATCTTATCCTTATTTCGCGTTACAAATGCAGAAAAGTTTCTCATATCCAGTCCACTTGCCCTATCAACAGCCTCAACATGGGTAATATGGGCATATAGGCTGTCTTTTGACAAATAGTTGACTGTTGCCTCCAATGATGCTACAGCATTCAAGTGACCTGGATCAAACCATCCTCTGTTAGGCTTCTTGAAGTTTTTCCTAGGTTTATGATTATCATTCTGGAAGAATATAGAGTCAACCTTCAACGAGAGCGGCTTTGCGAAGTCAAAGTGGCCATTATGCTGCTGAATACTCAATGTGTTCATCTTAACACGTTTGTCCTGATATCTGAACCTCAAGCCCTCGAACGCAATATCTACATTCTCCTGTCTGTGCGTATGATAAGAAGCCTTTTGCAATGTAAATACTGCTCCGGAATTCTTTTCTGCGATATGGAAATCCTTTAGCACGACATCGGAAAGATATTCTTTTTGAATATTGCCCTCCAAAATAAAAGAAAGATTCCTTATATCAATGTGATTAGGATCAAGTGTATCTTTTCCCTTCCTTGGAGCCGACAGTATGTCCATTCTGAAATTGGTCCTCTGTATTAACAGTTTGGCCATATCTGCAGAAATATGAAAGAAAGGTTCCTTCTTCTTTTTCTTAGCCTTCTTTTTTTTATCCTTCGCCGACTTAGCCTTTAGGGCATCCAGCACAAACTGATAGTTAGCAGCAGAATCAGGACGATTTTTGTACAGAAACATTGATGCGCCTTTCATATACAGGCCCCTAATCGTTATTTCACGGTCGAAAATCTTATTTAATCCTAATTGAGTTCCGACTGAATCCACTTTCAGCATCGTTACACCTGCCCGGTCATCAAGCTCAAAACCATGAAGCATTACCCTGCCCCTTATGATATCAGCTTTTATCTCCTTAACAACCAAACGAGTGTTTAAAGTATTCTGGAGCGTACGGAACGTATATTCATACAATATCTGTTGTCCCACATCTGTTGACAGAGCCATCAGCAGGCTTCCTACTAATAAAAATACTAGCAGGATTATACCCATCACACTTCTTACCAATATCTTTATAACACTATACAACATACCCAATAAACAAATAGTTGCGACAAAAATACAAAAAAATGTAGAAACTACAAAAAAAAGCACATAAAATGCCTAAAAAAATGCATTTTTACCCCCTTTTTGGACGTATTTCTTCAACTTTTTGTATAAAAGGCATCATTTTAGCGTAAAATCGGCTATATAAACCTTTTTAGGCTTGACTAATATCAAGAAAAAGGCCTTTTCTGAAAGATTTTTCAAAAATTGTTTGCGCACACAGTAAAAAGTTCGTACCTTTGCATCGCAAACAAAAAAGATATTGTTTAGGTTAGTAGATATATAATAGATTTAGGTTTTAGTTATTAGGTTAGAAAAGATTGTTTAACTCTTGGATAACAAAGAAAAACCGTGAGGCTTTTCTTTATTAAGAAGAGATTTTATAGTTAAACATACTTTAAATACGCTGCAAGTCGTGAGATTCGCAGCGTATTTTTCATTTTTTTATAAATAAAGTAAAAAAAATAGCAAATATTTTACTCCATATCCTACTTTTTTATTATCTTTGCAGCCGTGAAAATAAAAACGCTCATATTAAACCTGTTGCTGGCATACGTTGTTTACATGGTGTGCCGCATACTGTTTGTGAGAGAAAACTGGACATTACTGAGTACGAATTTCCGGGATTTATCACTATGGCTTCTGATTAAGGGCTCTTTGTTGTTTGACACATCAGGCATTCTGTACACTAATGCGATATATGCCCTTATGCTGCTGTTACCATGCCATTTGGCTGAGAGGCCGAAATGGTTCAAGGCAGCAAAATACGTGTATATCATCATAAACAGCATTAGCATAATACTTAATTTGGCTGATGCCGTGTACTTTACATATACGGGTCACAGAACTACCACAAGTGTATTTAGTGAGTTCTCCAACGAAAACAATCTTGGAGGAATCTTCTTCCTGGAGCTTGTGAAGCATTGGTATCTCGTGCTGGCAGCTGTAGCAATGATCTTCTTCCTTTGGAGATACTACACATGCCCCAAAATGTATTCATTCGGTAAGAAAAGAGCATGGAACTATATTTTCTATTATGTTGCAAATATCACTGTGCTCGTATTCTATACTGTGCTGTGTGTTGTAGGAATGCGTGGAGGATTTACAGTAGCCACACGTCCTATCACCATAAGCAATGCCAACCAATACGTTAACCACCCGATAGAAACAGGTATTGTTCTTAACACACCTTTCTCTCTTATTCGTACCATAGGCAAGAACGTATTTGAAGATCCAGGATATTTCTCTCAGCGCAAACTGGATAAGATATATTCTCCTGTTCGTAATGAGAAATACCCTATCAGGGGCAGGGCTTCTGTTGCAAAGAAGAAGAATGTCGTAATAATTATTGTCGAGAGCCTTGGACGTGAATACATCGGAAAATATAACGATGGCATATTAAAGTCCGGTTACAGAGGCTATACACCATTTATAGATGAGTTGATTGGCAAATCGCTCACCTTCGATTACACCTTCGCTAACGGACGCCAAAGTATAGACGCAATGCCTTCTATACTATCATCAATACCTCGTTTCATAGAACCGTTCTTCCTGACTCCGTCATCTTTGAACGATGTCAGCGGTATAGCGGGCGAGCTTCGCAAGTGCGGATACCAAACGGCATTCTTCCACGGTGCAGAGAACGGCAGCATGGGATTTGAGGCTTATGCCCGCACTACAGGATACAAGAATTATTATGGCAGGAACGAATTCAACAAGGATTCTCGTTTCCGAGGCGACCATGACTATGACGGCACCTGGGCTATATGGGACGAGCCGTTCTTGCAGTTCTATGCTAAGACGATGACATCTATGAAGGAGCCATTCTGCACAACAGTATTTACGGCTTCCAGTCATCATCCATACGCAGTTCCTGAAGAATATCAAAGCAAATTCCCTGACGAGGGTGACAATCCTATGCACAAATGTGTTCGCTATACTGATATGGCGTTGCACCGTTTCTTTGATACAGCCAGCAAACAGCCCTGGTTCAAGAACACTATCTTCGTCATTACTGCTGATCACACAAACATTCTTGACCATCCGGAATATGCTACAGATCTGGGACTGTTTATGGTTCCTATAATCTTCTATGATCCGTCAGGAGACCTGCCACATGGTCGCATGCATTGTGTTGCACAACAGATTGACATTATGCCGACATTGCTGCAATATATGGGATACAACAAGCCTTATATAGCCTTCGGCAATGACCTTCTGAACACTCCTGCAGACAAGACATGGGCAGTAAACCATACTGGCGGAGGTATATACCAGTATGTCAAAGGTGACTATGTCATACAGTTTGACGGAGATGATGTCATCGCTGCATATGATTACAAAAATGACTGGATGATGCAGCACAACCTTCTCGGAACTATGAAGTTCAAGCAGATGGAGAAGGAGCTGAAAGCTATTATACAGAGCTATATGCAACGTATGATTGATAATGAATTAGTTGTTAGAGCCAAAGAGAAAGAGTAGGACTTGTTAGTTGATGTTATCCTTCCCCTGCCCCTCGAAGGGCTGTTCACCTACTCTGTACCTACAGTGCTGGAAGGAAAAATACAACCTTTCATAAGGGTAAAAGTGCCTTTTGGCATTACTAAGACACATACGGCATTGGTGGTTCGCAGCCACCATGCTACTTCTGTTGACAGTAACATAAAGGTAAAGGATATCATTGACGTTATTGATGAAAAACCTATCCTTTTGCCAGAACAATACAAGCTTTGGGAATGGATTTCCTCATATTACATGTCTCCGCTGGGAGATATACTGAAAGCAGCCCTGCCACATGGTATCAGGAAAGAAGAAAACTATCGTCCCCGCACAGAGACTTATGTATCGTTGGCAGAAAAATATGCTGACAAACAGAATCTTGATGAGGCTATAAACCTTCTCACCCGTTCACCAAAACAGTTGGAGGTCTTCAATAGATTCCTGGAGCTAACCTCACACAATCAACAGGTTACACGTGAAGAACTCATGAATGAGACTCATTGTAACACTTCCGTGATACGCAATCTCGTTGTCCGAAAAGTACTCAGGCTGTATGATGCCGAAGTGGGAAGGCTAAACAATGGCGGCATTCCGCATTTTGAGAAGATAAATCCTCTCAGCCATGCACAGCAGGAAGCATTCGACGCTATTTCCAACTTCAAAAAGGAAGAAGTAAAAAAGCCAATATTGCTGCATGGCGTGACATCATCAGGAAAGACGGAGATATACATTCACCTCATCAAGGAAGCTATCGACAGAGGCGAGCAGGTGCTATACTTACTGCCAGAGATAGCGCTGACAGTACAGATAATGCAACGTCTGCAGAACATTTTCGGAGACAAACTGGGTATATATCACTCCAGGTATTCAGATGCCGAACGTGTGGAAATATGGCAAAAGCAACTCTCTGAAGCGCCTTATAGCGTCATCCTGGGTGCACGCTCAGCAATTTTCCTGCCTTATAAAAAATTGGGACTTGTCATCATAGACGAAGAGCACGAGACAAGTTTTAAGCAGCAAGATCCCTCACCGCGATATCATGCCCGTTCTGTTGCAATGGTTATGGCACAATGGGCAAAAGCACAGGTAGTACTGGGAACAGCGACGCCGTCAGCAGAAAGCTATTATAATTCCCAACAGGGGAAATATCATCTTATAACGCTAACAGAACGCTATAAAGCAATTAAACTTCCACATATTCAGGTGGTTGACGTAAAAGACCTGCGTCATCGTAAGATTATGCGCGGACTTTTATCGCCACAACTCAGGGAAGCCGTCTCAGAGGCCCTGCACAATGGCGAACAGGCAATTATTTTCCAGAACAGACGTGGTTTCTCCCCCATAGTGCAATGCCACCAATGCGGATGGTCGCCAAAATGCCCCAAATGTGACGTTTCCCTTACTTATCACAAGAATACGTCATCTCTTACCTGTCACTATTGCGGATATACCTACCACATGCCTAACGAATGTCCCGATTGCGGCAATCATGAGTTGAAAGACATTGGAGCTGGTACGGAGAAAGTGGAAGACATAATAGCCGAAGAATTCCCTTATGCACGTATTGCACGTATGGACCTTGATACCACTCGAACCAAGAATGCTTACGAGCGCATCATATCCGACTTCTCTGCCGGCAAGACAAATCTGCTCATCGGAACGCAGATGGTGACGAAAGGTCTTGATTTTGACAATGTCAGCGTAGTAGGCATACTGAATGCCGACACGATGCTCAACCAGCCTGATTTCCGTGCCTATGAGCACTCTTTCAACATGATGACACAGGTGGCAGGCCGCGCAGGCAGAAAGAATCATCGCGGACAAGTCATCCTGCAAACCTCTCTTCCGCAACTGCCTGTGATAAAACAGATTGTCAACAACGATTTCGAGGGTTTCTTTTCTATGCTAATGAAGGAAAGGCAGGCTTTTTTCTATCCTCCCTTCACACGCCTGATATACATATTCCTGAAACACCGCGATGAAAATACCGTAAGCAGCGCTGCCACAGAATATGTCTCACGCCTAAGAGTTATATTCAAGAATAGAGTGCTTGGCCCAGACAAACCAAGCATAAGCAGAATAAATATGCTTCATATCAGGAAAATTATCCTGAAACTTGAACCGTCGATGAGCATACAAAAAACAAGACAATGCATCCGTGAAGTTACGAATGCATTGCTGTCAGACCCTTATAAAAAGAGTGTCATTATTTCTTTTGATGTTGATCCTCTGTAAGGTATTGCTTAGCGTACTCTGCATAGTGGGCAGCATAGCTCTCTGCCTGATTAGGTGATGTTTTCTTGATAAACTTGGCAGGTACCCCACCCCATATTTCGTGGTCACCAACCTTTGTTCCGCCTAGCACCAATGCTCCGGCTGCTATTATAGCGCCCTCACCGATGTCAGCATGGTCTAAGACTGTAGCACCCATGCCTATGAGGCATCCCTTTCGCAAGATGCATGCATGAACGGTGGCATTATGTCCTATCGTTACATCATCCTCCATAATTGTCGGTCCTGTAGTATTCGTTACATGGACACAAGCGCAATCCTGAACGTTACATCTGTTGCCCATTGTTATTGGAGCCACATCACCCCTTACAACAGCGCTGAACCACACAGAACACTCATCACCCATTGTCACTTCTCCTACCACAGAAGCAGTTTCTGAGAAATAACAGTCCTTGCCCCACTTGGGAGCCTTACCCTTATAAGGTTTTATTATTGCCATTATCTTAAAATTACTGGTTTTGCTTTTTTCTTGTTGCTCTCCTCCACGTTTCTCTTATTATAATTATAATAAGGTGTCGGCTTCTTTGCATATAGTCTCTTGGTATTGGAAGTACTAGAAGAAGGTTTGTCAAAGTTCATGAATGCACTATAGTCAAACTTCCATCCTGCACCGTTCGCCACCCTATTAATGCGCCTGTATAACGCCATGCGCGACAATATGTTAAATTTCAAGTCCACATAGGTTACAACATCACCCATTATGCTGATTCCAGAACTTCTGTAGAAATGCGATTTGCAAAGATTAGGACTTACCATGTGTTTACTGCCATCTTCTTCTATGAATTCCATATCCTGACCGCAATAGGTATTTGTCAGAGTGATAAACGTAAAACCACCCTGAATCCACTTGCAATTCTCGTCTGCATAACGGCTGTCGTTGGCAAATGGCGCCAATCTGTCATCACTTGGATTTTCACTTTTTTGGACATAGTACTTCAACGTCTTATCTGCTCTATATAGATATTTCGAGTCTATCGTGCCAGTTTCCTCGTCATCGAAATATTTTATATTGAGAGACCAGCCATATTTCTGGCAATGCCTGAAATCCGCAATTTCTTCATCCGTTGGTATATCATTATAATAGTATTCATCTGCCAGTTTTCCTATACCGTGTCCCACAGCCTCATGCTGTATAAGTTCATTGAACACATTATCCCCATTACTTACTGTGGCATAGGCAGGAATGTAAGACAACGACCATCCCAAAGGAATACTGTCCTCCACATGAGTATCCAGTTGCATAAGGGTAACGCCGGCATATTCCGAAGAATTTAGCAGAACGATAGACAAGGCATTATCCAAACGTGATTCATTCTGTCTGAGAGTAAAGTATGTAAAATTCTTTATCTTTACGCTGTCGCCCCATACGTTCGTACTGTTCTTACTCTCAAGATATGTCTTGAATGCCGTATCGTGTTTTTTATAGTCGATACCACTCTCCTCAGATGTCACGACCACCTTATATATGTCTAAATAGTCGATAAGATCTGTCATAGGTTTCAGCGACTTCATAGCACTAACAGCATTGTTTACGATTTTGTCGTACTCTCCGCTAGATATTTCTTTTTGCGTATATCCGTCAGCCATTATTACGACAGGGAAACCGTTTGTACCCTTCGTATGTTCCTGAATAGTATATACATATCCTGTTGTGCCATCATATGTAAACGAGAAGTCATAGTCTGTTTCAGGTATAGT
>JAEEGL015389568.1_pt1 | contig 15200 bp, 9 predicted proteins | sample 9134231 | NCBI WGS metagenome assembly JAEEGL01 (sample SAMN16246548, study PRJNA631951) | gut metagenome | biome: gut microbiome; feature: rumen; material: fiber-attached | host: Bos | place: Iran: Karaj | collected 2018-10 | reverse complement strand
ACCATGTTTACAGAACAAAGATAGAGGAGGGTTCGACAACTGCGACAGTTGTGCTTGAGAGAACTCTTGATGATGTAACTCTTCAGGGAGAGATAGAAGGAATATCCTTTGATAAGGCATCGGGACAGATGCTTATCAGCTACAACCGTGGATCTCAGATCGTTCTGGGAATGGTAAAGGGATATTACGAAGGTTATACTGAGGAGATACATGAGGTATTTGTTTACGATATTTCTGATGTCGAGAATGGTGCAGAGAAAAAGATAAAATACGAAGATTTATTCACTGAGGATGTGGATGATGTGACCGGCTGGAATCTGATCCTGGTCAATAAGGATAATCCGGTTCCTGATGACTACACGGTTGAACTGACTTCTCTTTCGAATGGTAAGCAGGTCGACTCACGAATCTATCCGGCACTTCAGGTTATGTTTGACGATGCGAGAGACAGCGGGATTGATCTTTTTGTCAGAGAAGGATATCGAACCCGAGAATATCAGCAGACCATTATGGATGAAAGGATTCAGATATATCAGGATCAGGGTAACTCACCCGAAGAGGCGGAGGCTCTTGCACTTCAATATGTGGCAGTTCCAGGAACCAGTGAACATGAGCTGGGAATCAGTGTGGATATAAATGCAAACAGCAACGTAAGCTCCGATGACGTGGTTTATGGCTGGCTGGATGAAAATGCATACAAGTACGGTTTTGTAAAACGTTATCCTGAAAACAAGATCGATATCACGGGAATCAATAACGAACCGTGGCATTATCGTTATGTAGGTCAGAAAGCGGCAAAAGAAATGAAAGAGATGGATATGTGTCTTGAGGAGTATTTAGCATATCTTTCTGAATAAAACATAAAAGGTATGCCTTGATAAGGTCTGATTAAGTATTAGAACTGTTTTGAGGGTTGAAATTATGGATTACAAAGTACTGATGATCGATGATGATGAAGTAATTGCTCAGTCAACGGCTGAATACTTCAACATGTTCGAAATAAAAACAGCATATGTTACAAGTTATGAGGATGCGGTGGAATTCCTTGAAAAGAATACCGTCTCACTTCTTCTGCTTGATATAAATCTAGGAGATAGAAGCGGTTTTGAACTCTGCAAGCAGGTAAGAGAGAACTACGATATGCCGATTCTTTTTATCAGTGCCAGAACCAGCGATGATGATGTTCTGATCGCACTGAATATCGGTGGCGATGATTATATCAAGAAACCATATACGCTGAGCATACTTATGGCGAAGGTTAAGACTATCCTTGCGAGATATGAGAAGGCGAAAGAAGCAGCTGAGGCGGCTGCAAAAGATAAGGTTGAGGTGGTATCAGAATCAACGTCGGAAATCAAGCTGACGGACGAGATTTCACTTGATACCAATATTCATAAACTTCTGCAGGATGGTGAACAGATAAGCATAAAGGCGATGGAGTACAAGCTTCTTGTTTATCTCCTTGAGAATAAGAATCGCGTCGTTACCAAGGATGAGCTACTGAAAAATGTTTGGGAAGACGAGTTTGTCGGCGAAGGAACTCTTGCGGTTCATATCAGACATCTTCGTGAGAAGATAGAAAAGGAGCCGAAGAATCCGGAGGTCATTAAGACCGTATGGGGCGTCGGATACATGATAGAAGGATGAAAAACTATATCAGAGCAACAATTACAATATTGGTTTTGTACATAATCGGGGTGGTGGTATTTGCATTTATCATCAGTCGACCATCTGACGAAAGTGTAGATACTGTAAAGCTGAATGATATCGCCCGAAACGTGGAACAAAACTGGGACTCTCTCCAAAGTTTAGATACGAAAGACTATGGAGTGAGTTTTATTGTGCTTGGAAATAATAATACGGTTCTATACAGACAATCATCTGAATTAAATTCGGATAGCGCAAAAACTGATGAGGTGAGATCTCTCGAAGATGCAATAAAGAAAAGATATCCATATCAGAACGTATCTGTTGATGATATGATCGTGGGAACAGTGGTCATGCTTGAAAATCCGGATGGTGGTATTTCGGATATGACAAAAAAAGTGATCATTGCACTCATAATAGGTGGTATTATTCTGATGATCAGCGCAATCGGATTTGGACTGTACGTAAAAAAGAACATTATCACTCCGTTTGACAGAATGAAAGACTTCGCAGGCAAGGTTGCTCAGGGCAATCTTGATGAACCTCTTCTGATGGAAAAGAGTAATATGTTCGGTGCGTTTACAGAGAGCTTCGATATAATGAGAGAGGAACTGGCTGAGTCCAGGAAGAGAGAACTGGAGCTTCAGCGAAAAGAGAAGGAACTGGTTGCATCTCTCAGTCATGATCTGAAGACTCCGATAACAGGTATCAAGTTGACGACGGAACTGCTGAAGGCAAAGGTGGATATGAATCGTCGTAAAAACGAAAGTGACAGCAAAGAGCTGATAGATGTTGATGAGAAGCTTGATAACATTTACAAGAAGGCAGATCAGATAGATGTTCTTGTAAGTGATCTTTTTTCATCTACACTTGATGATCTGGGTGAATTTAAGGTAAAATGTGATGATGAAGAGTCCACCTTGATAAGTGAGATAATCAAAAAGAATGATGATAAAAAGCTTGTCAGTGAGTCGTGGCTTCCGAAGGTTATAATTAACATTGACAGGAATCGTCTGAATCAGGTTATCGGAAATATAATAGTTAATTCCTATAAATATGCAGACACAAAAATAGATGTTGAATATAAGCTTGTGGATGGCTTTCTGGAGATGAAGCTGCAGGACTATGGTCCCGGAGTTCCGAAGAACGAACTGGAGCTTATTACCAACAAATTCTACAGAGGTGAAAATACAGAGGAGTCAAAGAAGGAAGGCAGTGGTCTGGGACTTTATATCGCAAAGAATCTCATGGAAAAAATGAATGGAGAACTTATCTGTGAGAGTGAAGGTGAGGGAAAAGGTCTTGGGGTTGTACTGATGATACCACTTAGCTGACACTAATTCTATGCGTAGAACTATGTTTGAAAGGGTATAACATGATCGAAGTAAACAGAAAAGAAGTTGAACGTTATCTGGGTTATAAGGGCATAAATCAGATAGATGAAGAAGTAAGAAAGAGAATCGATGAATGCATCGCTGATATGCAGCAGCAGGTAAATCCAAAGTATACCTACAAAACATTTCCGATAGAGTGGAAGTTCAGTTTTAAACTGGTCCCAGACGCGGATGGTAATGGAAGTCATAAAGAAAAAAATGTCACCTGTGAATTTGCAGGGATTAAGGTGAATTTCGGAAATCTTCTGAAGAATCTGGACGGCTGTGCGGAGATAGTTCTGATGGCGGTAACGCTGGGGCCTGCTCCGGATATGCTGGTGAGAAAAGCAGAGGTGCGTGATATGCTGAAGGCTTATACTTATCAGGCTGTTGGCGCAGCTATGGCAGAAGCCTGGTGCGATGAAATAAACGATAAGATAGTAAATGAAGCAAAGGAAAGAGGTCTCTTTGCCAGACCGAGATTTTCTCCGGGATATGGTGACTTCCCCCTTGAAGTACAAAAGGATTTTGAACGGATTCTTGAGATGCCAAAGACTGTGGGAATTACACTTTCGGACAGTCTGCTGATGACGCCTACCAAGTCAATAACGGCTGTAGTCGGCTTAACGGAGATAGACTCCAATTGTGAAAAGAGCGGATGCGAACAATGCAGCATGGCTGGGAAATGTGCTTATGCAAGGACTTGATAAAAAACAATATAGCACTATCCTTATTTTGATGATAGAATAAGGATGGTGTTTTTGTGTATATTAAGATTACTTTAGCTGGTGTATCTTGAGATATCGCAAACGTAAAGATAGGGGGTTGTGTTATGAAAAGAAGCAAACAAGCAATTATTTCTTTCTTACTATCGGTATTTATGATAGTAAGTCTAGTCGGCATGTTACCGATTAAGAATGGTGTACGAGCGGAGGATGACTATTCTGTTCTTAATTCAATTTCTTTTAGCGAGTCGAGTGTAGAGAAAGGCGATAATAGTACACTTACGGTTAATCTTGGGGTTACCGCGGCGCATATGGGCATAAGTGAAATAGATGTCACGGTTGTTCCGCTTTTTGGAAAACAAATAGATGAATCAAATAAAATAAAGGCAAGTTATAGAGGCGAAGCTAAATTTGGCAATACTATTTCAATTGATTTGCCAATTCCTAAGAAGGCACTAAGTGGTGAATATCAGATTTATTCTGTTACATTATGCGATAATAATAATCATTCAACTAGGTATTTTGCTTCCCAGACAACTTATAATGAAAGTACTTGTGATCTTTCTAAAGGTACATATGTTCAGGAAGCTGGAACCTTTGTGTCAAATGAATTATTTTATGAAAATGATTCTACCTATTCTGTAGCAACTCCTAAGTTTACTGTTACAGGTGAGAATATAAGTGTTAGTGCGCCAGAGCTGACAGATATGAAGATGTTAACGGAAGAAATAACACCTCCTGGAAAAGCTCAGGTGGAATTGTCAGTTAGTGATCCTGATAATGATACTAATTATGTTTGTGTTAATTATTTTCTTGTGAATAATAGAGTTATAAATGGTATAACTCCTATAACAGTTGAAAAAAAAGGCGCTCCTAACAATGGAAAGTATGTTCTGGATTTTAATTTTGATAAATATGCTGCTCCTGGGAAATATCAAATTTATTCTGTAACGCTTAGTGATAAGGATGGAAATAGTACATATTATGATCTTGCTGGTTTTTCAAGCGGCAATAGAGCTGAAGACGTTGAAGGACAAATTGGTACTTTCCTTGAAGATATTGGTTACTTTGTTTCGGGAGAACTGTTAGATAGAGAGGATAGTGATATTAGACTGGATGCGCCGCAGTTTAAAATTAAAGGAGATGCTTCTACTATTTATCCGCAATTAATTAGTGCAAATTTTGTTTCTTCTACTGTAAAAAGACCTGGAGTTGCTCAGCTTCAATTAAAAGTACATGATTCATATGGAATAAATGTTGCAACCGTTGTTTTAACTGGACTTCAAGGTAAAACAATGGGCATGTTTGAAATGTCAGGCAGATGTGACTGTTCTCCGGTTAAAGACGGAATCATTACCATTGATATACCTATTAGTGAAAGTGAATATCTTGGAAAGTATCAGCCTATGTATTTAAGTCTTATAAATGTCAGGGGATTTTCAACTGATTATTCAGTTGAGTGTCTGAGCAATGCTGATAAAAATCGAGTATCAGGATTATCTGGTACTTATGATGAATCATCAAGAGCTTTTGTAAGTGATACTCTGAAATTCGGTAATGAATCAATTAAAGCTCCTGTAATGACTCTGGTAGATGTAAATGATTACTATTTGAGAATAAATATAATGAATCCGGATCTCATTACCAGTATTAAGTCAACACCTGAAGGAAAAACTATTGGAGTATATGTGGATGAAAATTCAAATGGAATACTTCCTAAAGCTGCATTTGATGCAATAAAGGGAAAAGATGTTTATCTTGTTGCTTATAAAGATAGTTATCAATGGTTATTCTATGGTAAGGACATAACATCAACTACTAAGGATATAGATCTCCATATAAATGTTGAACAGGTAAGTAAAGATGTTTTAAATACTACAGAAGATTCTGTTAAGGTAGAGTTTAAACCAAATGGAATCCTTCCTGGAAAAGCAACAATCAGACTTAAATCAGATTATCTTTATAATCTGAAGGGAATAAAGGGTAATCTTTTCTTATACTATAACAATAATGGAAACTATGAGTTAGAGACCAATTCAAACTTTGATCTTGATCTGGATGGTTCTGATAAATGGTGTAATTTTGATATAACACACAATTCAGAATATATAATCAGTGGAAGTAAAATTTCATACTCAAATGAATGGGTAAATGGTAAGTGGTATAATGCCAACGGAATCTGTGACTATGATGGTATTCTTCAGTGGAAATGCAATTCAACCGGTTGGTGGGTTGAGGATACTGCTGGATGGTATCCGGTTAGTCAGTGGCAGAAGATTGATGGATACTGGTACTACTTCGATACCAGCGGTTATATGGCATCCTATGAATATGTTGACGGTTATTGGCTGAATAGTGACGGTTCATGTTCCAACGATTATTACCTCACCTGGAAGAGCAATTCTACCGGCTGGTGGGTAGAAGATAAGTCAGGCTGGTGGCCATCATCCCAGTGGCTTAAGATAGACGGAAGCTGGTACTACTTCAATGCAAGTGGATACATGGTAACAAGCCAGTATATAGACGGTTATTGGATTGGTGCTGATGGAGTGTGTCAGTAAATAATAAAGTGCATGTGTGGGCAGGTTCATTCTTGAACCTGCTCTTTTTTTGACTACTACAAGTTGAGCAAAAAATATGATACAATCTGAAATGAAACGGTGAAAAATGCTTGGTTAATAATAAAATTAATAAGAAAGAATAAGAAATATGAAAAAAAATATACGAGAAAGACTGGGAAAGGAATGGCTGTTCTGCGATGGTGGAACAGGAACATTTCTTCAGGAACACGGACTGCAGGGCGGTGAGCTTCCGGAGACCTGGAATGTTGATCATCCTGATGTGGTTATGCAGCTATATGAAGGATATCTGAAGGCTGGTTCAGATATATTTAATACCAATACATTTGGACTAAACAGCTTCAAGTTTCCGGGAAGAGTTGAGGAACTGATGAATGCTGCAGTTGAGCTGGCTAAGAAAGCTATAGAAAACACCGGGAGAGAGGATGCATATATTGCAGTCGATGTTGGACCGACCGGAAAGCTTCTGGAACCTATGGGTGATCTTAGCTTCGATAAGGCTGTGGAGGTTTTTGGAGAGGTTATGTCTGCTGGAGAAAAGGCAGGCGGTGATCTGATACTTATAGAGACCATGAGCGACAGCTATGAGGCAAAGGCGGCGGTTTTAGCGGCGAAGGAGTATACGAACCTTCCGGTGATCGTAACTACCGTATATGATCAGAAGGGCAAGCTTCTGACCGGTGGAAATGTTGATTCTACCGTTGCTATGCTGGAAGGACTGGGAGTAGATGCTCTGGGAATGAACTGCGGTATGGGACCTGATCTTATGATCCCGATGGTTGAGAGAATGGTACAGGTTGCATCAGTTCCGATAGTTGTAAATCCTAATGCGGGACTTCCTCGTACAGAGAATGGAAAGACTGTATTTGATGTTACACCTGAAGAATTCTCGGATGTGATGGTGCAGATAGCAGATATGGGAGTTCAGGTTCTGGGTGGTTGCTGTGGAACAACACCGGAGCATATCAGACAGACTGTTGAAAAGGTGAAGGCCAGAGAGTTCAGGCCCAATACTGAGAAGAATCTGACAGTTGTTACTTCCTTCTGTCAGGCTGTTACATGTGATAAGAAACCGATAATAATCGGAGAAAGAATAAATCCTACAGGAAAGAAGAGATTTAAGCAGGCACTACGTGATGCGGATATGGACTATATCCTGTCGCAGGGACTGGAGCAGGAGGATGCAGGAGCAGATATCCTGGATGTAAATGTAGGTCTTCCTGAGATAGATGAGCCGAAGATGATGCGAGAGGTTGTTACAAAGCTTCAGGGCGTTACGGGACTTCCTCTTCAGCTGGATACGACGGATACAGTGGCTCTCGAACAGGGACTCAGATACTACAATGGTAAGGCAATGATAAACTCTGTAAATGGAAAGCAGGAGGTTATTGAATCTGTAATGCCTCTTGTTAAGAAATACGGAGGAGTTCTGGTTGCCCTTGTTCTTGATGAAGATGGAATACCTGATACAGCGGATGGAAGAATTGCCATCGCTGAGAAGATATATAAGGCAGCTGATGAGTATGGAATCCCTCGTAAGGATATAGTAATCGATGGTCTATGTATGACGATTTCATCTGATTCATCATCAGCGGTAACGACGCTTGAAACAATCCGAAGAGTAAGAGATGAGTATCACGGAAGATCAATCCTTGGAGTTTCCAACATCTCCTTTGGACTTCCACAGAGACAGGTGATCAACTCATACTTTCTTACCATGGCGATGCAGATGGGACTTTCATTTGCTATTATGAATCCGAACAATGAGCAGATGATGGCGGCATACAGATCCTTCCTTGCTTTGTCCGATCTGGATCCACAATGTATGGGATTTATCGAGGCTTATGCAAATGCTACTTTGTCGACTATTTCAACCGGTACAGCTGCGGCAGCACCCGGTAATGGTGGTCAGGGCGCAGGAGCGGGTGGTGCCGGCGGTGCAGGTGCAGAGGCAGGACAGGAGTCCGGTTCTCAGCTCGGACATGCCATAGAAAAGGGAATGGCAGGAGTTGCTGAAAATGCGATGAAGGAAGCCATGAAGACCAGAGATGCTCTCGATATAATAAATGAGGAGCTGATACCTGCTCTCGATAAGGTGGGTAAGGGCTTTGAGAAGGGTACAGTTTTCCTTCCACAGCTGCTTCTCAGTGCGGACGCTGCAAAGGCCGCATTTGAGGTCGTAAAGGCTTCGATGGCAGGTAAGCCGAGAGAGATGAAGGGTAAGGTTATAATAGCTACTGTAAAGGGCGATATCCACGACATAGGAAAGAATATCGTGAAGGTAATGCTCGAAAATTATGGCTATGATGTGATAGACCTTGGCAAGGATGTTCCTCCTGAGGTTATCGTCGAGAGAGCAATCGAGGATGATGTTCCGCTTGTCGGGCTCAGTGCACTTATGACTACGACGGTTGTAAGTATGGAGGATACGATAAAGCTTCTTCGTAAGAAAAAACCGGATACCAAGGTTGTTGTCGGTGGAGCGGTTATGACGCAGGAGTACGCTGATGCAATCGGTGCTGACTGCTATGCAAAGGATGCGATGGCAACAGTCAGATATGCAGATAGCGTGTTTGGAGTATAATGTGGTTAATTAGTAATTAGATAAATGATAGTTGAGGGGAGATAAAAATGCTGCTAAGTGAATTGCTTGGTTTTGATGATATAGTTATTCAGTGTCATGATAATCCGGACGCAGATGCTCTGGCATCCGGGTTTGCTATGTACTGGTACCTTGAGAAGATGGGGAAGAAGCCGAGATTTATATATCGAGGTTTACATGAGGTGACTAAAAACAACCTCCTTATCATGATTGATAAGCTGGAAATACCTGTTAGCTACGTGCCGGATTTTGATGAGAAGCCTGAACTTCTTATAACTGTCGACTGTCAGTATGGACAGAAAAATGTTACCACCGGAGCTTATGAGAATCTGGCTATTATAGATCATCATCAGATAACAGTAGAGCTTCCTGAGCTTTCAGAGGTAAGGATCAATCTCGGAAGCTGTGCTACCGTCATATGGGATATGCTCAGATTTGAGGGACTCGACGTTAATGAGGATACTCGTCTTGCGACGGCTCTTTACTATGGCCTTTATACAGATACCAACAGGCTTACAGAGGTATCTCATCCTCTCGACAGAGATATGCAGGATAGCCTGGTTGTTAACAAGACAGTCATAAAAGAAATGACTACGTCAAACATTTCTCTGGATGAGCTGAAAATAACGGGAAGAGCAATCCTCGAGTATGAATATTTTGATAAGTATAGATATCTGATAATTCAGGCAGAACCATGCGATCCGACTATACTCGGAGTTATCAGTGATTTTTCTATGGAAACAACAGGCGTTGACGTATGCCTTGCTTATTATGTAAGTCCTCAGGAGATAAAGTTCTCTGTAAGAACCTGTACGAATGAGGTTCACGCAAATGAGGTTGCCTCAGAGCTGGCTGCAGGTCTTGGTGGCGGAGGCGGACATCTGACAAAGGCCGGCGGTGCAATAAGACCGGAGAAGCTCGGATGTGACAATGCTGAAGAAATAGGTGATAAGGTAAGAGGTATATTTATCAAGAGAATGGATGATTACTTTGATAAGTACGAGATCATCTATGCTAAGGATACAACTCTTGATACCTCAGATATGAAGCGTTATGAGAAGAAGCCGCAGCATCTGGGCTATGTCAAGTTAACTGATCTGTTCCCTATAAACTCCATAGTTGAAATACGTACTCTGGAGGGGGATGTAAATATACGACTTGATGCGGATAAGTACTTGATGATCGGTATCGAGGGAGAGATATATCCAATTACAAAGGAAAAACTGGAAAGCAGCTATATGCGAATAAATGAACCATATAGCAGAACCTTTGAATATACTCCTTGTGTAACAGATGTTTATTCGGGAGAAAAGAAAAATGTGCTCGCCTACGCAAAAAGTGTAGTGAGCACAGGTACAACGCATATTTATGCAAAGCCTCTCGACAGATACGTGAAGCTGTTTACTACCTGGGACGAAGAGAAGTATTACTCAGGAGTCCCGGGAGATTATATCGCTGTCAGGGAAGATGATCCGCATGATATATATATAATCAGCGGCCATCTTTTTGACGAGCTGTACAAAGAGGTCTGATCCGGGGATCAGTCCTCTATACCATACTTAACCTTTTGTTCATCAGAAAGCTTCGAGTTACCAACAATTTCTCGGGCTTTTTTGATTAGTTCTGTTGTGCTGTATCTGTCAAAGTATCCGATCTGAAAATTGATATCATCAGTGGTTGCAAAGGTGAAGAACCTATCTGTTGATTTGTGAAGCCCTAAACAGTTTTTAATGCTTGTTGTTTCGCTCCAGAGATTTGTATCAACCATTACAAGTGACGTGTTAGTCTGCAAATATGCTATAGATGCATCGTAATTAAATTCTAAATGTGCTTCATTTCCGTACACATTTTCGTATGTGATTTCTGATGTTCCGATATAATGTCCGTCCTTCAGACTGTAGCGGAGAAGTGTTCCGTTATCATATATAACAAGCAGCATATCCTCGTCATCTGCTTTATCGTTTTCATAGAATCCAAGTCCCACCACAGGAACTCCATTTGGCATTATTTCAAATATACTGCTTCCTGTTCTGTTTACAACTGATATATGGTCGTTGTCTGAAATAGCAAAACGTTTTCCGGAATTATCTGTAGCTATCCTGGTTGTGCCCTGCCAGTCCTTTGGAAGCTCAACTTCTGCGTTTTCAGCTGTCTTTGTGTCAAAGATAATATCCTTATCGCCACGTACATAAACCGCGTTGCTGTTTGGAAAATATTTTGGAGGCTCCGATGAGTAACCGATATCTTCCGGTACCTCGTTTTTAATTATCTCATCGGTATTTGCATCATAACATGCAAGATAAGACTTTCCGCTTTCTATGTAGTAATAAAACAATTTTCCGTTCTGTAGTTCATTTGTGTAATCTGATCTGATAGGAGTTTCGCAAAGTATCTTGAGATCGCGCTCTCCGGTTTCGTAATTGACTTTTACAACCGAAAAACAATCATTCTCATTAACCAGTGCATAAATTGTATTATTATTATAGCCCGCTATATCTACATCAGAATCAGTTTTGTTATCAAACACTATCTGCTTTGCTTGTAAACCATCCTCTAGTACAAAAGCTGTAAGCGTTACTCCTTTGTCTCCTTTGGAGATAATTGCTGCAATATCCTCATTTAGAAAGGCTGAGGATAGATTGATTATTTCATAATCAGAGGAGATACATTTCCAGTTGGTGTCATAAACATTGTCCTGATAATATATAATCTCCGCGCTGTCAAACTGATGTACATAGTAGCCTTGACTGATCACGGCACAGTCAAGATTATTTGTAAAGTATTCCACTTTGGCTATTTTGTCATCTCCGCTTTCGGGCAAAGGAAATCCTACATAGCCATCCGATGTTATGAAGGCCGGGGACCCGCTTTTATTAACATCTTCAGCATAGATAATAGGGGAGTTTAGATTATACTCGTATTTTTTCTCACCTGTATTCTTGTCGATAAGAATTGCGGTATTTCCGGAGTAATAGCAGATATTATTTGACTTAGCCGGAAAAGAAAATCCGCTTATTATAGCAACGTTGGTTGTTGTAAAGTCTGTTTTCCATTTTTCAGAATAATCATCTGTATTTATACAGTGTATAACGGTATTGTCGTTGGAAATTATATCAGTTGAATTAAGACGTACGCTGTTATTATATATATCGTCTGTTGTGCTAAACAGAAGGTCTCTATCGTCGAGCCAGTTCAGCTCTGTTATATATCCTTCATATGTATCACTGCATGTACTCTTTTTTGATTTAAGGTCAGTAACGATTATGTATGACTGATTTCCTAATCCGATAGAAAACTGGGAAGCAATTTTAGTCTTATCAGGCGATATGACAGCATCGCTCAGATAATCTGTTGATGATTCATCCAAAATGTTGATTTTTATTTCATCAACGATTTTTCCCGATGCTGTTTCTATCTTCAAAAAAGAATGATCAAACGTATAAATATAGATATAATCATCGGCGGTAATAAAGCCTGAAGTGGAATATGTGTGTTCACCGGAATCTAAAGTCCAGTTTATCTCACCGGTGTTTGTATCATAGGAATTAATAGTATCTGTATTGTACGTGACAAGATTATCATAGCTGGCGTATTCAAAACCACTTATTGCTTTCTCGGTTTTTTTGAATGATAAAACCGGTGTGTGATCAGCTGTTTTCCATATCTGCAGCTGTCCCATAACATCAAAAGCTGCAATGGTTGAAGCGTTTGGAGATACTTTAAACTCACGTATGGCATTATGCATACTATAGCTCCACTGGTCATGTACGCTGATTGGAGTTGGAGATGTATATACCAGAGTTGCTTTGGAAAGTGCATTTATAGCCTCGGGAGTTACGGGACGTTCATCATCCTCGTCTTTAGGAAGCGCTGCAAGAGCCAGCTGCAGAGCAGTGATTCTCTGTTCGTTTTCCAGCATATTTTGGGATTCGTTTGACAGGTATTTGGACTGGTTCCTAAGTGCAGTGATGTAATTCTCATTTATTTTGTTTCTGCTATATATCATGTATGCACTGAAAGCAAGAAGTAAGAGTAAAATAGCTGAGAAACCAAAGATAACTCGCCTGAGTATATACTGTCTGCGTCGATTCATAAGCTCATCATATGAACAGCCTATAATTGCACTTGCAAGACGTGGCAGCTCTGTTTTATTTGCTTTTCTTTTTGGCATTCTGTAGTCACAGGAAAGAGGTTCGGATTGTTGTGTAAGGATTTTAGGGATAACATCATCAGGCTCACCATTTACGAGCACAGTAAATACGCGTGAGATAGGATGAGTTCTTAAAAAATACTCTATCTCACGAGGAACCCAGTGTGACTCCTTTGTATTGGTGGAACAGATGACTATCAGGAAGTCTGAATTATCCAGAGCACTGGAAATAGTCTCAGATAAATCGCTTGTGATAGGCAGCTCGCTTTTATCGCGAAATATACGATTTATTCTCTTGATTCCAGTCTGCTTTCTTATCTTCCACGGTATGTGAAAACGCTCCAGCTCACGTTGAACAGTTTCAGCTACGATATTGTCCTCGGGAGCATGCTTATATGAAATAAAAGCGTTGTAATGATCGATCATTTTAACCCCTCCTGTTTTGCCAACATACATCATATATTGTATAATGTTAACTCGTATGATGTCAAAGGTAAATGAGGGTAATACTGAAAGCAAATAAAGAGGATAAACAGGTGGATATTTACAGGCTTAGTACAGATGAAATAAAAAGAATAGATAAGACCGAACTCGAGAAGGTTCTTCCGGAAAGAATGAAAAGGGCTGAGCATTTCAGACACGAAAATGACCGCCTTCTATGTATCGGAGGAGGTTATCTTATATGGAATTATCTGGGACTGAAAGATGAAGTTGAGCTTAAGACAAATGAGTATGGTAAGCCATATGCAAAGGGTTATCCTGATTTCAGTATCTCACACAGTGGAGAAAAGGTCGTTTTCGTGAAATGTGATGAACACTCTGAAAGTGGTGAATCAAAGAGCACTGGCGCAGTGATTGGAATAGATATAGAAATAGTTAAAGAGAGAAACCTCAAGGTCGCGGAGAAGGTCTTTACACCTCTTGAGCTTGAGTGGATGAAGGAAGACACGCTCAGAAGATTTCATATACTATGGACCCGTAAGGAGAGTGTGATGAAGGCTATGGGTAGGGGCTTTAAGATGCCTTTTAAGTCCTTCGAGGTTATAACTTCTAAGTCGGATGGCAAAGAAGCGGATGAAATAGCAGAGGAAATAGTGGTTGAAGGTAGACGACTTTATTTAAAAACTATTTGTGAGGAAGACTATATGATAAGTGTCAGTTCATCTGCTTTAATAGGTGAAATAAAAATAGTGGATGTAAAACCGAAAATGTAGTAAACTGTATCTGGGTGTAAATTTTACTGAAAATATCTATTACCGGACTTTATTTTGGGGGTTTAAAAATGAATGAGAATGGCAACTTTATGGACTGGCTGAAATATCGTTGGAAACGAATAATGGTAAGCGATATAAAGTTTTTCAGGTTCGTTTGGATTACAGCTATTTGTATAACACTTATAACGGTTCTGATAAGTGCCGGAGTTGTTGCATCGAGGAATAAGGATAAGGATAAGAAGGCTAAGAAGCAGGAGGCTACTACAGAGATGGAGCTTCTGGCAACCTACACAGATGCTACACCTCAGGATGCAACTGTTACAGATGCTAACGCTTGGGAGCTTTTTTATGTAAGTGTAAGCAGTCCACTCACTGCGGATTTTCAGGTCGGTGAGCTGACTGAGCTTAAGAATAATAACAAGATAGATACAAGAGCATATCCTGACCTTCAGAAGATGTTTGATGATGCAAGAGCTGCCGGTTACTTCCCGGGAATAACAGCATCCTATAGAACAGCTGAAGACATGGCTCTTTATAAGGATAAAAAGATAAACGAGTACCTGGATCAGGGAATGACACAGGATGAGGCTAAGGCTAAAGCTGAGCAGAGTGTGGTTCCGGGAACAAGTGAGCACGAGACCGGATTTGCAATTGACATAGGTTCAGAAAGCGGAGATACTCCTGACGAAGCTATGTGGAGCTGGTTCCAGCAAAATGCATATAAGTATGGATTCATAATAAGATATCCTGAGAGTAAGGTTGCAATCACAGGAATAAGCGATGAGCCATATCACTTAAGATATGTCGGCGTTGAGGCAGCAACCTATATGTATGATCATGGTCAGTGCTTAGAAGAGTATCTGGGAATAAACTAAATATAATAAACTAAATAATTAGTAAATAAGCATTT
>JAEEGL015319957.1_pt1 | contig 15200 bp, 16 predicted proteins | sample 9134231 | NCBI WGS metagenome assembly JAEEGL01 (sample SAMN16246548, study PRJNA631951) | gut metagenome | biome: gut microbiome; feature: rumen; material: fiber-attached | host: Bos | place: Iran: Karaj | collected 2018-10 | reverse complement strand
GAAGGAGAAGACTTATATCTAATTGGTACAAGTGAACACTCAATGATTGGTAGATTTAAAGATCAAATAGTAGATAAGAAAGATTTGCCTATTAGAATGACTTCTTATTCACCATGTTTTAGAAAAGAAGGCGGAAGCCATGGATTAGAAGAACGAGGAGTATATCGTGTTCACCAATTTGAAAAACAAGAAATGATTGTAATATGTGAACCAGAAGACTCTATGAAATACTATGAAGATATGTGGAGATATACAGTAGATGTATTTAGAAACATGGATATACCAGTAAGACAACTTGAATGTTGTTCTGGAGACTTAGCTGATCTTAAAGTAAAGTCATGTGATGTTGAAGCTTGGAGCCCAAGACAGCAAAAGTACTTTGAAGTTGGTTCATGTTCTACATTAGGAGACGCACAAGCAAGAAGACTTGGAATTCGTACTAAAGGAGAAAATGGTACATATTATGTACATACTTTAAATAATACAGTTGTTGCTTCTCCTCGTGGATTAATTGCTTTAATTGAAAATAATTATCAAGAAGATGGTTCAATTAAAGTACCTAAAGTATTACAACCATATTTAGGTGGATTAGAAGTAATTAAACCAGTTGAATAAACAAAAAGCGCTTTTAATAGTGCTTTTTATTATGTTAATACTATGAATAGCAAAACTATTATAAAATTGACAAAACAGCCTAATTGTGATATAATGTATCGGTATTTCAAAGGGGAGTACTATGTCAAATAGTGTGAACTAAAATTGACAAAATAGTTATTACCTATTAGTATAGTAAGACATCCCGTGAAATATAAGGAGTGAAAACAAAATGTTTTATAGTGAAGAACAGGCTATGAGTGCTTGTTCAGATGAGCCCTCGCTGGTATTCGAATTAATTAAGCAGGGTGAAACTGAATTAGTAGATGAGTTACTATCTAATAAGATAGTAGATATCAATACTAAGGATGAAAAGGGAAACGATGTTTTAACTAGATTATTAAGACATGGAGATTATGATATAGTACTTAAGTATATCTCATCAGAAGATTGGAATATTAATAACCAAAATAATGATGGAGAGACCTTTGTACATATTCTTGCTAAGATTAACTACTTAGATGTAATAAATATCATAAAGAAGTTAGAAAAGAATAAAAGAATAGATCTAAATATCATTAATAACTTTGGTATGACGGCTCTAGATAATTCTATAGAAAGTGGTAATATTTATACTACTATGAAAATCTTAGAAAATAAAAAGTTTACTACTATAGGAGTTCTATCATTTAAGAATTTATATGATGCTTTTATAAAGAGTAAGTCTTACGGGAAATATTCTAAGATTACTAATATGGAAATTATTATAGATAACTTAGATAATAAGAAACGTCTAAAGGGAGATATTAAAGAATTAGTATCTTATTTATCAAATAATAAGGAATCATTAAAAGAAGCTATTTATGAAGATAAAACTTCATACTTAGATAATGTTATTAATGAACTAATAATTGAAGGAAGTAATTAATACTTCCTTCTTTTATGTTATAATTTAATAGGTGATTCTATGAAAAAGATAAAACTATTAATTATAGTAGTGCTAGTACTATTTTGTACTGGTTGTAAATTAACTTGTGTAAAAATAGAAACTAATGAAAATACTATTAATTATTTAAGAGTTATAGTGCGTAATAAAGTTGAATTACATAATACATATAAACTTAATGAGAATAGTATAGTAGCTAATAATAAAGATTTTTTATTAAGTAGTATAAAAGAATATGTAGATAATACATATAATGTTGATAGTGTAATAGAAGATGATTCTGTTGATATGAGCATTGTATTAGATAAAGATAATAATATGTTTGGAGAAGACTTATATAAATATGGTAAAGTAGAACTATCCAAATATTTTAAAGAAAAAGGTTATACTTGTAGGTGGAATTAATATATAATATGTAAACGAGGTGGACTATGAAGCCAGATTATAAAGAAGCTAAAGTAAGAGATAAGACTAAAGTAGAAGTGGTTGATTATTCTATTGATAAAAGTCTTATTAATAAATATAAAGGTAAGAAGTATTTTATTAAAACATACGGATGCCAAATGAATGAACATGATACAGAGAATATCTGTGCTATGGTAGAAGAAATGGGATTTGTTCCAGAAGAAGACTACTCAAAAGCAGATCTAATAATTTTGAATACTTGTTCAATTAGAGAAAATGCTCATAATAAAGCATTTGGTATGTTAGGTAGATGCAAACACTTAAAAGAAAAATTTCCTAATACAATTATTGGAATATGTGGATGTATGAGCCAAGAAGAGGTTGTAGTGGAAGAAGTATTAAAGAAACATAAATATGTTAACTTTGTAGTAGGTACTAACAACTTATATGATTTACCTGAAGTACTAGATAAAAGTGTTAAAACAAAGAGCCCAATGATAGAAGTAACATCTAATGATGATACTATTGGAGAAGATATTCCGGTTACTAGAGCAAGTAAGTTTAAAGCTTATGTAAATATTATTTATGGCTGTGATAAATTCTGTACTTATTGTATTGTTCCATATACAAGAGGTAAACAAAGAAGCAGAAGTCATGAATCGATACTAAAAGAAGTTAATAAATTAGTAAAAGAAGGTTATAAAGAAGTAACTCTTCTAGGACAAAATGTTAATGCTTATGGAAAAGACTTAGATGATAATTATTACATGGAAGACCTATTAGAAGATGTTGCTAAAACTGGTATTCCTCGTGTTAGATTCTTAACTAGTCATCCTTGGGATTTTACGGATAAGATGATTGAAGTTATTGGTAAATATCCAAATATTATGAAGAGTGTTCATTTACCAGTTCAAAGTGGATCAAGTAGAATACTAAAATTAATGGGAAGACGTTATACTAAAGAAGAATATATAAAGTTATTTGATAAGTTAAGAAGTATTCCTAATATGACTATTTCTACAGATATAATAGTAGGATTCCCAGGAGAAACAGAAGAAGACTTTAAAGAAACATTAGATCTATGTGAATATTGTAAGTATGATAATGCTTTTACTTTTATCTTTTCAGAACGTGTTGGTACTCCAGCTTGTAAATTAGATGGTAAAGTAGAAGAGCCGGTTAAAGAAGAAAGACTTCAAAGACTAAATAAAGTAGTAAATAAGTACTTTAAAGAAAGTAATAAAAAGTTACTTGATAATACATATAAAATATTAGTAGAAGGAAAAAATGAAACTGGTAAGACTAGATTATTTGGTTATTTAGAAAACGGTAAACTAATAAACTTTGATGGTGATGAATCATTAATTGGCGAAATCGTTAATGTTAAAGTAACAGACGCTAAAACTTGGAGTTTAGATGGAAAACTTGTTAAATAAAGTAGATGATTTAGTAAGTACAATAAAGGATAGTAAAGAGTATAAACATTATCTTGAGTTAGAAGATAAGATTAGCAAGAATGAAGAAATCTTGTCTTTAATAAATGAAGTTAAATCTATTGAGAAGAAAATAGTAAATAGTAAGAGTAAAGATAATACGGATAAACTAAAGAAAGAACTAGATTTATTAATCAATAAATTAAATGAATATCCTTTATATGTAGAGTACATAGAATTACAAGAAGAATTTAATAATTTATTTGGTACTATTAAAGATAAATTAAATAAATATTTTGAAGATAAAATTAGTTAGTTTTATCTTCTTTTTATTATCTTTTTATATTATAATTTAATTAGATTAGAGGTTAATATGAAGAATAAAGGTTTTACATTAATTGAGTTACTTGCAGTAATGGTAATACTTAGCATTATAATGATGATTGCAATTCCTGGAGTTAATAATCTTATTACTCAAAATAGAGTAAAAGTGTTCTATGAAATAGCAGAAGCTGCCTGTGATGCTTTAAAGTATGAAATAAATTCAGGAAAAGCATTTAATTTAAAAGAACCTGGAGATAAGTATTCAAGAAAAATAGCTAATTTAAGTATGCAAAAAGATAGTAGAATTAGTCCGTTTGATGCTAACTGGGTAGATGAAAAAAGTTATGTAGTTGCAACAAGAGAAGATGATAATTCTATTTCCTATCATATCTATTTAGAAGATGGAAAAGGAAACTGTCTTAATGCTGATTATTTTAATATTAGAAATAATCCTATAATAGAGGATAATTGTAATATTCCAGATTGTACTGACTGTCAATAAAAAATGGTTGACAGTGTATAAAAGTATGCTATAATATGAATAAGAAGAGGGAGGTATAATTTATGGCTGTAAAAATTAGATTACTTAGAATGGGTGCTAAAAAACGTCCAACATATCGTATAGTTGCTGCTGATTCTCATACTAAGAGAGATGGTAAATATATTGAATTAGTTGGTACTTATAATCCAATCGAGGATGTTACTAAAGTTGATGAAGAAGTTGCTTTAAAATGGTTAAATGTTGGTGCAGAACCTACAGATACTGTTAGAAGTATTTTCAGTAAGCAAGGTATTATGAAGAAATTTGCTGAAAGCAAGAAATCAGGTAAATAATTATGGATTTGGTTGAATATACAGAATTTATAGTAAAAAGCCTAGTACCTGATAGTGAAGATATCTCAGTTAAAGAATTTGATTCCGAAAATGAAAATGAGATCTTAATACAAGTGCTTGTTAAAGAAGAAGATATGGGTAAAGTAATTGGCCGTGGTGGTAAAGTAGCTAATGCTATTAGAACTTTAGTACAAGCTAGTTCATATCTTAAAGATAATAAAAGAGTTAAAATTAATATCGATAAATATTAGAAGGGGAACCTTCTTTTTTTGTTAAGTACTTTACTTAATTAGACTTATTAAAATAGACTTAAAACAATTATTATGTTATTCTTAAATATGTAATAGGAGGAACATATGTCACTTATATATTTTATATTAATGTTAGGTCTAATAGTCCTTGTACATGAATTTGGACATTTTATTTTTGCTAAAATATTTAATGTTTATGTACATGAATTTTCTATTGGAATGGGACCTTTAATAAAAAGCTGGAAAGGCAAAGAAACAGAGTATTCTCTTCGTTGGATTCCTATTGGAGGATATTGTGCTCTTGCTGGAGAAGAAGAAGGAAGTGCTCAAGATAAAAAGATACCTAAGGATCGTTTATTAAATAGAAAACCAATCTGGCAAAGATTCTTAATAATGGTATTTGGTGCCATGAATAACTTTATTCTTGGATTTATCATTATCTTCTTTATTGGATGTGTATTTGGTGCTCAAAACATGAATCCAGTACTTTCTGAAGTAAAAGAAAATAGTCCAGCTGAAGTAGCAGGTTTATCTGTTGGAGATAAAATTCTTAAGATAAATAAGGATAAGATTACTAATACAGATGATTTATCTATTTATTTACAACTTGCTGATTTAAGTAAACCAGTTGATTTTACTGTTAAGAAAGAAAATGGAGAAGTTAAGACTTGTACTGTTGAAGCAGAACTTGAAGAATTGGAAGATGGCACTCAAGTATATAAGGTGGGTATTAGTATAGATGCTTCAGTAAGTCATAAATTAGGAAAGATACTAGAATATACTGGTAAAAAATGGTGGAGTATGTTTAACCAAGTGTTTATCAGTTTAAAAGCTTTATTCCAAGGAAGAGTAACAGTAAAAGATTTCTCTGGCCCTGTTGGTATTTATAGAGTAGTTGATTCAGCTTCTAAGAGTGAAACAGCAGTTTATAGTGTATTAATGTTAATGGCTTTAATTACTGTTAACGTAGGTTTTGTTAATTTATTACCACTTCCTGCTATGGATGGTGGAAGAATATTCTTACTATTAGTAGAATTAATAATAAGAAAACCTATTAATCCAAAAGCTGAAAGTATTATTAATACCGTAGGATTTATCCTATTAATTGGGTTAATGATATTAATTACAATAAAAGATCTATTTATTAAATAAGTTATTCATTAGTGAATAACTTTTTTATTTGGTATAATAACTATATAGGAGACCTTATGGTAGCAAATGTTTTAGTAGAAGTATTTAGCAAGAATATTGATAAAACATTCGATTACTTAATACCTAATGAATTACTAAATGAAATCAAAATAGGTGTTAGAGTAACCGTTCCTTTTGCGTCTCGTACTTTAGAAGGATTTGTTTTAAGTATTAAAGATAAATCTGAATATGAAGATATTAAAAGTATTATTAATGTAGTCGATAAAGACGTAGTATTAAATTCTGAATTATTAGAACTAGGTAAGATAATGCATGAACATACTCTAAGCACTTTAATTAGTTGTTATCAAGTAATGCTTCCTAAAGCTTTAAAGGCTAAAGAAGGAACAACTATTAATAAGAAGTATGATATATATTATGAACTTAATGATATAAATGTTAAACTTACTCCTAAGGAAGAAGAATTAATTAAATTATTAGATGGTGGAAAAGTAGAAAGAAAAGTATTAGTAGACTTTAGTATTTATGCTTTAAATAATTTAATTAAAAAAGGTGTTCTTAAAGAAATAAAAGAAGAACACTATAGATACAATATCAAAGATTATGGTACTAAAAAATATGATTTAACTGATAGTCAGTTAAAAGTAGTAAATGAATTTAGAAATAGTAATGACTCTGTTTACTTATTATATGGTGTTACCGGAAGTGGTAAAACAGAAGTATATATGGAATTAATTGATGATGAATTAAAGAAGAACAAAAATGTAATTGTACTAGTACCAGAAATCAGTTTAACTCCACAAATGATAAGACGTTTCAGTGAAAGATTTGGTTCTAAGATAGCATGTCTTCATAGTGCTTTATCAGAAGGAGAAAAGTATGATGAGTGGAGAAAGATTAATGAAGGCCATGCTAATATTGTAATTGGTGCTAGAAGTGCATTATTTGCTCCTCTTAATAATATTGGATTAATTGTAATAGATGAAGAGCAAAGTGACTCTTATAAACAAGATGATCAAAATCCTAAATATAGTGCAATTGATATGGCTATTGAAAGAGCTAAATTAAATAATTGTAAAGTAATAATGGGAAGCGCTACTCCAAGGCTTGAATCATATAGTAGAGCTAAAAAGGGAGTATATCATTTATTAGAACTTCCTGAAAGAATTAATAAAAAGAGTTTACCAGAGGTAGAAATAGTAGATTTAAATAGCGAATTTAAAACTATGAAGGGTCATTTTTCTAGTAAAATGATTGATGCTATTACTGAGAGACTTGAAAGAAAAGAGCAAGTAATATTACTACTCAATAGAAGAGGCTATTCTTCTTTTGTAACTTGTAAGAACTGCGGTTTTACTTATAAATGCCCTAACTGTGATATTTCTTTAACTTATCACAAATCAAGTAATAACTTAAGATGCCATTACTGTGGATATGCTCATAAACTAGATGACATGTGTCCAAATTGTAAAGAAAAAGGAATGTCTACTATTGGAGTTGGAACAGAAAAAATAGAAGAAGAACTTCATAAATATATTGAAAATGCAAGAGTACTTAGAATGGATTTTGATACAACTTCTAAAAAGGGTGCTCATGAAAGAATGATTGAAGACTTTGGTAATCATAAATATGATATATTACTAGGTACTCAGATTGTTGCTAAAGGACTGGATTTTGAAAATGTTACTTTAGTAGGAATAATTAATGCTGACACTAGTTTAAATATTCCTGACTTTAGAAGTAGTGAGAATACTTTCTCTTTACTTAGTCAAGTATCAGGAAGAAGTGGAAGAAGTAATAAAGAAGGAAAAGTAATACTTCAAACATTTAATAAGGATCATTATGCTATTAAATGTGCTAAGACTCAAAACTATGATGAATTCTATAATGAAGAAATGATAATTCGCCATGAAATGAAATATCCTCCATATTACTATTTATTATATGTAAGGATCCAATCTAAAGATGAAAGATTATGTAAAGAAGAAGCTAGTAAAATATATAAAGCTTTATCTAATTATTTAAAAGAATCTATTTTACTTGGTCCAAGTGTTCCAAATATTTCTAAAGTATATAATACTTATAGATTAGGTATCTTAATTAAATATAAGAATGAACCTAATCTTATGAGTACTCTAAATAAAATGATTGATGCTTATAAAGGTAATAACAAAGTTAGTATAGATATTAACTTTAATCCAAGGAATATGTAATAAATCCCAATAATTTGGGATTTTTTATGTTATAATTTATTTGGGTGATTATATGAAAATAGTATTTATGGGAACACCTAAATTTGCGGTTCCAGTATTAAAAGGATTAATTGATAACTATGATGTTATTGGAGTAGTATGCCAGCCTGATAAAGAAGTAGGCAGACATAAGACTTTAGAATATCCTCCAACTAAGGAACTAGCGCTTGAAAATAATATTAAGGTTTTTCAACCAGTTAAAATTAGGAAAGAGTTTGATGATATCGTTGCTTTAAAGCCAGATATGATTGTAACTTGTGCATATGGACAAATCATTCCTAAGGAGATTATTGATCTTCCTAAATATGGGTGTATAAATGTTCATGCCAGTTTACTTCCTAAATTAAGAGGAGGAGCTCCTATTCATAGAGCAATTATGAATGGAGATAAAGTAACTGGAATTACAATTATGTTTATGGATGAAGGAATGGATACTGGGGATATTATTACTAAAGAAGAAGTAGAAATAACAGACTCCGATAATTTAGAATCATTAAGTGATAAATTAAGTATTACAGGAAGAGATTTACTTCTTGGAACTATACCAGATATTGTAAGTAATAATATAGTAAGAACTAAACAAGATAATGATAAAGCAACTTATGGATATAACATTAAAAGAGAAGAAGAACATATTGATTTTAATGTAGAAAACTCAGAAACTATTATCAATCATATAAGAGGTTTATATCCAGAACCAAGTGCTTATGTAGTACTAGATGATGTTGTAATAAAATTATTTGAAGCATATAAAAAAGATAATTGCTATGACGATAGAGAAAACGGTGAGATAGTAGCTATTTATAAAGATGGATTTGGAGTATCTACTATTGATGGAGAAATAGTAGTAACAGATTTCCAAATAGCCGGAAAGAAAAGAATGAAAGTTAGAGATTACTTCAATGGAATAGATGCTAAATCTTTAATAGGGAAGGTGTTTAAATAATGTACTTTAAGAGTGATAGAGAAGAAAAGCCAAAAAAGAAACCAATATTTGGAATTATTGTATTAGTTGCTTTTATATTATTTGCAGTAGTACTATCTCGTACATTGAATTCAATGAGTGAACAAGAGAATAAAGCAAATAATGAACCTCAAAATGCTGGTAATGTAGAAAAGAAAATGAAGAATGCCAGTGAGCAAACAGAAGAAGATTTGTTTGAAGAACTAGATAAAGGTAATTTTGAATTCATTTATACAATTAATGATAACGGTAATACAACTATTTATAGTGGTAAATCTAATACCAACAAAGCATCTATTGATGTAACAAATAGAGGAACTGTTAAGTACTATAAATTAGGAGATAACTATTTAGATAGAAACTTTAATGTGATTGAAAATCCATTAATTTATGAAAAATTTGTTTCATTAAGTAATTTAAAAGATTTAATATACTTTTCTGAATTTAATGATGAAGGAAAAGGAGTAGTTTCGGCATATGACGTATTTAAGATCTATTATCAAGGTTTTGTATATGATCCATTCAATATAGATGATATAGAAGATTCTATAGTAGAAATTACTAAAGATGGTAATAATCTAACTAGGGTTAAAATGGATTTTAGTAAAGCTGTTACTTATATTAAGAACAGTGAATATACTTTTATTGTTACATTAGAATATTCTAATATTGGAAATGTTGGAGAAATAAATATAGGTTGACATAATTGACAAGTGTAAAACTTGTCAATTTTTGTCATATTTATGTGATAAATAGTATCACAAACAAATTATGATATAATATTATTAGGAGTTTCTTATGAAAAGTATATATGGAATGAGTCTTAAAGATTTAGAGAATTACTTTGAATCTATAGATGGTAAAAAATTTAGATCTCATCAAGTATATGATTGGTTATATCGAAAGAAAGTAACTAGTTTTGATGAAATGACCAATCTTAAAAAAGATGTAATAGATGTTCTAAAAAAGGACTTTGTATTTAAGACAATTGAACTTATTCAAGTAGAAAGAGATGAACTTACTAATAAGTATTTATTTAAACTTAATGATAATGAACATATTGAAGCAGTACTCATGAAACATGATTATGGTAATTCAATATGTGTATCATCCCAAGTAGGCTGTAATATGGGATGTAAGTTCTGCGAAAGTGGAAGACGTAAAAAAGTAAGAAACTTATTAGCAAATGAAATAGTAGAACAATTACTAGAAGTTGAAGATGATTTAGGAGAAAAGATTACTCATGTAGTCATGATGGGAATTGGTGAACCTTTTGATAATTACGAAGAGATTACTAAATTTATTGAAATAGTAAATGATAATTTAGGACTTGCTATTGGATCTCGCCATATAACTGTATCAACTTGTGGAATAGTTCCTAAAATTAGAGAATTTGCTGATTTCCCATATCAAGTTAATTTAGCAATAAGCTTACATGCACCAAATGATGAATTAAGAAGTAAGATAATGCCTATTGATAAAGCATATAAGATTAATGAATTAATGGATGCTTTAAAATATTACTACGATAAGACAGGAAGAAGGTTATCCTTTGAATATGTTATGCTAGAAGGAGTAAATGATTCTAAAGAATGTGCTACTGAACTAGCTAATTTATTAAAAGGATTAAATTGCTATGTTAATTTAATACCATATAATGAAACAGAAAATATTGAATTTAAAAGAAGTAGTAATGATAAAATTATGGCATTTTATGATATACTAAAGAAGAATAATATTGATGTTACTAAAAGAAGAGAATTTGGAGGTAACATAAGTGCTGCTTGTGGACAACTACGAAGCAAGAAGGAGGAACAATGAGATCATACTATTTAACTGATTCTGGAAAAGTAAGAGATCATAATGAAGACTCAGTTACAATCCTTAGAAATCATGATAATGAATATTTGCTTGCGGTTGCTGATGGAATGGGTGGCCATAAAGCAGGAGAAATAGCTTCATCTATTGCAATTACTTATTTAGGTGATACTTTTATGAAAGAATTTAATGGTAAACCTAAGAAAGAAGCTATTACATGGTTAAGAGAAACTGTAAAAGTAATAAATGATAAAATTTATAAATATACAGAAGAACATCCAGAAAGTAAAGGAATGGGTACTACTTTAGTAGTAGCAATCATTACAAAGGATTATCTATTATGTGGTAATATTGGAGATTCTTCTGGGTTTGTATTAAAAGATTCTAAGCTTCATAAAGTTACTTATGACCATTCATTAGTAAATTTATTAATATCTGCTGGTGAATTATCAGAAGAAGAAGCTAAAGACTATACTAAAAAGAATGTATTATTAAAAGCACTTGGTGCAAATAATCCTGTTGATATAGATATATTTGACTGTGATACAAAATGTGATGCAGTATTCTTATGTAGCGATGGACTAACTAATATGTTAGAACCAGAATCTATAGAAAAAGTATTAAATAGTGATGCTACAGAAGAGGATAAAGTAATTAAGCTAATAAAGAAAGCTAATAATAGAGGTGGATATGATAATATCTCTATTGCATATATTAACTTAAAAGAAGGTGACGATTAATGATCGCAAAGGGGCAAAGGATTAGTGATAGATATCTAATACTAAGAAGTATTGGTGAAGGTGGAATGGCAAATGTTTACCTAGCACATGATACTATCTTAGATAGAGATGTTGCTGTAAAAGTATTACGTGGAGACATGTCTAATGATGAAAAGTTTGTTAGACGTTTCCAAAGAGAAGCTTTAGCAGCTAGCTCTTTAACTCATCCAAATATTGTAGAAATGTACGATGTTGGAGAAGATAAGGGAGCTTATTTCATAGTAATGGAATATGTTGAAGGAAAAACTCTTAAACAATTAATTAAAAAGAGAGGAACTTTAACAATCTCTGAAGCAATAGATATTATGTTACAAATAACCGATGGAATATCATCAGCACATGATGCTTATATAATCCATCGTGATATAAAGCCACAAAATATAATGATTAAAGATGATGGTCAAGTTAAAATAACTGACTTTGGTATTGCTATGGCTTTAAATAGTACTCAACTTACTCAAACTAATTCAGTAATGGGAAGTGTACATTATCTTCCACCTGAACAAGCTTTAGGTAAAGGAGCTACTATTAGAAGTGATATCTATTCAATGGGTATTATGTTCTATGAAATATTAACAGGAAAACTTCCATTTAAGGGAGAAAATGCTGTTGAAATAGCAATGAAACAAATTAAAAATGATATTCCTTCAGTAAGAGAACAAAATAGTGCAGTTCCTCAATCAGTAGAGAATATCATTATTAAAGCTACAGCTAAGAATCCTAAAAATAGATATCATGATGCTAAAGAAATGCATGATGACTTATTAACATGTTTAGATGAAGATAGATTAAATGAACCAAAGATTGAGTTCCAGTATCCAGAACATGAAGAGGATTCTAAGAAAGAAGAAATTAAAGCTGTACCTAAAGTAGAAAGGAAAGGCGTTAATAAAGATTATAAGGATGAAACTAAAGAGTTACCTGTTACTGATGAGACAAAAGAAGGTAATGAAATAGTATCTACTAAAGTAGAAGATGATGACCTATTAATAGATGATAAAGAAGGTATGAGTTTTGGTACTAAAGTAGCTATCGTTTTAGGAGTAATTCTATTCTTAATAATTATAGTATTTGGTCTTATTGTAATAGTACTACCAGAAGTAACTAAAGTACCAGATATTGAAATACCTAATGTTTCTGGTGAAAATGTAGTAGATGCATCAAGTACCTTACAAGCTGCTGGCTTTGAAGTAAATGCAGATACCATAAAAGAAACATCTACAGAAGTTGAAAGCGGTAAAGTAATAAGAACTGAACCAACTGCTGGTAGAAAAGTTAAAAAAGGGACTAAGATTACAATCGTTGAATCTGCCGGTAACTATGCTGTAGTAGTAGAAGATTATACAGGACAAAATGCTATTTATATTCAAGGACTGCTAGCTGCCAGTGATATCGAAGTAGTAATAGAGAGGAAATCAATTGATTCTTCTGATAAGAGTAAGTATGAAGAAGGAAAAGTAATAGAACAAAGTGTTAAAGTTGGAGAACAATTAAAAGCTGGAGATAAGATTACTCTTTATGTACCAGATTTAGTTGAAACATATCCTGACTTTGTAGGTGAATCTTGGAGTATTGAAGATGTTCAATCTTACTGTGATGAGCATAATATTACTTTAAAGATTGATAGAGAAGAGAATGGTGACAAAGCACCTGGAACAATCTTAAAACAAAGTAGGGAACCAGGTTCTGAAGTAGTAAGTGGAAGTAATATTAAAATTACTGTAGCTGAAGAACCTACTAATACACCAGGCGAAGGAGAACCATCTGAAGACTCAGAAAATATAACTGATGACACCAAAGAATGAGGTATTAATGAAAGGACAAATAGTCAAAATAGTTAGTAACGATTATACAGTTGAATGTGACTCTATAAAGTATGTATGTAAAAGTAGAGGAATATTTAGACATAACAAAATTACCCCTTTAGTAGGGGATTTTGTTATGTTTGATAAAGATAAATTATTAATAGAAGACATCTTAGATAGAAAAAATTCTATAAAAAGACCTCCTGTTAGTAATATTGATCAAGGCTTTATCGTTAGTAGTGTAACCGTACCCGAGTTTACTCCTAATTTAGTAGATAAGTTAATAGTAGAATTAGAACTAAATAATATAGAACCAATTATTATTATTATTACTAAAGTAGACTTAATAGACGAATCTAAATTAAAAGAGTTAACTCCAATGTTTGACTATTATAAGAGTCTAGGTTATAAGTTATACTTCAATAATGAACTTAATGAAATAAAAGAATTATTTAAAGATAAAGTAACAGTATTTACTGGTCAAACTGGTGCTGGTAAGAGCCATTTACTAAATATGTTAGATAGTAGTCTTAATCTAGAAACTGGTGAAGTATCAGAATCATTAGGAAGAGGAAGACATACTACAAGAGTAGTATCTCTATATGATTTATATGGTGGTAAAGTACTAGATACACCAGGGTTCTCTTCACTAGATTTATTTGAGTATCAAGAAGAAGATATAAGATCATGCTTTAAAGAGTTTGAACTATATCCATGTAAATATAAAGATTGTACTCATACTAAAGAAAGTGAATGTGTTATAAAAGGATTAGTAAATGAGGGAAAGATACCATCTACTAGATATAATTCTTATATAAAATTAATAGAAGATATTAAAAATAATAGGAGGTATTAATGTTAGTAGCATCATCATTTTTAACTAGTAAAAATATACCTAAAGATTTAAAAAAACTTAATGATACAAGTGTCGACTTTATTCATGTTGATATCATGGATGGTAAATTTGTTAAGAATAAAACCAAATCATTTACTGATATATATAAATATACTAGTAAAAGGTTAGACGTTCATTTAATGGTTGAACATCCTAAAAAAGATATAGTAAGTTATTCACTATTAAATGTGGATACAATTATTATACATGTTGAAATAAAAGATAATATAGATGATTTAATTGACCTAATACATGGATATGGTATTAAAGCAGGTCTTGCTATATCTCCAGGGACAGATGTTGATATGTTAGATAAGTATTTAGATAAAATTGATAAAATACTTATCATGTCTGTAGTACCAGGTGAAGGTGGACAAGAATTCTTAATGGATTCTGTTGATAGAATTAATAAAATAAAAGAAAACATTTCTAATAAGAATATCTTATTAGAAATAGATGGTGGAATTAATAATATTACTAAAGACTATTGTAATGGAGTAGATATCTTAGTAGCTGGAAATTACATAATCAGTAGTGATAATTATGAAACTGCTATTAATAGTTTAAGACAATAAAAAACTGCCTACTAGGCAGTTTCTTTTTGGTCTTTTCTTAAAGTTCTGATTTCTCTTGTAGTTAATCTAACTTTAGTTCCATCTTCTAATTTAATTGTTTGAAGATTTAAATTTTGTTTATGACGTGTAGCTCTCATTGAGTGTGAACGTCTATTTCCAAAAGATGGCTTTCT
>JAEEGL014893338.1_pt1 | contig 15200 bp, 19 predicted proteins | sample 9134231 | NCBI WGS metagenome assembly JAEEGL01 (sample SAMN16246548, study PRJNA631951) | gut metagenome | biome: gut microbiome; feature: rumen; material: fiber-attached | host: Bos | place: Iran: Karaj | collected 2018-10 | reverse complement strand
GCCGTGTTTGTTTCAGAGAAAAAGTTGCAAATGGTGAAATTCCAGGCTTCAAAAAGGCAAGTTGGTAAAAAGGAGAAGGAGAAAAAGATGGCAAATGTAGTTACAACTGATCCAATCGCTGATATGTTGACACGAATTCGTAACGCGATTCGTGCGCGTCACGAAAACGTTATGGTACCTCATTCCAATATTAAGGCTGATATTGCTAAAGTATTGAAAAAAGAAGGTTACATTGCAGACGTAAAAAATGCGACTGTAGATGGTAAAAAAATGTTGAAAATTACTTTCAAATTCGAAAATGGAGAACAAAAAGTAATTCAAGGTTTACGTCGAATTTCAACACCAGGCTTACGCGTTTATGCCGGTGTTGATGAATTACCTCGTGTTTTATCTGGTTTAGGTATCGCTTTGATTTCAACATCAAAAGGTATTATGACTGATAAACAAGCTAGAGCAATGAACTTGGGCGGGGAAGTACTCGCTTGGGTATGGTAAGGAGGAACAAATGAGTCGAGTTGGTAAAACGATCATTAAAATTCCAGCAGGTGTTCAAGTAACCTATGCGGACCGTATCGTTACTGTTACAAAAGGTAACAATACTTTATCGCGTGAAATTCGCACACCAATTGAAGTGGAAATTCAAAATGATGAAATTAAAGTTACACGTGGTAACGATGTAAACTTAAGTCGTTCTTTGCATGGTTTATATAACCGTTTGATTCAAAATATGATTCAAGGTGTGACGGAAGGCTTTTCAAAATATTTAATTTTGAATGGTGTTGGTTATAAAGCAACGTTAAAAGGTGAAGATTTAGTTTTGAATTTGGGTTATTCACATCCAATTGAAGTTAAATGCGAACCGGGTATTAAATTTAAAATTTTAACACCTGCCGAAATTAATGAATTGAATTTAGGTAAAGAAGGTATTGGTGCCGTAATTTCTGTTAATGGTATCGATAAAGAAAAAGTCGGTTTAATCGCAGGCAATATTCGTGATTTGCGTCCGGTCGAGCCATACCATATGTATGGTATTCGTTACCGTGGTGAACGTGTACGTCGTAAAGAAAGCAAGTCCGGTGCTAAGAGCGCAAAATAAGGAGTGAAGAATGATTAAGAAAGAAAATAAAAATTTAGCAAGAAAGCAACGTGCTAAACGACAAAGCGATATCGTCGGAACTGCAACTTGTCCACGTTTATGCGTGTATCGTAGTTTGTTACATATTTACGCACAATTAATCGATGACACTAAAGGTAAAACTTTAATTGCAGTGAATACTAATATGCCATCAATTAAGGCCTTGATTAAGGGTAAAACCAAACGTGAAGCCGCTAATATCGTCGGTGAAGAATTGGCTAAAAGTGCTTTGGCTAAAAAAATCAAAACTGTTGTTTTTGATCGTAACGGATATGTTTATACGGGACGTGTTGCCGAAGTGGCCGAAGGTGCACGAAAAGGAGGATTAAAATTCTAATGGAAGAACAAGTAAAAAAAGAAGCCGTTAGTGCCGATACTTTGTTGTCAACATCAGGTAAGGAATTACGTGCTAACGCGCGCGAAACCAATAAAAAGGTGATGTACTCGAATGCTGGTCCTCGTAAACCACGCCAACAAAGTGAAGATGAACAAAATGGGTTATCTTCCAAATTGATTGGTGTTAACCGTATTACTAAAGTTGTTGCGGGTGGTCGTACTTTACGTTTCAACGCAGTCGTTGTTATGGGTAATAAAAAAGGTATGGTCGCTGTTGGTTCTGGTAAAGCTCGTGAAGTTGCTGAAGCGATTAAGAAAGCTGAAAGTGATGCAAAAAAGAACTTCAAAAATGTTCCAATCAGTAATGCTACGATTCCACACCGTGCAGTTGGCAAATTTGGTACAACTCGTGTATTATTATTGCCGGCTAAGGGTGGTTCTGGTATAATTGCTGGTGGGGCGGTGAAAGCCGTTCTTGAATTGGCTGGTTACGAAGACGTAACTGCAAAGTGCTATGGTTCAACCAATGCTATGAATGTGGTTAAAGCAACCATGGTAGCCATTACAAATATGCGTACACGCGAAGAAGTGGCACGCTTACGCGGTAAAACCGTGGAAGAAATTTAAGGAGGAAATAAAAAATGGCAGAAACTAAAACTACAAAAAAAACTACAACTAAAGCGGCAACAGCTACAAAAACTGCAACCGCAAAAACGTCTGCTGCAACTAAAACAGCAGTAAAAACAATTACTAAAGCAACGACTACGGCAAAAACTACGGCTGTTAAAACAGCTACAAAAGTAGCTCCTGCAATCAAAACAGCAACTGCTAAAACTGCTCCAGCAAAAGCAACTGCTAAAACTCCAGTTAAAGCAGCCGCTGAAAAGAAACCTGTTGAAAAGAAAGTTGCAGAAAAGAAAGTTGTAAAACCGGTCGCAAATGGTAAAATTCGTGTTACCATGATTCATGGCTTAGCATCATGCACGAAACGTCAAATTCGCACAGCTAAAGCTTTGAAATTAAGTCGTCCAGGTGATACTCGTGAATTACCAAATTTACCATCAACCTTGGGTGCTTGCAAAAAATTGGAACACTTAGTGAAAGTCGAAATTATTTAAGGAGTACATGATGATTATTAATGAATTGTCGCCACATCCGTTGGCTAAAACAAAAAAACGTCGCGTCGGTCGTGGTATCGGTAGCGGTATGGGTAAAACTTCTACCCGTGGACAAAAAGGTGCGGGTGCACGTTCTGGTGCTGGTTTACGTACTGGCTTTGAAGGTGGTCAAATGCCTTTAATGCGTCGTATTCCAAAACGTGGATTTACGAACATTTTTTCAAAAGAATATGCGATTGTTAACGTTGGTGCTTTAAATGAATTTAAAGCGAACAGTAAAGTTGACGCTGCAATCTTACTTGAAAAGGGAATAATTTCCAAAGTGGGGGAATACGGACTTAAAATTTTGGGTGACGGTGAATTAAACGTGGCCTTAAAAGTAACCGCTAATGCTTGGACAAAAGAAGCAGAAAAGAAAATTAAAAAAGCTGGTGGAGAAATTAAGAAATGTTAAAAACATTGCGCGAAGCCTTTGCACAAAAAGATTTGCGTCATAAGATTTTACTGACGTTAGGATTAATGTTGGTCTATTGCGTGGGATGTTTCTTACCAATCCCAGGTATTGATCCTGACGTTTTTTCTAGTGCGGTTAATAATTCTGGTTCGAATAGTTTCCTAAGTTTATTGTCATCTTTAACCGGTGGCGCTTTGTCAAAAGGTGCTTGGTTTGCGATTGGAGTTTCGCCGTACATTACTTCATCAATCGTAGTTCAGTTGTTGTCGGTTGCGGTGCCAAGTTTGTCGCGCTTATCAAAACAGGGTAGTGAAGGACGTAAAAAAATTGCCGTTATTACTCGTTACGTTGCGTTGGTTTTAGCTTTGGTTCAAGCGATTGCAATCGTAATTTCAATTGATACGGTTAGCAGTAAGACTTTGTTGTGGACGGCTGTGCCAGATTTCTTGGTTCAGATTTTGGTGGTAATTTCGTTAGTCGCTGGAACAATGTTAACTGTTTGGATTGGTGATAAAATCACAGAAATTGGTATTGCAAATGGTATGAGTATGTTAGTTTTCGTTGGTATTTTAACTTCCGGCGTTACTGCATTTACCAATAGTGTTGTCAAAATTTTCACGGAAGGAATTGATGCAATCGTAACACCAATTGTCTTCATCTTATTGTTGGTTTTCATTTTTGCTTTTATCGTTATGTTTGACTTAGCGGAACGTCGTATTCCTGTTACTTATGCGAAACAAGTTAAAGGCAATAAAATGTATGGTGGACAATCAACGAATATCCCGATTAAATTGAATGCAACTGGGGTTATGCCAATTATTTTTGCAACGGCATTAGTCAATTTCCCACAGTTAGTTATGCAAATGCTTTTGTCGTTTAATAATAAAGGCGTAATTAATGCTTATGAATGGTATCAAACTTACATGGGCACGGGTACATGGATTAATATCGTGGTTACATCTTTATTGATTTTAGGATTTTCGTATTTCTATGCAACTATGATGTTTAACCCAGAAGAAGTCGCTTTGCAAATCCAACGTAATGGTGGCTTTATCCTTGGTTATCGTCCTGGCAAACCAACAATTGATTATTTAAAGAAAGTATCTCATCGTATCACTTTCTTTGGTGCAATTTTCTTAATGTTAGTAGCGATGATTCCATCATTATTGTTTACTAATATTCCAGCAATTCAGGGTGATGCATTAACGACTGCATTTACTTCAATTGGTATGTTGGTTTTAGTTTCTGTTGCATTGGAATTTGATAAATCAATTCAAAATCAAATGTTAATGAAACAATATAAAGGCTTTTTGAAATAAAAGTTTAAGGGGGAAATATGAATATAATTTTGAATGGTGCTAGTGGCTGTGGTAAGGGCAGTATGGCAGGTTTCTTGGTTCGGGATTTCGGATTGGTTCACATCTCGACCGGAGACTTATTTCGTGAACAAATTGCTAAACAAACTCCGCTAGGTAAAAAAGTTGAATCATATGTTTCAACGGGAAAATGGGTACCGGATGAAGTTACGATTGAAGTTTTATTGGATCGCATCAAACAACCCGACTGTATTAAAGGTGTTATTTTGGATGGTTTTCCGCGTACTTTGAACCAAGCTAAAGCTTTGGATAAAGTTTTGAAGGTTGATTTGGTAATTGCGATTGATGTAACCGATGAAATTGTGCAAACCCGTTTGGGTGGTCGCTATATGTGTCGTGATTGTGGTACAATTCATGCTGCGCGTTGGGATAAAATTGATAAATGCAAAAAATGTGGCGGTGAGTTATATCAACGTGATGATGATAAAGCTGAATTTATTCAGAAGCGTTTGGAAAACTTTAAGCAGAACAATGGCGAAATTTTAGATTTCTACCGTGCATCGAATAAATTATTTGTCGTCCATGACAAACTTGAGAATACTCCAGCGGACACATATGCATTGGTAAAGGATGTTGTTGCAAAATTATGAAGCAATTAACTGCTGCGCAAATTTCACACATGCGTTATGCCGGTAAGGTTTTGGCCGAAACATTCAAACATGTTCGACAAAACTTACACGCAGGTATGACGACACGTGAAGTAGACAAAATGGCAGAAGATTTTATTCTTGCTCATCATTGTTATCCGTGCTTTAAGGGTGTTTACGATTACCAATATGCTTGTAATACTAGTGTTAATGAAGAAATTATTCACGGCATCCCAACCGGTAAAGTACTCCAAGAAGGTGATATTATCACTGTTGATTGTGGGGCGGGATTTAATGGAATTTGTACAGACGCATGTCGTACTTTTGCTGTTGGTAAAATTTCAGAAGAAGCACAAGAATTAATTGACGTTACCCGTAATTGCTTTTATCGTGCTTTGGAAAAAATTAAACCTGGAATCGAAGTTGCGATTGTGGGTAAAACGATTGAGACTTACATCAAAAGCCTTGGTAATTACAGCATTTTAGAAGATTATTGTGGACATGGAATTGGTAAAAATTTGCATGAAGACCCGTTAATCCCAAATTATGTTGTGCGTAATTCTCGTTTACAACAACATGTTCGTAAAAAATTTCAACCCAACACGGCTGTTTGTGTTGAACCAATGATTTTCCACGGAAATAGCAATGCTGTTAAAGTCGCGCCAGATGGCTGGACAGTCATTTCTACAAAAGGTGAATTAAGTGCTCATTATGAAAATACAATCTTAATTACACCACAGGGCGCTGAAGTATTAACCAATAGTGATGAAAATTAATTATTTTTAATATTTACACCTTTCGGCGCCAGGATATATTCTGACGCCGTTTTTTGCATAATCATGCCGCCGATTGCATTGACAAATCCACAAATATAATCAAGGAATCTTTGACCTTCGGCCAATGAAAATTTTGATAATGAAACAATACAAGCATTACCATTGGCTAGATTAGTTAGAATTGTAGAAATTTCTGCTGAAGTTTGCGGCGCGATTACTAATAAATTTTGGTTGGCACTTACTTGCCCCAATAAAGCATTATCAAAATTGCCAGATAAATTATTATGTGTGTTGAAAATTTGTTGTTGTGGAATCGTTTGTTCAACTGGCGCTTGGTGAATCGGTTGTGGTGCAGGCGCAGGTTGGGATACTTGAATTAATGATGGGGTAGCGCCGTGTGTCAGTCCATTATCTCCTAACAATACGGATGCGGCTTCCAAACGTTGTGCCTCTGCGGTAGTCTGCAAAGTGGGATTTGGAGCAGTTTCTGTGGGAATGCTTGTTGTTTGAATAGGTGTTTCTTCAATTGCTTCTGCAACAACTTCCTCTTCCTCTGTTTCTGTATCGACGACTTGTTCTTCTTGTATTTTTTTCTTTTCAATTGTTAATCCGTTTTTCAATAAGTTAAATAAACCCATAACATATTATCGCGCAGATTTTAATTGTTTGCAATTAGATTTATTGATATAATAGGATATGAGTAAAATTAGTGTTTTAGGTTGTGGCCGCTGGGCGTCGTTTCATGCCTGGTATCAAATTGAAAAATTGCATAATGAGGTAACAATGTGGGGACGGGCAGAAGACCCATTTTTTGCTGAATTAATGAAAAGTAAAAAAAATACCTATATTGAAATGCCGAAAGGGTTATTGTATAGTACGGACTTAAAGGCAACATTAGATTATGCAGATACAATTATTGTTTCGATTAGTGCTCAAGCGATGCAGGAATTTTCACAAAGAATTGGTGAATGCCAACCACAAAATAAAACATTTGTTTTATGTATGAAAGGAATCGACCAAAATACTGGCGAACGTTTAAGTCAAATTTTACGAAAAAATATTGCCGACTCTAATCACATTTGTGTTTGGGTTGGTCCCGGACATATTGAAGAGTTAACCGCTGGACAACCAAACGTTATGATAATTTCTGGAGACAATCAGCAAGCCGTCAAACGCTTAATTAATATGTTTGAAAGTCCTTTAATCTCAATTTTAAGTAGTGATGATTTAATTGGGGTAGAAGTCGGTGCTGCGGCTAAGAATGTGATGGGGATAGCAGCGGGATTTTTGGATGGACTTGGTAAATCTTCTTTGAAAGGTGCCCTCATGGCGCGCGGTTGTTATGAAGTTTCTTTATTAATTGAAAAAATGGGTGGTAATAAGATGACTGCTTTCGGGATGAGTCATTTAGGCGATTTTGAAGCTACATTGTTTAGTAAAAACAGTCATAATCGTCGTTATGGTGAAGAATTTATTCAAGACTGTTTGTCAGATAATATTGGCACTGCCGAAGGTGTTGGAACAGCAAAGGCCCTATATCATCTATCGCAAGAATATGGTGTTTATATGCCAATAACAACCACAATCTATAGTATTTTATATCTCAAAGAAGATAAAAACAATGTAATTTACGACCTCTTCAAAATTGCAACTCATAAGGAATTTAATTATGAATAATGAGTATTTTTCTTTTGAAATTACAAGTAAGTCATCGGAATGTTTTGCCAGAACGGGAATTTTTAATACTCCGCATGGTAAGATTGAAACACCAATTTTTATGCCAGTCGGTACGCGCGCTTCAGTTAAAGGTCTAGCTCCGGAGGAAGTGGCAGATGCCGGAGCACAAATTATTCTCGCAAATACTTACCATTGTTTTTTACGACCCGGCGCTGATATAGTGGCTCAGGCTGGTGGTTTACATCAGTTCATGAATTGGCATAAGCCCATTCTGACGGATAGCGGTGGCTTTCAGGTGTTTTCGTTGGAAAATTTACGTAAACTTGATAATGATGGTGTTGCTTTTAAGAGTCATATCGATGGTAAAATGTTTAAGTTTACGCCTGAAAGTAATATGGATGTGCAACATAAATTAGGTGCGGATATTATTATGCAACTCGATATCTGTACACCATATGGCGCAACTCGGGAAGAAGTTGTTGCGGCTGATGAACGTACGGTAAATTGGTTAAAAAGGTGTTACGTAGCACATACCAACCCAAAACAAGCTCTGTTTCCTATCATTCAAGGGAATTTTTATCGGGATTTAAGGTTGAAAAGTCTGGAAAACGCTAAACCGTACATTAAACATGGGATTGCGGTCGGTGGTTTGGCAATTGGGGAACCATTTGCGGTTTTGAAAGAACATTTGCAGAACTTGGCGCCACATTTACCAATTGAAGTTCCTCATTATTTAATGGGGGCAGGGACGCCAGATTATATTTTTGAAGGTGTTGAAAATGGTATTGATATGTTTGACTGTGTTTACCAAACTCGTATGGCGAGACACGGGATGGCATTAACGGATGATGGCAATATGAATCTTCGTAACCAAAAATACCAAACAGATTTTACACCGATACAAGTAGATTGCCAATGTTATGCTTGCCGTAATTACACGAAAGCATATATTCGTCATTTAATTACTGTTGGAGAAATGTTTGGTGCAAGATTATTATCAGTGCATAATATTCACTGGACATTGCAATTAATGAGTAATATTCGTTTGGCAATTCGTGAGGATCGGTTTTTTGCTTATAAAAAGGCTTTTTATGAACGCTTTTATCACGATGATGAACATTAAAAAAGAGTAGTTGTGCAATCACTAAAATCATGTTAGTTAATGTTTAATTTAATGAAGGAAACAATGTTAAATCAATATGTTCAATGTGTACAAAATGACAATCAAAGCACAAGTCCTGTGGATACAATAAAAGCAATAAAAACGGCAGGATTCGATGGTGTTTTTGTCCAGTGGTATGATAAAGATTGTATAACGCAACAACAACAGGTCGACTTGTGCAAAAAAATTGGATTGCAAATTATATTTGCACATCTCGGTTATAGTGGAATTAATGATATCTGGACTGTTGGGAAAAATGGTGATGAATTAGTGAAAAAATATATTCAAAACTTGAATGAATGTAAATTAAATGATATAAATATGGTTTGCATGCATTTGACAAGTAAAACCATCGCTCCGAAACCAAGTATAATCGGTATTAAAAGGCTTCAAAAGATTGTTAATCACGCGGAAAAACTAGGAATAAAAGTTGCCTTTGAGAACACGAAAATATTTGGATATCTAGAATATGTACTTGATAATATTAAAAATAAAAATGTCGGAATTTGTTATGACTCTGGACATTGTCATTGTCATTTTAATGACAAATTTAATTGGGATATATTTAAAAATAAAATTTTTATTGTGCATCTTCATGATAATGACCAGAGTAGTGATCAGCATTTATTACCTTTTGACGGAACGATTAATTGGCGAAACCTAATAAATAGGCTAATGAAGGCTAATTATCACGGTCCAATTGTTTTAGAGAGTTGTTATAGAAATCAGTATCTGGATATGGCATTGCTTGATTTTTATCAGTTAAGTTTGGAAAAAGGTAAAAAAATTTATGCTTTAGCAAAACATTCACTAAATAATAACCTTTAATGTTACCGGTTTTTTCGGCTGTGTAAATTTTTGGCATAAAATTTTGGTTGTTTTTGTGAAGAGATTACGATATAATCTTTATATGGGAAGTAATATTGTTTCGTACATTTTAATTGGTGTTCTTTTACTGGGGATGGTTGTGTTAATGGTGGTGCAAGGACGTCGTCAAAAAAAAGCACAAGAAGATTACACTGCGATGTTGGATACGTTGCGTCCAGGTGTTAAAGTCAAGATGGCTTCTGGTTTATTGGGTCGCATTAAAGAAATTCGCGAAGAGGCTCCGGGTTTCAAAACAGTTACCTTGAAAATTGGTGAAGATAAGAATACAGTAGAAATGACTTTTGTAATTGAAGCTGTGCAAGGAATTGTTAACGAAGAGGCTATCAATAAATTAAATGCGGAAAAAATGTTGGCGGCTTCAAAAGAAAGCGCAGCGGATTCTGTAGAAAAAGTTAATGTGAATGATGGCGTAAAACCAGCAAAAAAGAAAACAACAAATAAAAACAAGTAAATCCCCCGATTAGTGGATACGTGAATTTGATGATGTGGTTAAAGCCACAGTATGAACCGATAAGTGCTAAAAAAGAAATTAAAGTCGCTGTTAACAGTGGCTTATTTTTTGTCGCTGGAATCATAATCTGTAAACGTTGGATAATGGCAAATAAGGCCGTGTATTGACTGGATAACACGGCTAAAAGAATAACAACCATTGTTATTGGATTCGGAGCCACTGCTAGCAGGGGAATAAGCGCGGTTTGTGTATTTGTTAGTTTGATAACTGACAATATTAAGCCAAATAAAATTGCAACAATGAGTGAAGTGATGATGCCGGCTAAAATAATTGTACGACGCTTGTGAATTTGTGCCAGTGCTTTAATTAATTCTGGATACATAAAACAATTAAGTCCTGCGTACAATAGCGCCCAGTAAAATGCGTCAAAAGTATGTTGATAATTATATTGAAAATTCGTTTTGAAAGATAGATGGGGAAGTGTGGTTGTAATGATTAATACAATAATGATTAAAACAATAAATGAATTTAATTTGGATAATTTTTGGAACCCAAATAGTGTAATATGGATACATAGTACTAACGAAACAAGGCATATCCAAGTGTTAGTCAATTGGGTAATTCCTGCAGTCATAACTGTATATAGTATTAGATATATTATAACAAACACTAGATATAGAAATTTGCAAGTAGTTGTTTTTTGCTGTAATGTTTTTTGTTGTGTTTGGTTTGGGTAGCTGATAACGACTTCTAAAATAACGATTAATGACATCACTAACCCAATGATTAACGCAATAACCCAGGTGGGTAATTGTAAATATCCAAAAAACGTAACTATTTCGGCGCCTGTTGCGAAACCAGCACCAATAATTGACCCGAGTAGAAGGAGAGTGATTTCAAAAATCTTCATCGTTTTCTCCAGAATTAGCAAATAGTTTCACTACGGTTATGTTGTTTTGAACCTTACTCGTTTGTTTCTTTTCTAAATTGTTGTACATCAAACCCATCATAATGGGCGGTAGGTATGTACCATCCTTAATTAAGTTACGGTATGTTTGGGAACTTTTTTCGTATTCCCCTAATGCTGTGTAGCATTTTGCGATAAAAATACCGATTGCACTTTGTCTGGCTTTGGTGTTGGCGTATTTTTGGGCTAATTTGGCTTCGTTAAGTGCAGCAGTATGATGATGTTTGCTGTATTCAAATTCAGCGCGGGTAACGTAATATTCCCAACCGTCATATAAGTCGCAAATTATACCCATATTTTATGTATATCAATATGTCCGAAAATTTATTGCTTAATTCTAATGCTAATGATATAATAACAAATATAAATCAATGGAGGAAATTTAAATGGGATTATTAAAAAATATTGAATGGAAAGACAATTCAAGTAATACAATTGTTCACAAGTTTGACATGAAGGATGATTACATCTCAAAGGGTTCTGTGTTAACCGTTCGTGATGGTCAAAATGTTGTTTTTGCTACTCAGGGCAAAATGGCGGATGTTTTCTTACCTGGTTTCTATAAATTGGATACCAAAAGCATCCCAGTAATTACTAAATTAATGTCTTGGAAATATGGTTTCCAAAATCCTTTCCGCAGTGATATCTATTTCGTTTCAACAAAACAATTTACTAATCAAAAATGGGGTACTCCAAACCCAATTACAATTCGCGATAAAGAATATGGTGTAGTACGTGTACGTAGTTTTGGTTCTTACAGTTTCCGTGTTAAAGATGCCTACGTCTTTTTGAGCGAATTGTCCGGCTCGGGACAGTCTTTTGCAACACAAGATATTACTGATTATTTACGTAGTATTTTAATTTCTGGTATTACTGATGCTATTGGTGAAAGCAAGTTATCTATCTTGGATTTTGCGGCTAATTTAGATGAGTTAGCGAAACGCGTAAAAGAAACACTTAATGAAGATTTCAAGAATCTTGGTTTGGAATTAATTAAGTTTAATATTGAAAACTTCTCAATGCCGGAAGAGTTGGAAAAAGCATTGGATAAAAATACGGCATTAATGATGCGTCGTAACACAACCGACGTTGAAATGCGTTTGGCTCAAGCAGATGCTTTGCGTGAAGCGGCAAAGAATCCTGGTATGGCAGGCTCAATGATTGGTGCTGGCGTTGGTATGGGAATGGGGGCGAACATGGGCCGCATGTTTGCTGAAATGAGTAAACCAGAAGCAGAAAACACGACCAGTGCAAAATTCTGTCCAGAATGTGGTGCAAGTATTAGTGGTAAAGTGAAATTCTGTCCGGAATGTGGCGCCAAAGTTGGTGGTAACGCTTGTAGTAAATGTGGCGCAGCAGTAAAACCTGGTGCAAAATTCTGTCCGGAGTGTGGAAATAAATTATAATGTCAAAATCAACTGAAGTTAACCAAAAGTGTAAAAACTGTGGCGGAGAAATGATTTTTAACCCATCTAAGAATGGTTTGGTTTGTGTCGGATGTGGTAGCTTTGAACCTGTTGACGGTGCAATGACCACTGAAAAATCTTTTGAAACTTTAATTAACAACGCACCTACCTGGCAAAAAGATACTGCCGTAATTCGTTGTGAACATTGTGGTGCCAAAAGTGTTGTTTCTAAATCTGATTTAGTTGCTAAATGTGATTATTGTGGGGCGGCAACTATGGTAAAGACGGACGAATTACCAGGGCTACGCCCAGATACAATTGTGCCGTTTGACTGGAATCGTACTGATGCTTGCCAGCAAGTTAATAATTGGTTATCAAAACGTCTTTTTGTTCCGTCGGATTTCAAACAACAATTACGCGAACGTCAACTAAATGGAATTTACTATCCAGCCTTTACTTTTGATGCACATGTTATAACGCGTTTTAGCGGGGTACTAGTCCAAACTAGTACTTCGACAATCGTTGTTGATGGTAAACAAACCGTGCAGACACAAACTTTCCGTCGAGGCATTAATAACGTTGACACGCATACGTTTGACGATTTTTTGGTTGTTGCGAATGAAGATATTACTCCCAAAGTTATGGCTCATTTACAGCCATTTGATACTAATCATGGACAAGCGTTCAAACAATCTTATTTGGCGGGTTTCACGGTATGTCAATCTTCAATTGAAGCAAAAGAATGCTGGCGTGAAGCCAAAAAATTAATGGAAGCAGTTATCCGTAATAAAATTAAAGCAAAGTATACCAATGGTAATACAACAATTGAAAATTTACAGTTGGATTTGAGTTTTTCTAATATTACATATAAATATGTTCTGTTGCCTGTTTACGTGGGTCATATTGAGTATCATGGCAACAAGTATCCATTATATATGAACGGGCAAACTGGTAAAATTTATGGTAAGACGCCCAAGTCGTTTTGGAAAATTCTTTTGACTTGTGCGGGGTTAGGACTGGCCGCATTTGGTTTCGGGATTGTTCTTGCCATGTTTTTATAAAGGAGGTATAATATCGTTATGGATAAAAAAATTCTTTCACGCATTTTCTTACCATTTGTGTTGGTAATCCTCGTTGGTTTATGGGGGGCCAAAGTTATCTTGGCCAATTATTATCCCGCACAAGCCGGAATGTTGGCTTGGTATTCGTTAAGTTGGGCGGCAACGTTCTTCTTGGCGGCTGCGGGACTTAAATATTTATTGGACGGCATTTTTATGCGCAGTAAAGGTGTCATTGCCCGCCGTATGACAATTATTGCTGGTGGCGTTATGTTGGCTTTGGCTTTGATTTGTTTAACCTCAGCGATCGCGCTTCCACGTAATATTATTGCACCAATTATCGCAATTATCTTTGCGGTTGCGGTCTTCATCGGTATTTTGGTAACGGGTGGTCGTAAATGGGACGGTGGCGATAACCAACGTGTTGGCTACAAGAATTATTATCAACGTAAAGCTGAAGAAGAAAAAGCTGAAAAAGCCAATCAAAAAAAATAAAACCTGTCGTTGACTTTTTCTTAAATGTAACGCATAATGTGTTACATGCTCCTGTGGCTCAGTTGGTAGAGCAGCTGACTTGTAATCAGCAGGTCGTCAGTTCGAATCTGACCGGGAGCTCCAACTATAAAAAGAACTTGGTAATCGCCAAGTTTTTTTCTTATAATGAAAACGTTATGAATTATCAGGAATACTTGCAGGTTTTATTAAATTATGGCGAGGAAAAATATGCTAAATTTTCAGCAAATCTTACCAACAGTGACTATAACGTGATTGGTGTGCGGATTCCAATTTTAAGGAAAGTTGTGAAGGATCATTATCGTGATGAAAACCTTTTATTGTCAACTTTTGAATTAGGTAAATATTTAGAAATCGATATATCGTACTTAGCAATCGGCTTCTTGCGTTGTCAAACGGTCGCGGAACAATTAGCTTTTCTGAAAGACAACATGAAAATTGCCAAATCATGGGTAGTTACTGATATAATTGCTTCCTATTGTAAAAAGATAACTTTTGAGGATTATTGGCAATTTTTTATTCAAACTTGCGATGATGAGCACATTTATGTACGACGATTTGCTTTTGTTTTCGGCTTAAAGTTTTATCGCGACAAAAAAATTCTGCAAACTTTTTCTTTTATCAAGGATAACGAAGATTATATGGTCTACATGGGGCAAGCATGGTTGTTAGCAACAATCGCAATTTGTTATCCGCATGCGGTCTATGATTTTTTACGCAAGGGAGCTTCACTTCATTTGAAAAATAAAACAATTGCAAAAATTAAAGAGTCTTATCGTATTGATAATGTAACAAAAAATCAGTTCGTTGGTTTGCGCAAAGCATAATTAATTAAAACTAAATAAAATTTGCTTTCTTAGGTGATAATTGATATACTAGTTGATATGGCTAAATTTTTTACCAAAAAAGTCTGTTTAATTATCTTGGCCGTGGTAATTGCCTTGGGTGGAATTATTTGGGTTGTAGTTGCCAATTACACTCCGAAATTCCGTTCAGGAATTTCTGAAATGCCCAAAGCTACCTATGTTTCTGGTAATGGAACAGCTTCAGTAATGGTTGACAATTATTTATATTTTGTTGGTGGTAGTGTTAAAACCTCGGAAATTAAATATGGCGAAAATGAATATTACGCGAAAGGTAAAATGCCTGACGCGGGAATTTTCCGTGTTCGTATTGATAGCAAGAGTGCGCCTGTATTGGATTATCAGTATGATAATACTTATGAAGATGAAGAAACTGGCGAAAAGAAAACGTGGCAAGCAGGCGACAAAGAATATAATTCTGTCGTTGTGGAAG
>JAEEGL014601871.1_pt1 | contig 15200 bp, 15 predicted proteins | sample 9134231 | NCBI WGS metagenome assembly JAEEGL01 (sample SAMN16246548, study PRJNA631951) | gut metagenome | biome: gut microbiome; feature: rumen; material: fiber-attached | host: Bos | place: Iran: Karaj | collected 2018-10 | reverse complement strand
GCGCGTCTACGAAGTCCGCCACCCGTCCAGCAGAAGGCTGAAGAAAAAAGGGTGCCGAGGACGGGACTCGAACCTGCACGCCTCGCGGCACACGCACCTGAAACGGGCGCGTCTACCAATTCCGCCACTTGGGCATAAAAGAGCGGAAAACGAGACTCGATGCTTTTAGAACCTTGAGCTCGTTTTGCTCAATTACTGAGCGGAAAACGAGACTCGAACTCGCGACCCCAACCTTGGCAAGGTTGTGCTCTACCAACTGAGCTATTTCCGCATTTTGTGGTGTTTCAACGCAAATGGTTGATGCTTTTCCGCCGAATTGCTGTGCAAAGATAAGTCGATTTTGTGAAATGACCAAACAAACGGGCAAAAAAATTCAAATATTTGCAGGATTGGCAAATAGTTGACGAGGGGCATGGGGCGAAAATTGCAGTTATGGGTATTTTTGTGAGTGGCAATGTACAAATATACAACCTAAAAATATATTGTTATGATACGATTGAATTGTTTCTTCCAGGCAAAGAAGGGTCATTACAACGAGGCATTGGAGGCTGCCATACTGCTGACGGCAGAAAGCCAGAAGCACAAGGGCTGCATAGCATACGATGTGTTTGAGAGTGCCACGCGCAAGGATGTGTTCATGATATGTGAGACATGGGCAGACGAGGAGTCCCTGGATGCGCATGCCAAGACGGAGGAGTTTGCCCTGTATGTGGGAAGGATGGAGGCTTGCGGTGCCCTGAAACTGGAAAAGTTCCTGTTCTAGAAGACAATCCACAACAGGGTTATGGACATCGTGGCGAGCAGCAGGTACATGTCGGTGGTTGCGAAGCCGGACCTTGTAAATGCGCTGCTGTAGAACTTGTGTGACGTCGGGCAATAGCGCTTGACAATATATGTGCCGATGTAATAGACTGCGGCACCAATGCCCATGCCAATGAGTGCACCGCAGAGGACATCGCTGGGATAGTGCATGGCAAGGTATATGCGGCTGATGCCGACAAGTGTTGCCCATACGTATAGGGATATGGTGGTAATCCTGTGACGGAAGATGAGGGAGAGATAGGTTGCTATGGCAAAGACGTTGGCTGCATGTGAGCTGGGAAAGCTGTAGCCGCCTCCCCTGCCTGCCACGACTCGCAGGCTATACATGATATCGGGTTCCAGGCTGGGACGCAGGCGCTGGAAATATGGCTTGATAAGCGTAGAGGTTATCTGGTCGGCAAAGAGTATGCACAGTGCTATGCCGAAAAGCATGGGGAGGGATTGTGAGATCTGGCGGTCCTTGGATATAATGTAAATGGTGACGAGCAGCATCAGCATCCATGTGGCGGTAGAGGACAGGGATATCATGATGTGATCCATGAACTTGTTGTCGCAGCCGTTGATGAGAAAGAGGATATATCGGTCCATCCTGGATGTGTGTTGTAGGTGTTAATGGCGGTCAGATTTCCTGGAATGTATTGCGCTGTATCCATCCGGACTTGCCGTCGGCAATACTTATCTCGACCCAGTCCTTCATGCTGTCGTCCTTGATCTCGACGCGTGTGCCCTGGTGTATGACGAAGAGGTCATTGCCTGTCTTCTCGGGGGTTGACTTGACGGTAACGGCCGGCTGCATAAGTATGCCTGCGCTGTGGTTTTGGCTATAGTGGCGCTGGCTGAATGCGCATATATTGCTGAGAAGGCACAGGAGTATGCCTATGATGGCTGAGAAGAAGCCTATCTTGCGCAGAATTATATTTTGACTCCACAGGTATATGCCTGTCATGAGCAATGTAAAGACAAACAGATATATTGCTGTATATGCCCATCCTGTTACCGACATGTAGCGTGTGAGGCTGTGCCAGGCGGATACGAAGAACATGCTATGTACAGGTGTTATGCGGTCTATTGTCTTGCCGCGTGCCATGGCGAGGTTGTGCTTTACATCTTCGTCCGAGGGATCCAGCTTAGCTGCACGTTCGAACCATAGTACGCTGTTGGGATAGTCTTCGAGACGGTAGTAGGTGCATGCAAGATTGTAGTAGATGCCCAGGCTCTGACCTTGCTTGGTGAGCTGAAGGTAGAGGTCCCGGGCCTGTTCGTATTTGCGTGCGGCGTATGCCGAATCGGCCTGTACCTTGATTTCCCCTGGGGTGGCTGCCAATGCTGTGCCGGCAGCTGCAAACAGGAATAATGCAAGCAGCAGTATTATATTACAGGTATGTTGTTTCTTCATCGTGTGTGTATCAGATGACATTTTCCATTTCGTTGATTGCCTCTATTGCAGAATGGTATATTGTATCCATCGTCTCGCCGGGATCACCGGGGGCAAAGCGTGCAAACTCGCATTGGGTAAGTACGTCGATGAACCGTGTGACGAGCTCCTCTCCCACCCCGCGCTGACGGAATGAGACAGCGACGTTTTCCTTGTTGAGTTCCTGGGTAGATATGTTAAGCTTGTCACCGGCATATCCGAGCAGTGCCCTGAGCACCTCGTCGTAGAATGCATTGGCGTCATTCCTGGCAAGGAGGACAGATGCCTGCTTGAGGCGCTTCTGTGCTGCACGTGAAGCACGGCGGCCTCGCTGGCGTGCTACATTGGCGTTGAGCTGTGCCCGACGGCGCAGAATAGCAAAGACTATGCCGAAGAGTGCAAGAATACCTATGTACGAGAGGATGTATGACAATGTTCCGAAATAGTCGTCCTTGTTTTCGGAGATGTCTGCATCGCCTGTCATGATATAGCGGATGTCGTTGCTGAGGACCTTGAGGTCTTCCTGTGAGGAGGTGTTGCGATGTGTACCGCTTCCCTTGGCAACGTTCATTGTGTATTTGTCGGTCTTGAGTGTTACGTACCGGCCTGCCTCGGGGTCGAAATAGACGAAATGCATAGGCTGTATCTCGTACTTGCCTTCGTGACGAGGTACGATGATATAGTCAAAGGCTATGTTTCCTTCGTTGCCCTTAGCGCTGATATGTGTCTGATCGTCTATCTTGGGGTCATAGGCCTCGAAATCTGCGGGGAACTTGGATTTTGGGGCGCTGATGAGCTTCATGTTGCCGCTGCCGGAAACGACAAGGCGGTATGTTGATGCGTCGTTTGCCTTGATGTCGGTGGGACTGAGGCTGGACGATATGGTATAGTGTCCTACTGCTCCGGAAAAATCATCGGGCTTGGGTGTCGGCAGGGACTTGACGTCTATATTCAGTGCGGGGGTTGCTATGGTCTTGACGACGACATGGGCAAGACCGCCTCCATTGAAAAATTCGTCTATAAGGTCCATTGACGGGTTTATGGTTTCGCACTCGGCATCGAAATTGACGCTGGGGATGTGCAAATGGCCGCTTTTCTGGGGAATGAGGATGTATTTGCGCCATACGGCGGTCAGATAGCGACGGCCGTTGTATGTCTCGGCGGACAGTGAGAGCTGCGGCTTGTTTTCCAGTTCCTGGCAGTGGAAACCGTCCATTTCAGGCATCTTGCCGGTAATGTTGCGGAGATGTACGGCCGAATAGATCTTGTATGTGAGGACGATGGCTTCCTGCTCGTAGACATTGCGCTTGTTTACCTCGGCAGTAATGAAGAGGTCGTCCTTGCTGATATGGCCTGATGAGGCTGCACGGGACGGGGCTGAGGGCTGGGATGCAGAGGGTGAGTTGCCGGGACCTGTATTGCCGCTGCCCTGGGTTACAGTGACCTCGGCAGACTTGCTCCTGCAGTTCTTGCCTTTGGTGCGGATGGTGATGGCGGGTATGTGAAACTTACCTGTCTGCCTTGCCACAAGGGTGATGGAGACGTATGTCACCTCGCGCTGTGTGGCACGGCCGTTGATATAGCTGTACTCGGAACTGGAACTTACGCTGGGTCCGTATATTATGTCAAAGCCCGGGAAATCGCCAAGGCTTATATCCTCGACGGATGAGACCTCGATGGTATATACGACCTGAATCTTCTCGCCTACGGTACAGCGGCTGGGGGCATCCAGCTTGACTGTCTGTGCATATATGGCTGCACCGAGGAGCGATAGTACGAGGAATATGTATAATCTGCGGAACTTCATATATTACCACTGTTTATGCAGGTGACGCTCGGGTCTGTTCTGCTGGGAACGCTGGACTTTCTGCTGGGTGTTCTTCTCGTTTTGCATTACTGCCTTGAGAAGCTGCTCGGCATTTTCCCTGGACATCTGGTCGGGACGCGGCCTGGGCTTCTGGTCCTCGGGGTTCTGCTTGTCCTTGTCCTGCTTGGGCTGCTGTTGCTTCTGCCGGTCCTTCTGGTTCTTGTCCTGCTGTTGCTGCTTGTTGTCCTTGTCCTGTTTCTGCTGGTCCTGCTGGGGAGGATTCTTCTTGAGCATGTACATTGCCATGAGGTAGTTGTAACGTGACTCGTTGTTGTCCGGATCACGGCGCAGGCATTCGCGATAGGCTGCAACGGCCTTGTCGTACTGCTTGTCAAGATAGAGGATAAGCCCCATGTTGTGGAATATGTCCGAGAGGCGCTTGGGGTCTTTCTCCAGGCGTGCCGCCTTCTGGAATTCGTTGATTGCCTCCTGGGGATTGCCCTTGCGAAGCTGTGCACATGCGAGATTGTAGTGTGCTATGGGGTTGTTGGGATTATGGTCGACGGCCTTGCGGTACTGGATAATGGCCTTCTCGGACTGTTTCTGTATTTCAACGGTGTCCCGCATCAGACGATTGCCGCGGCGTATGTAGTCACGGTCGTTCTGTGCACTGGTTGTGAGTGCATAAATGCATAGGGATAGTATGATGAGACAGATTCTGTTCATTATTTGCTGAAGAATGTAAATCGCTGCAGGACGTGGTTCTCACGTTCCATAATGAATATGTCTATAATCAGGAAGATGAGTCCCAGGAGGATAAGTCCCTGGTATTGTTCGTCGTACTCGTTATATACCTGTGATTCGAATGATGTACGGGAGAGGTTGGATATGTAGGCATCAAGCTTTTCCTGTGCCGAGCTGCTGTTGTCGACGTATATGTAGTTGCCGTTGCCTGCCTGTGCTATCTCGCGGCACATGTCCTCGTTAAGGCGGCTGATGACGGTCTCGCCGTTCTCGTCGGTCATGTAGTCGTGGGTGCCTGCTATGGGGACAGGTGCGCCATCGGGGCTTCCTATGCCGAGCATGTAGATGCGTATGCCTGCCTTGGCTGCATTCCTGGCGGCCTCGACTGCCTGACCTTCGTTATCCTCGCCGTCGGTGATGATGAATATAGCGCGTGAGGCTCCGTTGGATGAGGTGAAGCTTTTCTGTGCAAGGTCTATGGCTGTAGCTATGTCTGTTCCCTGTACGGATATCATGGATGGCGAGATGGTCTCGAGGAACATCTTGGCCGAGACATAGTCATTGGTTATGGGCAGCTGGGTGAATGCCTGGCCTGCAAAGACGATGAGACCGACCTTGTCGTCCTTCATGTTGTCAACAATATTGCTGATAAGCATCTTGGACTTCTCCAAACGGCTGGGGGTAACGTCGCGTGCAAGCATGCTGTTGCTGATGTCCAATGCTATTACTGCTTCTATTCCCTTGCGTTCGTGTGTCTGTACGGATGAGCCGAACTGTGGTCGTGCCATAGCGAGAATCATGCAGGCTGTTGCTGCGAGAAAAAGCCAGAACTTGATTTCCTGACGCAGTCGGGACACGTCTGTCATGAGAAGACGTACGAGTTCCTTGTCGCCATACTTGCGCAGACGCGAACGCCTGATATAGTTCCAGGCATAGTGCAGCAGTACTGTTACGGGGAGCAACAGCAGGAGGTATAGGTATATGGGACTTTCGAACCTGAACATTCTTTTACGGAATTCGTTTCAAAATCGTTGCTCGCAGCAGTATCTCGACGAGCGAGGCTATGACTGCTATGATTGCGAATATCTGATATGCTTCGTAGCGTTTGGAATATTTCTTGACACTGAGCTTGGTCTTCTCGAGCTTGTCTATCTCCTTGTATACCTGATGCAGGCGCTGGGTATTGGTGGCACGGTATGCGTCACCGCCTGTATTGGCTGCAATTTGGGAGAGTGTCTTGGTGTCTATCTCGACGGGGATGTTGATGTACTCACGGCGGCCTCCTACTATCATGGGGTATGGTGCAGTTCCGTTGGTTCCGACGGCAACTGTATATACGCGTATGCCAAAACTTTTGGCAATGTCTGCTGCCATATTTGGACTGATGTCTCCCCTGTTATTGGTTCCGTCGGTGAGGAGGATGATTACCTTGCTCTTGGCTTTTGAGTCCTTGAGTCGTGTGACTGCATTGGCAATGCCCATGCCTATGGCCGTTCCGTCCTCGAGCTTTCCGTTTATGACCATGTTGCAGTCTATGCCGCTGAGGAGATTGAGCAGTACGGAGTGGTCCGTGGTCATAGGGCATTGTGTATATGCCTCGCCTGCAAAGATGGTAAGACCGATATTGTCGTCTGGACGGGAATTGATGAATTCGAGGGCTACATTGCGGGCTGCCTGTACACGGTTGGGCTTCAGGTCCTCGCTGAGCATACTGGTGGATACGTCCATACAGAGCATGATGTCAATGCCCTCGACATTGCGCCTGCTCCATGAGTTTGCTGTCTGGGGACGTGCCAATGCAAGGGTTGCGGAGACAAGAATAATGATATTGAGCAGGAAGGGTGCATGGGAAAGCCATACGCGCCATGTCCTGGGAAGGCCTGCGTATGCGGAGATGCTGCTGATCCTGAGACTGGGGGTAGTCTTGGAATACCTGAGCACGTACCATGCTATATATGGTATCAACAGCAACAGGAGCAGGAAATAATATGGGCTCTGGAATTCCATCAGCTAAGCAAATCGTATAAACGGTAAATAATCCATCCGAAGAGGCAGAGGCAGATGATGACGGTTATTGTTATCATGGTCTGTGCAATGATGACCTGACGCAGGCGTGCATGGTCTGTCTGCTTTATTACCTCGGGCTCGGCTTCCTTGTAAACCTCTTCCTCGAGCTTTGTGTCATTGACGTACCGGAGTGCTGCCATCAGGTTGCTGTCGTTTTCGCCCATATAGGGCTGGAAACGTGCAAACTTGACAAGGTCGGCAGTCGCAAAAATAGTCCTCAGCTCGTTGAGGCTCTGCTCATCACCGCGCTCTATGAGATTCTGTATAATCTCGTTGCTGGTAAGCTCCATTGCCGAGAAGCCGTATCTGTCCTGGATGTACTCGCGCAAGACGTCTGTAAGGCGTGTGTAGTATTCCTTGCTGTCGTTGTCTGTCCATGGTTTCTGGGACTTGATATTCTCTATCTCGGTCAATGCCACCTGGTGCGGCGGGAGTTTCTTCTTGACGCGTATGAAGCTGAATACGGGCTTGCCGTTGCGTGTCCTGTGCCATATATATACGGTAACTCCCACCAATACCATGGCAATAAGCCAGGAGTATACGATTCCTTTCCAGTCATCCCAGCAGAAAGGTACTGTCTGTACCGGGCGCGGAGGACATATCTTGTCTGTCTGTGTGGTGTCTATGTCAAGAGTGAGGACCTTGATGGCAAGTGGCTTGGTTTCGTATGGCTTCTTGTCTACAAGAACCTTGAACGGTGGTATTCTGTAGAGCGAGGAATCCCAGGCGGTAATGATGTATTTCTGCTTGATTTCAAGTCGTTTGCCGTCGTTTATCCTTTGTGTGTCTGCCTTCAGGACATTAACGACCTCGACATTGGGAATGAGCATATCGCCTTTCCTGATACGCGGGAGCTGCAGATGCTGCCCGGCATCCATAACGACATTCAATTCTATTCCATCCTGCTGCCCGACAAAGAACTCGACGCTGTCAAGTCTTGCCGAAACATTTACCTGGGCAAATGATGCGTAGGCAAACAGTATTAAAATATATAAGGTAAATAACCTCTTCATCTCTCTATGTCCTGTATCTGAAAAGACGCATTAATGCAGAAACGTAGTCATGGTCCGTGCGTACGCTTACATTGTCGACACCACTGCGCAGGAATGTATCCTGAAGGTATGTCTGGCGGGAGTGCCACCATGCTGACTGCCTGTTGCGTACGCGTGTGTTGGATGTGTCGACGAGCAACTCGCGTCCGGATTCTGCATCGCGTACCTTGACAAGTCCTATGTTGGGCAATTCGGCTATTCGCCTGTCATATACCTGAATGGCAACGACGTCGTGTTTGCGGTTGGCGATTGTGAGGGGCTTGCTAAAGTCCTTTTCTTCTATGAAGTCGCTGAGCAGGAATGCCGTACAGCGGCGCTTGATTACCGAGGTGAGGTACTCGACTGCCATTCCGATGTCGGTCTTGTGGGACTCGGGCTTGAACTCCAGCAGCTCGCGTATAATATACAGAATGTGCTTGCGGCCTTTCTTTGGGGGAATGAACTTCTCTATACGGTCGGAGAAGAATATCACGCCTATCTTGTCGTTGTTCTGTATTGCCGAGAACGCAAGTGTTGCGGCAATCTCGGTCAACATGGAGCGCTTGGTCATAACGCTTGTGCCGAATTCGAGCGAACCGCTGACATCAACACATAGCATTACGGTCAGTTCGCGTTCTTCCTCAAATACCTTGACATAGGGCTTGTTGAAACGTGCAGTCACGTTCCATTCTATGTCCCTGATGTCATCACCATATTGATATTCCCTAACCTCGGCAAAGGCCATACCACGTCCCTTGAAGGCACTGTGGTATTCACCAGCAAAGATATTATTGGACAGACCCTTGGTCTTGATCTCAATCTGGCGTACTCGTTTCAGTATATCAGAAGTTTCCATGAAAACCGGACAATCAGGGAACCTCGACCTTGTTGATAATCTGGCTGATAATCTCCTCGGTGGTTACGTTGTTGGCTTCTGCCTCGTAGGTCAGGCCCAAACGGTGACGCAACACATCGTGTGCAACGGCACGTACGTCCTCGGGGATAACGTATCCGCGATGCTTGATGAATGCGTATGCACGTGCTGCGAGTGCCAGGTTGATGCTGGCACGCGGGCTGCCGCCAAACTCGATGTAATCCTTGATATCACCCAAATTGTATTTCTCGGGATAGCGTGTTGCAAACACGAGGTCTGCAATGTACTGCTCGATCTTTTCGTCAAGATATACCTGATGTACGACCGAACGTGCCTCGAGGATGTCATTGGCCTTCAGTACCGGCTTGATTTCCTGCTTCTGTCCGGATATGTTTAGTCTTACTATGCACTTCTCTTCCTCGATCTGGGGATAGTCGATCAGGACCTTGAGCATAAAACGGTCGACCTGTGCTTCGGGCAACGGGTATGTGCCTTCCTGTTCAAGGGGATTCTGCGTAGCCATAACAAGGAATGGCCTGGGAAGCTGGAAGGTTTCCTTGCCGATTGTTACCTGGCGCTCCTGCATGGCTTCGAGCAATGCGCTCTGTACCTTTGCCGGTGCACGGTTAATCTCGTCTGCCAGAACGAAGTTGGCGAAGACAGGTCCTTTCTCTGTCTGGAACTTCTCGTCCTTCTGTGAATAGATCATTGTACCGATAACATCGGCTGGCAGAAGGTCCGGTGTGAACTGTATACGGCTGAACTGTGCATCAACGAGCGAGGCGAGGGTCTTGATTGCCTGTGTCTTGGCAAGACCCGGAACGCCCTCGAGAAGCACGTGGCCATCGCTGAGCAGACCGATAAGAAGGCTTTCGACCAGATGCTTCTGACCGATAATGGTCTGTGCCATACCGGTCTGAAGATTGGTTACAAAGGCGCTCTGCTGTTCGATCTGCTCGTTTAGTGCGCGAATGTCAAATGTGTCCATTGTGATATGTTTTACTGAATTTCAGCGCAAAGATAGACACTTCCTTTTGAATATTGTGTTACAGAATACTTAAAACTGAAACAGCAAATTCTAAAGGGTGTTAAATGCCCTATCCGGCACTGATCAACAAAACTATCAATGACGACGTGCCCTGGCTCTACTGCGACGCAGTGCTCTTTCCAAACGCCAGCGCTGTTCGGGATGCTTCTCGTAGTATTCCATCACAGCCTGATTGATCTTGGCTATGCTGTCGGAATCGGCCTTTGCCTTTGCAATGCTGTCGGCCTTTGACTTCTCGATCCTTGCTTGTTCTGCTGCCTGGACTGCTGCGATAGAGTCTGCCCTGAGTTTTTCGATAACTGCAGGATCATTTGCGGGATCCTGTTTGTCCGAATATTGTTTTGCAAGGAACAGGATTGCACAAACTGCAACTGCTACTATTGCAAGGACATATATCCATACCTTGTTTCCCTTGGGCTGTGGCTCTTGTTTCTGAGGCTGAGTTGGCTGAGCCGGCTTGGTTACCTGAGCTGGTTTAGCTGGCTTTGCGGGTTTAGGAGCTGCCACGGGCTCGGCCTTCTTCTCAACTTTAGGCTCGGCCTTAGGTTCTGCCTTTGGCTCCGGTTTGGGTTCAACCTTTGGCACCGGTTTGGGTTCCGGCTTTGGTTCTGGCTTGGGTTCCGGCTTCGTCTCTTTCTTAAGTTCCTCTACCTTTGGTTTCTCTGCTTTTGCAGGCTCGGCAGGAATGAACTCCATCTTCTCGGTGCTGGCATTATCACTGAGGACTGTAGTCTCGAAATCTGCGAAAGGACGATTGACGGTATCACGCAATACCGAATCGGGGGTAAACGACATCTTGGTGTGACCTGCAATAACAATGCGTTCGCCTGTGTTGACATTGATGCTCTCGCGATCGCTGACCTCTATCAGCTTGAATGTACCAAGACCCTTGATCTTGACGAGCTTGTCCTTTACAAGAAACTCTGAAACAACCTCGAATACACTGCGGCAGAAGATTTCGGCCTCGCTTCCGTCTATTTCCCTTACTTTGGCAATTGCTGCTGCCAATTCCTGTATACCTATCTTGTTATCCATCTCGATTCAATACTTTTAGATTTTACTTTTCATTGTTGCACTTGGCTTGAATGCGACAACAATCTTTGGCGGAACCAGCATGCGCTGTCCTGTGGTCGGGTTTACAAGCACACGCTCCAGGCGCTTCTTTGTCTCGAAATTACCAAATCCTACTACTTGTACGACATCCTCCTCACACAGGGTTTCGGTTATCGTCTGGGCAAGAACCCTTACCCGCTGCTGTGCCTCGCGTACATTGACACCTGTACGTTTTGCGAGTTCGGCAATAAATTCCTTGTTGTTCATAATTATATATTTTGATTGATTAATTTGCGAATCATGAATTGTGAACTATCTCGGCATAGAGGTCAAAGTCATCTGCACCGGTGATCAGGGCATTGTAATATCTGCCTGGCTGAAGACTGGCTGATGAAGTCCTGACAAGGACCTCGGGGTCTACCTCGGGCGAATCGAATTCGGTGCGGCCGACATAGTAGTCTCCCTCGATACGGTCTATGACAATCTGCATAACCTGACCTATCTTGGCTTCCTGTATTTCCGCAGAGATATTCTGCTGTATACGCATCAGTTTGCTGAGTCTTGCCTGCTTGACGTCCTCGGGGACATCGTCCTGATATTGTTTTTCCGCAGGTGTTCCTGCTTCGTGACTGTAGGCAAAGGCTCCCATCCTGTCAAAGCGCATGTCCTTTACAAACTGGCATAGCGACTGGAAATCCTGATCGGTTTCCGATGGGTATCCTACCATCAGTGTCGTCCGTATATGGATTCCGGGAACAGCCTCGCGCATAGCCTGTATGAGCTTGCGTGTTTCTGCCTCGGTAATATGGCGGTTCATTGCCTTGAGAATCCTGTCGCTACTGTGCTGAAGAGCTATGTCGATATAGCGGCAGACATTCTTGTTCTGACGCATAACGTCCAGGAGTTCCATGGGGAAATCTGTAGGGTATGCATAGTGCAGACGTATCCAATGAACGCCGGGAATCTTTGCCATGGAGTCTACAAGACCGGCAATCCTGCGTTCTCCGTAGATATCAATACCGTAATATGTCAATTCCTGGGCTATTACCTGGAATTCGCTGACTCCCTTGCTGACAAGATAGCGTATTTCGTCAAGTATATCCTCTACGGGACGTGATTTGTGCCTGCCTGTCATGATTGGGATGGCACAATATGCACAGTGGCGGTTGCAACCTTCGCTGATCTTTATGTATGCGTAGTGCGACGGTGTCGTAAGGTGTCTGTGGTTCTTGTCCTTCCGGTTATATGCATGACCAAGCTCTTCCATCAGCCCTGGCCAGTCGAACTTGCCGAAATAGCGGTCTACCTCGGGGATTTCCTGACCAAGTTCCTTCATGAACCTTGCACTAAGACATCCCATGACGTAGAGGCGTTCCAGCCTGCCCTCGGACTTGCGCTGTGCAAGCTCGAGAATCGTATTTATGCTTTCTTCCTGTGCATCGGCAATGAAACCGCAGGTGTTTACCACTGCTATGTCGCCAGTAAGCACGTCTGCATCATGCTCGACCTGGAATCCTGCTGATTCCAGCTGAGACATCAGGTATTCGCTGTCTACGAGATTCTTGGAGCAACCCAGGGTTATGAAATCTATCTTCTTCATTTACACAGGAACATGGGAGACAGGAATCAGGATTGGAACAACGAATCGACAAATTCCCTGCGGTTAAACGGCAGGAGGTCATCCATTCCCTCTCCGAGGCCGATATAACGTACGGGTATCTTGAACTGGTCGCTGATGCCTATGACAACACCTCCCTTGGCTGTTCCGTCCAGTTTAGTAATTGCCATACTTGTAACTTCGGTGGCTGCGGTAAACTGCTTGGCCTGCTCGTAGGCATTCTGACCTGTACTGCCGTCCAGGACAAGCATGACGTCGTGCGGGGCTTCTGGTATGAGCTTCTGCATAACACGCTTGATTTTGCTCAGCTCGTCCATAAGGCCCTTCTTGTTATGCAGACGTCCTGCGGTGTCAATGAGCACGACGTCTGCCCCCTCGGCAATTGCGTGCTGCAGTGTGTCAAAGGCAACACTGGCAGGGTCGCTGCCCATCTGCTGCTTGACAACAGGAACTCCTACACGCTGTCCCCAGATGACTATCTGTTCCACTGCTGCTGCACGGAATGTATCTGCAGCGCCTATGACAACCTTATGGCCTGCTTGCTTGAACTGGTATGCCAGCTTACCTATCGTCGTGGTCTTGCCTACACCGTTTACGCCAACGACCATTACGACATATGGACGCTTGTCCGTAGGAATCTGGAAGCCGTCTGTGTCAAGGACATTATTCTCGGTCAGGAGGTTGCTTATCTCGTCTCGCAATAACGCGCTCAGCTCGTCTGTTCCCACATATTTGTCACGGGCAACGCGTTTTTCTATACGCTCTATTATACGCAATGTGGCGTCAACGCCGACATCACTTGTAACAAGGACCTCTTCGAGATTATCCAGCACATCCTCATCTACCTTGTCACGTCCGGCAACGGCACGGGAAAGCTTCTCGAAGAAACCGCGCTTGGTCTTTTCAAGTCCCTGATCCAGCGTTTCTTTCTTCTCTTTATTGAAAAAATTAAAAAATCCCATAGTCAATTTATACCTTATAACGCGACAAAGATACAAAAAAATCATTAAACAAAAAAAATACCCGTAGGAAAACCCACGGGTATATGAATATTTATTTACAAAACGGCCGACTTTGTTACTGATGTTGTTCGCGTAAAAGGTCATTTACCGTCTTAACAGGATTGAACGTGCCCAGAGGAACCTCGACCATAATGGTATTCCAGTTGCTCATGGCACCGTTCCACAATCCGGGCAATTCGAGTGCCTTTAGCTCACGTCCGTTCTTGCTCTTGAATGATATGAAGCCTGTTGCAGGATCCACATAATCAGGCAAATCGAACTTATTGCCCTTATAGTCACGGATACCGCATACGAGGTCTACAGGATTGAAATGTGTACCTTCGCGGAACATCTTCTGATATTCGGGATTATTCTGGTCTATCTGGCTGCTCTCAAGTATCTGCATGCTGACGCTGCCATCTGGATTGTAGGCAAGGAACGGACCACCGCCAGGTTCACCTACATTCTGCACAACACCGCATACACGGATGGGTCGGTTCAGCTTCTTGCGCAGATAGCATACGAGCTCGGCATCTTCCATGTCCTTGATGTCCTCGTAATCCGTACACAGTGTATGACGCACGAAGCGTATCATATTCTCGATATCGTCGTGGTTGTAGTCTCCGCTGTCCAGCAGTTGCAGATATGCGAATGTCTGACGCTGTGCATCGACCAGGACACCTGCTATGATCTGCTTCCAAAGGGTTGTCTCGTCCTTGAGGCGATCGGGAACGACGTTATCAATATTCTTTATGAACACGACATCGCTGTCCAGGTCATTCAGGTTCTGGATCAAGGCTCCATGGCCGCCCGGACGGAACAGCAGTGAACCGTCGTCGTTGCGGAAAGGGGTATTGTCCATATTGGCTGCGACGGTATCCGTCATGGGCTTCTGTTCGCTGAAGCTTACATTGAACTTAATACCGTATTCCTTCTCATATTCAGGCAGTTTATCTGCAACGAGCTGTTCGAATAGCGCCTTGTGCTCCGTGCTGACCGTGAAGTGTACCTCTGCCTCTCCCTGGGAAGCTGCATACAATGCTGCCTCGACCAGATGTTCCTCCAGCGGAGTACGCACGCTGTCGGCATAAGAATGGAACTGGAGCAGTCCCTTTGGCAACTGACCGTAGTTAAGACCGTCCGCATCAAGCATAGCTGCTACGACAGCCTTGTAATTTCCTTCTTCGATCAGCGTGGATATGCGTTTGCCCTCGAGGACCTGGCATGCATCGTCCAATGCCTGATAGAAGGCGAACTTCTCTATGTCCTGGAAATATTTCTTCTCAAAATCCGTCGTCGGAACATCGTAGTCGGCATCCAGGAATTCGAACATGGCCTTGAACATACGGCTGGCAGCTCCGCTGGCAGGTACGAACTTGGTAACATGATGACCTTCCTGCTTGTACTGATTCCAGATTTGTACATAACTTTCTCTCGCATCTTCATCGGGACGAAGAATACCGTTTTCAACACTGGCTGCTGCCTTCAGTTTAAGAAATGGGAAACCTGTTTCAAAACTGTGCAACTGGCAATTCAATTGCTCCTCGCTGATGCCTTTCCTGGCAAGCAGCGCTCTGTCTTGGTCTGTTAGCATAAATAGTATTAGATTAATGTATCTGATTATTTTGTGGCATAAAGTTACAAATTATGAGTGTCACTTCCAACAAAATCTGCAGTTTTTTTTATAAATTTGCGGGCGTTTAGTCATATACTTATTAAAT
>JAEEGL014536209.1_pt1 | contig 15200 bp, 13 predicted proteins | sample 9134231 | NCBI WGS metagenome assembly JAEEGL01 (sample SAMN16246548, study PRJNA631951) | gut metagenome | biome: gut microbiome; feature: rumen; material: fiber-attached | host: Bos | place: Iran: Karaj | collected 2018-10 | reverse complement strand
CTCGGCTGCAAGTCTAACTCGTGCTGAAACACTGATTCACGAACCGCTTCGTCCGGCCAAAGACGCCGCTATTCACACAGCATTTCCGGGGATTCTAAGTCTCTCCCCAATAATCGGACTGCAAAGGTACTGCTTTTTCTTTTTATAGAAGGTACAACGAAGTCTAAAACCTAAAGATTTATGATTATTTAACTAAAACCTCCTATCTGCGATGCGATAGCCTATACCTTATATATAATACAATCGTTATTGCCAACTTCGCCGCAAACTTCAAATTACTCTTGGGCCATGACAGTCGGAAAGTCGCTTTGGCTATCGCTTGAGGGAAAAAAGGTTCCCAATCATTCGGTGTATCGAAAGTGACGGCCTCACTAAGGGGCTGATAAGCCATAGAAGTATCAACAGTACAGTTCACGCCCGAGCCGTCATAGCCCCAGTTGCGGCTAAGTGACACGGCAGGACGCACCTGGTAAGTGCCATTGGCGATGTTACACTGTGTACGGATCACATCCCCCCAGTACTTTCCCTTGCTTGCCATCTTCACGGCCATACGGAAACAGGCAGGATAGGCAAGGAAGCTATGAAGAGACGACCGCCACGATCCCAGCATCCGTTTCACCGTGTTGATTCGCTCATCGGCATCGGCATACTTGTCGCGCCAACAGCCATATCCCCATGCATTGGTTTCCTGACTGAAAAGCAGACCAGTGGCTGACGGCACAGCGAACTGTGCCGGCAGATGGGCACTGACAGTAGCAATGCGCATATCATCACGGTAATGGTTCAGCATTTTGTTCATATAGTCAAGGAAACAAGGCGAGAACTCATTATCGTCCTCTGTCGCGATGACTGCATCATAGTTGGCGAAGACATAGTCTATCAGGTTCTGGTTATTCCTGACCGGCCCCCAGTTCTCTGTCCGTTCAAAGACCGTCACCTTCTTGAAACCTGTAATCGTTGGCAAATAGTCTTTGATTTGCCTGTACCCCCCCACGTATTTCTCTGCAGGCGGGAAATCCAGACCAATGACCAGTTCCGTCTGGTCTGCATAGGTGTTGCGAGCCAGCGACTCCACACATCGGCGGAAGTGTGTGTAACGGTTCAGTGTGGGGATGACAACGGGATAACAAACCATAATAGTTTCACATTTACTTCCTTAAAAAGGCCATGATAGCCTCCTTATTTTGCACTGGTGTTGTCGTTGGACGCCCTAAATCCTTGCGGTTACCCTTCTTTACACATACCTGCAGCAACACTGGCCCTTCACTTGTTGTCAACTGAGAATTTATAATTGACAATTGTTTGGAAAGCTCATCCTTAGCCGAAACGCTATATACCGATTTGTAGCCTACGGCATAGGCCACATCTGGCAAGTTGATGTCAAGGCCAACTGTTGGCTGACCTCCCACAGAGTCGTGAGCACCATTATTAAATACCACGTGAACGAAATTCTGCGGATGTTTGCTAGCCACGATAGCCATACCACCCATATGCATGATGGCTGCACCATCGCCATCAAAGCACCACACTCGGCGTCTGGATTGTGCAAGAGCTATTCCAAGGGCAATCTGAGAAGCATGGCCCATACTGCCCACGGTGAGGAAATCACGTTCATGTCCTTGATTCATTGCCGTGCGATATTCAAATAACTCACGAGAAATCATGCCTGTTGTTGATACTACAACATCCTTTGCGCTAATAGCAGCAGCTACAATCTGAATAGCTTCTTCGCGAGAAAGCGTCAGATTATTCTCCTCTACGTTTTGAAGGGTATATGTATCGAAAGTATCTTTTTCAATGACAAGGGCATAACATTCATTAGTATGCCGCATATAATCAACTGCCTTCTTAATTTGAGCTTCAGCCTTTTCCTCTTCCTTGCTCAGAATTGTATAATCGATGCCCATAACACTGAGCAAACCAGTTGTCACCTTACCCTGTTTAACATGTTGGGGCTCATCATGTACTCCTGGCTTGCCTCGCCAGCCAATCAGAAGTAGTACGGGAATATTGTATACCTCTTGATCAGTAAGTGATGCCAATGGGTTAATAACATTTCCTTCACCGGAATTCTGCATATAGACACAGGCTGGTTGTCCAGTGGCCAGATAATGACCAGCTGCCAAGCCCACAGCGCCACCCTCATTCGCCGCAATAATGTTGTGGTTCGCATCTGCATGGTCTGTGACATAAGCACAGAGATTCTTTAACAGAGAATCAGGAACTCCGGCATAGAAATCTATGCCGAATCCCTTGAGAGTATCATAAAAAAAGGATGGTCTTATCATAATTATTTCTGGTCGTTGCAGCATTTACATTCGGCATTCTCTTTCACAGCTTTCTTGAACTGACTTGAGGAAACGCCCTGTGTATATTCAGGTTCTACGATACTGCCACCCCATTCAGCTAAGATGTCGATGGCTTTCTGACGAACTTCTGCAAGAGGGCCTTGACGCCAGTCTGTTCCATGTACCATGTAGTCTGGTTGGAAACGACGCAGGTTATCCTCATAGTCCTTTGTTTCTTGACGAACTACATAGGTAACACCTTTCAAGTTTTCAACAACCGTTTTGCGCTGCTCATAGTTCATATAAGGCTCTGGCTTGTATGTACGAATAGCCTCATCACTAAACAGACCTACCATTACTCGTCCCAAACGACTAGCCTTCTTGATGATATTGATATGTCCTGGATGAATAATATCAGCAGACATAGGTACATAAACCAACTTGCTATATGGGAAACCAGCCTTCTTGATACGCATACGAACTAGCTTATCATTAAAGATATCGTCATTTTTCGTAGCATACTCTGGCATCAGAGGCTCTGCAGGGGCATCATTGTGGTGTACACAGCAGTCACAAATGGTACCATCAAGGATATCCTCCATGAATCCCTTACGCAGTTCCTTCATCTTCTCACCATACCATGCTTCCTTCAAAGTTTGCTTATTCAAGTCGCCTACAATCAACATATTTTCGTAGTCTGCATTCTCTACTGAGAGATAGCCCTCATGCGTTATACAGATAGCATCGAAAGGCAGATTGCAACGACGATAGGTCTCATGGTCGCAGTCACACTTCAACAGATGCTCAATCTCAGGCATATAGCCTCCCTGATTATATACTGTCTTAAATACAATCTGATCACACAACTCACCAAACAATGGCTCATACATGTCCTTCATCGGTTCTGTGAACTTTGTAAGAATACCAGTTACATAAATTTTGTAGTTGCGACCTGTTTTCTTACGGTACTGATTGACGTACTTTAGATGCTCTACCACTTGATCAAAATGGTCATGACCATGAATGAACTCATACATCTTGCGCTCAGGAGCATTGATGGAGAACTTAATACTATCAAGACCTGCATCAATGACCGCACGTATCTTCTCTGGTGTAGCCAAAGAGCCATTGGATGTCAGATATGTATATGTATAACCGATTTCTTTCGCCAATTTGATATAATCGGGCAGGGCTTTCACCAGGAAAGGCTCTCCTGTAGCATAAAACCCCACTTCACGAGTACCCAACTCGTATGCCTGACGCAAGGCACTCTCCACCATCTCTGGCTTCATCAGGCCTACCTTACGCCTCATCTTCTGATGTGCACAGAAGATACACTCATGGTTACAAGCGTTAGATAACTCCAACAGGAAATTAGATCTCGGGAATGGAGGCTCTAAAGAGTAAAGATTGTCACGGTTTGCTTTCTTTAGACGTACTCGCTCTTGCAGGTCAACGTCTTTACCCATTTTGTCGTAATCGTACTGTTTCATGTTAATATATTTTTGCATTATTCTTCTGGAATTAAAGTGATAATGTCTTTGATAGACATACACATATCGTCACACTCCTTAGCACGATGGTGCTCAAGGATTGTCTTTGCAGCATTCTGCATAGCAGGGAATCCTGTACGCGTCAATTGGTTTGCATAAATGACGATATTCACACCACAATCTTTGAATTCCTGTTCTGTAACAGTGTTGAATGATGTAGGTACCACAACAATTGGAGTTAGGGCATCTTTAGCACGGAACTTTTCTACAAACTCAAAAATCTCCGCAGGATCTTTTTTGCGGGAATGAATCATAATAGCATCAGCACCAGCACCAACAAAAGCAAAAGCTCTAGTTAGGGCATCCTCCATACCACGCTCAAGTATCAAGCTTTCAATACGGGCGCAAATCATGAAATCGCTCGTTTTCTGAGCACGTTTACCTGCCGCAATCTTGGTACAGAAATTTTCAATAGAGTCTTGCGTCTGCTGAACTTCTGTACCAAACAGGGAATTCTTCTTCAGGCCAGTTTTATCCTCAATAATCACCATGGAAACGCCCATACGTTCCAATGACTTGACTGTATATACAAAATGCTCTGTGAGGCCACCTGTATCACCATCAAAAATAATAGGTTTAGTGGTTACTTCCATAATGTCATCAATCGTACGGAAGCGGCTGGTCATATCCACTAGTTCAATATCAGGTTTGCCTTTTGCAGTAGAGTCACAAAGCGAAGATATCCACATCGCATCAAATTGATAAGTCATGCCGTCTTGCACCACTGTCGTATTCTCAACAATAAGTCCAGTAATACCACTATGTGCTTCCATCGCTGTTATCAACCCCTTCATGCCCAGTATTTTTTTTAACCGTCCCCTTCTTATATCAGGCATTGATAGTTGCATACGGGCATGAGCTTCCAATCTTTCATATTCCTCGTTCACTGTATATGGGAACTCCCGAAGTTCCCCTCCATACTCTGCAAGCAATTTTATCACTTCTTCACGGATAGGTTTCTGAAGTCCTACTCGCCAGTCATCTCCATGTACAATAATATCAGGCCTCAGTTCCTTTATTACTTTTCGGTATGACATTTCATCCTGTTCTATTACATGCGACACGCCTTGTAGCGAAGCCGCAATCTTCATGCGTTCATTGCATGATAACAAAGGAAAACGTTTATAACTTGCAACAACATTATCATTTAAAACGCCTATCGTTAACTCCCCTAGGTGAACTGCGTTTTCTATCATTCTGATATGACCTCCATGAATCACATCAGTACTGAGACTCATAAATACTTTCTTCATCTTACTTGGCATCATTATAATACATTATTTGAAGTCTTTCCTTATATGGTATATCCATATCAAAAACCGAACCGGTATGTTGCTCACATACTCTTTTCTCTATCGGTGGAAACTCCATATAATCACCGTACAATTTTTGTAAGATCATATCATAATTCCTAGGTATTGGCACTTTTAGGTTTTCAAAATCTACCAATACTGTTTCGAATAAATCCGTTTTCTTAAATACTTGTTTTTTTATGTCATACAAGGTGAAACAATAAGGAGCCACATACTCTGTATCTATATCGGAATAGACCTTTGCCTCCTCCATAATTTCTTTTATAGTCTCGTTAGGATCTTTTCCAGAATATCTTTTCACTCTTTCCTTGTCTGCATCTAACAGATACGGGTTTGACATTCTCATATAGGTTGAAAGATCCAATATCTTTTCATTGATGGATTGGCTTCGACTACAAAGATCGTCTAACAGACAATTATCAAATGGAAAAATATCAAGAAATCCACCCTGGTTAAACTTCTGGTATCTAAAATTATAACTTATCGCAGATGTGTTACTATTTCTCACTTTAGCAAAAGAATAAAAATAGTCCTTTTCATTTTCATGAGACTGTAGAAAATATGGGATAGAAAAATCTTCATCACCTATCGCCATGAGCTTTTCGTAATCATTTCTTGGCATGGCGACATCAATATCATCATCCCAAGGAATAAAGCCTTTATGTCTAACTGCCCCTAGAAGAGAACCACAATATAGAACGTAAACCAAGTTATACTTTTTACAAACCCTATCCAATTCCCTCAGCAAATCCAGTTCAATTGCCCATATTTTTTTCCTTTCCTTTGTAACCATGAAGTCACATCTGACTTCTTCTTCGAAAAAAGATTCGGGCAGAAAGCCATTTTTTATTATTCTTTCACATTCTGTCATACTATAGCAGTTTATATGTCATATATAGAGAATCATTATCTGACATCCGTACTTCCCGGAATCCATTCTTAAGATAGGCCATCCTTGCTCTTTCATTATTGCTTTGAACTTCCAGACGGATTGTATCGAATCCCGCACCCCTTAAATATTCGGCGACGCAATGCAATAGTTCTCTAAAAATCCCCTTTCCTCTGTAGTATTTATCCACATACACATGCGGTATATAAGCTTCGCCTTTTTCTGGTTGGTTAGCATAAAATATAATAATGCCTACCAAACGTCCATTGTCATCACGACAAGTACAGAACACTGCATACTTGTGCCATTTTTCTGATAACAGATTCAAGCGTTGTTCATCTTTCAAATCAGGGAACGCATCATCTGCCTGTTCGCGCAGAAAAGCGACAAGTACTGAGAGTTGGAGGGGTTCTATAGAGATCTTCATCTTAATCAACCTTAATGTGAACGTATTTGTCCATATTCTCAATGATATCGTTCATCTGCTCGGTATTGTCATACTTCAAAAGAAGTTCTCCTACGCAGTCCTGAGCATCGCGATACTTATGAACAGGATCGCCAAATTTGATATCCGTTACAAAATCTACGAGGTTGTTCTTTTGGAATTCCCCATCATATTCAATGCCAGCATACTTACCCGTCTTGTTAGCATGTGCCATATAGTTCGACCAACAGCCCTTTACTGGAGCCATCCTCAAGTCTGAACAGTCTTCACCCAGTGCGGCTTTGATGACGTATGGAACCATATCTACACCCGTTGCCAAGGCCGTTATCTGGGGAATCAGACTACCACCGCTTCGAGCTCCGAGTTCCAGAATATAAACCTTGCCGTCAGTGCCATAGATGGCCTCCACATTATAGGCTGTTGACTTCATGCCAAGACTTGATATCAGTCTCTGCAGGTCTTCTGCCAATGTATCTATCACCTCTTGAGGCATCACCGTTGGCCAGCACTCGCCAAGAGGCGCGAAATCCTTATCAACTTTCGTGCTATAGAACTCATTCCCCAAGCAATGGAACACCAGTTTTCCGTCTACTGAGAAAGCATCGCCGGAAATCTGCGGACCATTCTTGACAATAAACTCCTCTATCAGGAAAATCTTGTCACGAGAGTATGACAGGGCATCCTCTACAAATGCTTTCAGTTGAGACTTGTCGGTCAGTTTGTTGATACCCTTGCTACCCGAAGAGTCAACGGGCTTCACCATGACGGGCAAGGTGAAGTTATCTATATCAGCCACAGCTTCTTCATAGGTCTTATAACTCTTTGCCTTAGGCACGTTAAAACCATGTTCCGTAAGGTACTGACGGAAGAGATGCTTTTTAGACAAAATCTCCACTGACTGACAAGGGCTGGTTGGCAAACCCAATTTCTCGCAGACGTATGCTGCCGTTGGTGCGGCCGGATCAGAAGCGTATGCCACCACACCATCTACCTTCAGCTCTTTGGCCAAAGCCAATACAGCTTCTTTATCTGTCGTACTGACATTATGGTATTCGTGGGCATACTGATGGCCGGGATTATCAGGAAGATAATCACAGGTGATGACATAGTATCCCATCTCCCTTGCCGCTTTGATAGCGTAGGTCTGATAGATGCTGCCACCAAGCATTAATACTCTTTTCATAATTACAATGTATTAACAAATTCTGTGATTCTACGTACGCCTTCCTTGATCTTCCCAATATCAAGCGTAAAAGCAATTCGGATATAGTTGTTACAACACTTGCCATATGTTACACCTGGCACCGCGGCGACATGGGCACCACGCAGCAATGCATAGCAAAAATCGATGGAGTTCATACCTGTCTTGGAGATATCCACCATCATATAGAAGGTGGCTTCGGGTGCCTTGACGCTAAGCTTTTCTATTTTGCTCAAACCCTCATAAAGCACATTACGACGCTCTGTGAAAATGTCGACCATGTTCTTGGAGTAATCTTCCTCACCGCCCAAAGCCTTGATGGCCGCATGCTGGGATGGCAGTGGAGCGCAGGCTGCCACATTCTCCTGTAGCTTAGTCATAGCAGCCACAATTTCCTCAGGAGCCAAAACATAGCCGATGCGATAGCCCGTCATGCAGAACTCCTTAGACAAGGAGTTTATCAGAATGGTTCGTTCGCGCATACCTTCTATGGACACGATACTCTTAAAGGGTACATTGTCATATATCAGGCATTTATAGACTTCGTCGGAGACAACCACCAGGTCGTGTTTCTTTGCCAATTCTGCTATACCTACTATCTTCTCCCATGGGATAATACGTCCAGAGGGATTTGACGGGGTGTTGATCATGATAGCACGAGTCTTTGGTGTGATGGCCTTTTCTATGTCTTCAACATCGAAACTCAGGTCAGTGCGTTCGGGATTATCAATAATCACAGGAACAGCATGGCACATATGTACCATCTGGGTATAGTTGACATAGTAGGGAGCTGGTATGATAACCTCATCGCCAGGGTTTAGCATGGAGATTAAAGCCAGGTAGAGACCTTCCATAGCTCCTACTGTTACCACGACTTCCGTCACCGGATCATATTTGAAGCCCTCACGACGTTCATAGTACTTGCTGATGGTTTGACGAAGTTCCAGCAGTCCTGCATTCTGGGAATAGCGGGTCTTACCTTGCTGGATGGCCTCACATGCTGCATCCTTAATGGCCTGATGTGTTTGCACATCAGGGTCGCCAAGTGTGAAGTCAATCACATCGTCATACTTCTTTGCCTCGTTGAAAAGGCTGCGCACCAATGACAGTTTTATGTTGTCGGCAACGATTGATGTCTTTATCATAAGTTTTTCTTAATAATGCAATTAAGTATGCGTTCAATGTCTGCGTCACTCAATGCATGATGCATCGGCAGACAGATGACTTCGTCAGCCATCTTCGTAGCCACGGGCAGGTTCTCGGGCTTAGCACTATCCAATCCACGATATGTAGAGAAAGTGCTGATGAGCGGATAGAAATAACGGCGGCCCAGCACGCCCTGTTCCTTCATGCGGAAATAGAGTTCGTCGCGACTCATGCCATACTTGGCGGCATCGACGAAGATGGGGAAATAGGAGTAATTATGCTTCACGCCAGGCATGTCATCCCAGAAGGTGATACCCTCAACGTCATGCAACGCCTCACGGTAACGGATGGCAACCTGGTGGCGGGCCTCTATGGCATCATCCACCTGTCGCAGATTCAGCAGACCGTAGGCAGAGCGTACTTCGTCCATCTTCGAGTTGATGCCCGGTGCCACCACCTCTGTCTCGCCGGCGAAACCGAAGTTCTTCAAATAGTCGATACGTTTCTTCGTGGCTTCGTCGTGCATCACCATGGCGCCACCTTCAATGGTGTTGAACACCTTTGTAGCATGGAAACTCAGTGTCGACATGTCGCCAGCGTTAAGTACGCTCTGGCCGTCGACCTCCACGCCGAAAGCATGGGCGGCGTCGTAGATGACCTTCAGTCCATATTTGTCGGCTATCTGCTGAATTGCGTCAATGTCACAAGGCTTGCCATAGACATGGACAGGCATAATGGCCGTTGTCCTCGGCGTGATGGCAGCCTCAATTTTATTAGGGTCAAGACACCCGTTTTTAGGGTCGATATCGACAAACACTGGCTTGATGCCGTTCCACCACAAGGCGTGGGTCGTGGCCACAAAAGAATAGGGTGTGGTGATGACTTCGCCTGAAATACGCAGTGCCTGCAATGCCGTGATGAGAGGCAACGTACCATTTGTAAAGAGGCTCACATAGGGCACCTTCAGGTATTCCGCCAAGGCCTTCTCCAACTGTTTGTGGAACGAGCCGTTGTTAGTTATCCACCGCGCGTCCCAAATATCCTTAAGCAGTCCATAAAACTCTTCCAGGTCGGGGAGCAATGGCGAGGTAACGGTGATGATATTCTTGTCCATAAATAGGAATATGCTTATTATTCGCTGCAAAGGTAGTAAAAAAAAGACAAAAAAAAACCACTTTTACCTTTTTTTACTACCTTTACATCTAATCTTTAAAATCTACGGGAAATGCCTATGTACGGTCTCAGTCTTTTTAGGAGTACTGAAGATTGTTCACACGAAAATTCTGAAAAAGAGTTTCGACCTCTTATACTCCTTTATCTTCCACACGAAGTCGTGATACCAGCGGCTTAGCGCGAATGACAGACCGCTCACCTGCCGACGCCGCTGCTCTAAATAAATCTTTCCGTGGAACACACGGTTACGACGCTGCGCCTGCTCCAACGGCTGTTCAAAGATGTGGGCGAAGAACTGCTTCAACTTCTCTAACTGCCGTTCCCGGCCATATTGCGGGTCTGCCAATATCGGCTCCGCCAGCATCGCCCTGTACAATTCGTCATTACCGTCAATACGCTGAACCGCTCTCACCACCTCATTGATAGAGCCATAGTCACGTACATGGATGAACGCCTTGGCATTAAATACCCGTGCAATCTCAGGATCACCCCAGTAAATAGGTATGCATCCCGCAGCAAAAGCCTGCACAATCTTCTCCGTTGTGTAGCCGGGATGAGCACTATTCTCGCAGACGATGGAGAACTTGTGCTCGCGGTCGAAAGCCATCTTGTCCTTCACTGGTCCACCCGTATTATTGCGCCACTTGCCGCCAGAGTCTACCGACTTGTACCGCGACAGTGCCTCAAAAAGCTGTGCGAATATAGGGGCGCGGTTAGCATTACTCACCGTTATGCTACAGAATCGTCTTTTCCCGCTCTCCTCACCTGTGACAGCAGATTCACGCTTTGTATTCTCCGCCAGTTCATTGATATCACGATAATTATAATATAGCGGCATTCTCAGATAGCGGTCACCATAGTCCATCCACTCGAAGCCGATACCGTAGTCGCACGCGTTGAAGTCAGGAACGAGATTCTCCACCGTGTAGAAAATCTTGATTTGCCGGTCAGCGGACTTCCAGTGTTTATTGCCATGTAGCGAATAGATCACGTAGTCGGCATGTTCTAAGTCGGTCACCTCTACGTCGCAGATGTCGGCGATGCCCATATCTGCTATAAATTCCTCAGGACAGAAACCGTCCCAGAAGTCTGTAAAAGCTATTCTTTTCATGATTCGCCTGTCATTGATTCTTGCTAATTAGGATGCAAAGTTACGAATTTATTTTCATATACGTATGTCTTACAGGCAAGCCTGAAAAGAAACGTATGGAAATTCAAGCAGATGTTGAAGAGGATGTCCTGTGGAGAAAGAAGTTGACGGCCTCCATAAAAATCGTGGAGCGCAACAGCCAAAGAACCAGGCAATAAGTGGCAGCCACAAACAGCACCTTGACAGCAAAGCTAAGGTAGAGACTATCCATCCCCGCCGTCAGTTCGTGGGCAAGGTAGACGAGTACTAAGGACAAAAGCAGATAGGGTGAAATATCCTTGACGACCTCTACCAATCGCAGACATATCTCACGACGGGCAAAATAATGCCACACCAGCAACCAACCCACGTTGATGCACACGTAGACCTGAATCATAAACTCCAAACCATAGCTCGCCGAAAAATAGACGGCGGCCAGCTGGGCTATGCACAAACCTATGTTGCACCACATATAGATGGAAGAATGACCACGCCCGATAATCAGGTTGGAGAAAAGGCTGCTGATAGGATAGAACGCACCCATCACACACAGCATCTGAAGCAGTTCGGCACTCTCTCTCCATTTCTCGCCCAGCAAGATGACAATGAACTCGCGCGACACCAGTGCCAGTCCGAACATCGCGGGAAACGAGACGAAAGCCGTGAATCGCAGCAGCTTGCGGAATATTTTTTTCTGGCGCTCCTGCTCGTCATTGGTCTTGGCAAACACGGGCTGGGCGATGCCTCCAAGCATGTTACTGATCAGCGACCAACCCATATAGTTCCACTTGTTGGCCTGCGTATAGTTTCCCACCACATGGGCAGAATACAGACGGCCCAGGATGACTGAGAAGACATTGGTATTGATAATGACCACAATGTTGGTAATAATCAGCTTACTGCTAAAACCAAACATCTCGCGGATTGGCGAGAAATCGACAGGCAACGAAGGACGCCACTTGGCATAGTAGAACGTAAGCCCCGTGAACAGGGCAACATAAACAAGCATCTGGGTGGCAATGCCCCAGTAAGCAAAACCACAGGCTGCTAAGCAAACGCCCACCAGTCCTGATACCAGCAGACTGGTGAAAGCCACGATGGAACTCTGGCGCACCTTCATATTACGGAAGAGGACGGCTCTCGGTGCAATACCTAAGCTAGTGACGAAGAAACCAAGGAAGACGTATCGCGACAGCGGCACCAGTTGTGGCTCGTCGTAGAAGTCGGCAATCAACGGTGCACATAAGAACAACAACAGATATATGCTCAGACTGACGAGCGTGCAAGTCCAGAACACAGCATTAAAGTCCTTATGAGTAGCATCCTTCTTACGGTTAAGTGCCGATATAAAGCCGCCTTCCTGTAAGGAACCAGCTATCAGGGAGAAAATGGTAAGCATTCCCACCATACCATAGTCCTCCGTTCCAAGCAAACGGCCTAAGAACACGCCAAACACTAAGTTCAGCAGTTGTTGTCCGCCGTTTCCCAGTGCGCCCCAGAACAAACCCTTTGCTGTTTCCTCTTTCAGTGTTGCCATATCAGGCTCGCTTTAATTGATCTTTCTTACTCTTGAGATAGTTGAATGCATCCCAGTAGAACAAGAACGCACGATCCTGAAGCCGATTCCACCATGTATAGGACTTCTGCTTGCTTCGCGAACGTTTCTCAGCGAGGCAATTGGCCAATGACTGGACAGGCGCCTTGAAAAACAGCTCATCCAGAGCACGACGCTGCTTATTGAGCAATTCCTGATAGCGTGCATCGTCGGCATCCAACTTCTTCATCAATGCCAACACCTCTTCGGTCGTACTGACGTTACATTCGTCGATAATGAGTTCACCGTGTATCACCTGACTACGGTCCATAATGGCCAGCGTACCTAACGAGACGGCCTCAGCCACAGAGTTTCCCCTGATTCTCCGTCCCCCAATCTTTACGAAGTATTTTGAGTCGTAGATGGTCTTGAGGTTGTCGGCAATATTGGGCTGGTGAAGATTGATACGATAGCCTGCCGCCTGAACAGGCAGGAATTGCGGTGGAATCTTGTCGCGGTCTTTTGCTACAGAATTGATTTCCACAAAGACCCCATCACGCTTCGAGGGGCGCTTTACCACAGAATTGACAATCCGTTCCAGCGTGTGAGGCCCTACAAAGGTGTAGGGAAAATCAACTTCACCACAACGTGTAGCCACAATGCCACGAGCCATCTGGTTCAGCGTCAGGTCATAACCGAAATGCACCTTCTTGGTGGCCTTGTTTGCCTCGCCTATCATATAGGCAAACAGCGTCTGGGGGTATTTCATCACCACGCTTGATGGCAGGCAGACATTGATGGAAATGACAACATCGTAAGCACCCCAGTCCATTTGACGCCCGTCAACCGCATAGTCGCCATTGGCATGCGGACTGTTCAGCGCCCATTTCTCATACCCAGGTATCTGGTTGAGGGGCTTTGTCTTCAGCATGGGCAGGAACCACGCAATGTGCGGAATGACCTTCTTATATAATTGTGTTTCAGGCTCCGGCTCTTCTTTGACAATATAGAAGTCTGCCCCAAGGTCGCCAATCAGACCAATAGGACCTACTCGCATCATTGAACTGAATAGGACATTGGCTGCCGACTTCTCAGTAACGGGACAGACGTACAAGTCCTGATAGACATCCTGTTTCAGAAGCGCAATCTTCAAATTCTCCATGTGCAATAACAAATTTGGTGCAAAGGTAGGAAAATATTACGAATATTTTTGTATCTTTGCACCAAAATTACGAAAAAACAACGTTTTATGGCTATGGATAATATGGTCAAGAAGCCACGTATGGAGTGGCTCGACGCCCTTAGAGGGTTCACCATGATTCTCGTCGTTGCCTATCATGTAGCCTTGATTGGCTTTAGTGAACAGCATAAGCTGTCGTCATCCATGAGTTTTCTGGTGCTGTTCCGTATGCCGCTGTTCTTCTTCGTCAGCGGATTCCTGGCTTACAAGGCCGGGCTGGTGTGGAACGGGAAGACGCTGGGCACGCTGCTGGTCAAGAAAATCCGCGTGCAAACGGTGCCGACGGTAGTTTTCTTCCTATTGGCAGCAGCCATTCTGGGCGGCTACTTCGACCGTACAGTTCTCAAGTGGCTCGAAATGCCGTCGAAGGGCGGCTACTGGTTCACCATCGCGCTGCTCTATATGTTCATCGTCTACTACCTGTTCTGCTATGTGGAAGGATGGCTGAAGAAGTGTTTCCCCAAGTTGCCGTCATGGTTGCCTATCGCCGTGTTGTTCCTGGTTTCGTTGGTACTCTACGACACCTGCTACCAACCTAAGTACTTTGCGTGGGCACAGGGTTACAAAGGCAAGCCTAACGACTTCATGAACTATAGCAGTCTGGGGCAGATGCTCCTGTACTTCCCCTACTTCATCTTTGGCAACATCGTCAGGCGCTATTGGGATAAGGCGCAACAGATAATGGATAGCAAGTGGTTCTTCCCTTTATTATTCTGTGTGGCACTCTACGCCTGGCTCGACTCGCAGAAGTGGCACTGGATGCGCCAGACATGGGCCGTCATACCACTGACGTTAGCCCGATTCTCGCTGCTGACCATCGTTTTCATGTATTTCCGCTGCTATCAGCAGTATTTCACCCAACGGACAGTCATCGGCGCCAGCCTGCAGTACATCGGCCGACGTACGCTCGATATCTACCTGATTCACTATTTCTTCATGCCCAACCTGCCAACCATTGGCATGTACTTCAACCAGCATCGACACAACTTTGCCATCGATACCACCTTGTCGGTGCTAATTGCCTTTGTGGTCATCGGTTTCAGTATTATAGCGTCGAACATCCTGCGCGTCAGCCCGTTCTTTAAGAAATGGCTCTTCGGACGGGGATGAACATAAAAAAAAGCGCTTCGGTTGTGAAGCGCTTTTTTTGTTATCTTATTCTTATCCTACCTGACTGCCGGGCTTGACGTCCTTGGTGGTCGTCACCACGCTCAGGCTCTCGTCGGCATCGACGGCCGAGAGAATCATGCCCTGGCTCTCGATGCCCATCATCGTGCGCGGCGCGAAGT
>JAEEGL016397861.1_pt1 | contig 15201 bp, 16 predicted proteins | sample 9134231 | NCBI WGS metagenome assembly JAEEGL01 (sample SAMN16246548, study PRJNA631951) | gut metagenome | biome: gut microbiome; feature: rumen; material: fiber-attached | host: Bos | place: Iran: Karaj | collected 2018-10 | reverse complement strand
ATGAGGAGTTAATAATGAGTAATGAGGAGTTAATAATGAGTGATGAGTTGTGGATAATGCATAACATAGGCTTTTCAACTTCTAACTCCAAATTCCTAACTTAAAATTAAAATTATGCTGATTGATTATAAAAACATAGACGTTTACCAGGGCGAAAGCAAAGTGCTTGAAAGCGTAAACTTTCATGCCGATGAGGGCGAGTTCATCTATATCATCGGAAAAGTGGGCTCAGGAAAAAGCTCTCTTCTGAAAACATTCTATTGTGAACTCGATATTGATGGTGGCGAAAACTGTACTGCAACTGTATTAGGCAGAGATATCCCTACGCTCAAGCGTAAGGATGTGCCTGCATTACGCAAGGAGATGGGAATCATCTTTCAGGATTTCCAGCTTCTTCACGATCGAAGCGTAAGAAAAAACCTGCAGTTTGTGCTAAAAGCCACAGGATGGAAGGACAAAAAAGAAATTGATGAACGCATTGAAGCTGTTCTCACTGAAGTGGGAATGATAGACAAGATAGATAAAATGCCTCATGAACTTTCTGGTGGCGAACAGCAACGTATAGCCATCTCACGAGCAATTCTCAATAATCCTAAGGTGATTATTGCTGATGAACCAACAGGAAATCTTGACCCAGAGACAGCGAGCAATATTGTGGAACTGCTGAAGAACATCACATCAACAGGCACAGCCGTAGTAATGACTACCCACAATATCCCTATGCTCGACAAGTTCCCTGGCATCGTATACCGTTGCAAAGATAGAAATATCAGCGATGTAACAGCTGAATATAATCATCTTGACCTAACAGAAGACGGAGAAGAATAAATATTCCCGTTGAAAGGTTTATAAAAAAAAGAAACAATAACGACTAAATACTTACAATTATGAAGGTAATGAAATTTGGAGGTACTTCAGTTGGCTCGCCTGAGCGCATGAAGAACGTTGCCTCATTGATTACAGAGTCTGGCGAACCTACATTCGTTGTACTTTCTGCCATGAGTGGAACAACAAACTCTCTTGTTGAGATTTCAGACTATCTCTACAAGAAGAACCCTGAAGGTGCTAACGAGATTGTAAACAAGCTTGAAAAGAAATATGAGCAGCATGTAGAAGAACTATATGCTACCGACGAAATGAAGAAGAAAACTGCCGAGTTCCTACATAGCGAATTCGACTATCTTCGTTCATTCACCAAAGATCTCTTCACAAGCTTTGAAGAGAAAAGCATTGTTGCTCAGGGCGAGGTAATGTCAACCAACATGGTTGTAAACTACTTGCAGGAGTGTGGTATCAAAGCTGTTCTCGTAAATGCTCTTGATTTCATGCGTACTGACAAGAATGCAGAACCCGACACACAATATATCAAAGAGAAATTGGCTGAGGTGATGAAGGCCAACGAAGGTTATCAGATTTATATCACTCAGGGATTCATCTGCCGCAATGCTTATGGCGAGATCGACAATCTACAGCGTGGTGGCTCTGACTATACCGCTTCATTGATAGGTGCTGCTCTTCCTGCTGACGAGATTCAGATTTGGACCGACATTGACGGTATGCACAACAACGACCCTCGTATCGTTGAGAAGACAGAGGCTGTGCGTCAGCTCAACTTTGAAGAGGCTGCCGAGCTTGCTTATTTCGGTGCTAAAATCCTCCACCCGACATGTGTTCAGCCAGCTAAATACACAGGTATTCCTGTACGCTTGAAGAACACAATGGATCCAAAAGCCGACGGAACAATCATCGATAATGTTCTCGTTCGTGGAAAGATCAAGGCTGTAGCTGCAAAAGATAATATCACAGCCATCAAAATCAAGTCTTCACGCATGCTCCTGGCTACGGGATTCCTTCGAAAAGTGTTCGAGATCTTCGAAAGCTATCAAACACCCATAGATATGATTGCCACTTCAGAGGTTGGAGTAAGCATGAGCATTGACAATGATAGTCATCTGAATGAAATTGTTGACGAACTGAAGAAATACGGTACTGTCACCGTCGACAGCGACATGTGTATTATATGCGTTGTTGGCGACCTCGATTGGAGTAATCTTGGTTTCGAATCTATTGCTCTTGAGGCTCTTAAGAATATCCCTGTAAGGATGATATCTTATGGCGGCAGCAACTACAATATCTCTTTCCTTATTCGTGAAAGCGATAAGAAAGAAGCATTGCAAAGTCTCAGCAATACATTATTCAGCAAATAACAACACACAACAACACAACACATACTACAAATATTGATTATGAAAGGTAATTTTCCTGTAGAAAAGTTTCAAAACATAGAGACTCCATTCTACTACTACGATACAGACTTGCTTCGCCAGACGCTTCAGACTATTAATGCAGAGGCTGGCAAACACGAGAACTTCGTGGTACACTACGCTATCAAGGCCAATGCCAACCCAAAGATACTAAATATCATCAACCAGGCTGGTATAGGTGCAGACTGCGTAAGTGGCGGTGAAGTTCAACGCTCTTTAGAGTCTGGTTTTCCAGCTGAGCGTATTGTCTTTGCAGGTGTAGGCAAGGCTGACTGGGAAATAAATCTTGCTCTTGATGCTGATATCTTCTGCTTCAATGTAGAGAGTATCCCTGAACTGCAGGTTATCAACGAACTGGCCAGCAAGAAAGGTAAAAAAGCTAATGTGGCTTTCCGCATCAATCCTGATGTAGGCGCCCACACTCACGCTAATATCACTACCGGTCTGGCTGAAAACAAATTTGGTATCTCACTACAAGACATAGACAAAGTGATTGATATTGCTCAAGACTTAGAAAATATCAACTTTGTAGGCCTTCATTTTCATATTGGTAGTCAGATACTTGACATGGGTGACTTCGAGGCTCTCTGTAACCGCATAAACGAACTGCAGGATGCCTTTGAACGCAAACATGTTCGTATAGAAAACATCAATGTCGGTGGTGGATTAGGCGTTAGCTATGATCATCCTAACAGAGTACCTATCCCTGACTTCAAAGAGTTCTTCAACACTTACGCACATCATCTTAAGCTGCGTCCTTGGCAGAAACTGCACTTTGAGTTAGGTCGTGCCGTAGTTGCACAAATGGGTACACTCGTAACTCGCTGTCTATACGTAAAGCAAGGAAATCACAAGCAATTTGCTATTGTTGATGCTGGCATGAGCGATCTCATCCGCCCTGCTCTCTATCAGGCAGTTCACAAGATTGAAAATATCTCAAGTGAAGAACCTACAGAAACATACGACGTTGTTGGTCCTATTTGCGAATCAAGTGATGTATTTGCCAAAGCTATTGATTTGAACAAAACAAAACGCGGTGACCTCATAGCTATACGCTCTGCAGGTGCCTATGGTGAAATCATGGCCAGTCAATACAATTGCCGAAGACTGCCCATAGGATATATCAAGGAGGAGTTGCGATAAGCAACCTCTTCCTTCAACAATTGTAACGAGAAAATGATTATTGATAATATAAGTATTATAATCGCAACCGTTCTTGTTGTACTCGCAATACTATCAGTACTAACAAGTCCCTTTATCAAGGCTCGCAAAGCCCTGAGCAACACTTCTTATGAAGATGATGACGAAAAAACTGAATCGGAAAAGCTGTCATCTCCCAACATAAGCATTATCATTCCTGCTCACGACAATAGTTATGAGCTTGAACACAATCTACCTTCTTTTCTTTCACAACAATATGATGCCAACTATAAGGTTATTGTTGTTGCCGACAAAGGAGATACAGAAACAGAGGATTTGCTGAAGCGTATGGCTTCACCTCACCTATACACTACCTATCTCCCACTGTCATCACGCTATATGAGTCGCACCAAACTGGCTATAACCATTGGCGTCAAAGCTGCTGAAACAGAATGGGTAATAGTAACAAGTCCGTACTGCAAACCAACAGACAATAACTGGTTGCAGACTGTGGCATCACAACTCGGACAAGAAGATCTTGCTATGGGATATGTGAAGATGAACGAGGAAAACAAAGCTTACCGACGATTTGAACATATCTTCATGGCACATATCATGTTCAATAGTGCCATGAAACAAAAAGCATGGGGCACTAATATGGCATTGGTAGCCATACGAAAGAAGGTTTTCATTGAAAACAATGGCTTCTTAGGTAACCTGCAACTATTACGTGGAGAATACGACTTCTTAGTCAACAAATATGGTACGTCAGCAAAAACAATCCTCTCACCTTCATCATGGTTACAAGAGGAAGAACTGACAGACAGAGAATGGAAAAATCGTCATAGCTATTTCCAGGCATCACGGAAGTTGCTGAAACACATGACTGTATCTCGAACAAAACTGTTCTTTTTCCACCTTTTGCTTCACACATCACTACTCGCTTCTATTGCCATAGGAACCATAGCAGGATTACAGCAAAACTGGATATTGTTAGGAGCTGCAGGATTAGGATTATTGATAAACATCATTGGGCACACTTGTCTGGCCGCACGCGAAGTACATCGTGTTGACAACGACATAGCAATACCAATGCTTTACTTCTATCAGCTAAGCCTACTCTGGCACAGCATAGGTTATCGCATTCATTATATCATGGCAGACAAGACTGATTTTACCAGTCATAAACTATAATAACAATGAAAATAAGATTCTTCATCTCCTCCCCCAACGACTTTGTAGAGTTGCTGCAACAGCAACTTGAAGAGGCTGGTCATACAGTTGTGTATGAGGGTAGCGATGTTGATTTGATACATATCCTTGGAGCACCAACATACAGGGCAAAGAAAATAATGGGAGGAGCACGCTCTCGACTTATACCTGTTGTATGGTCGCCTATGCGAACTGTTAACAAATGGATGCTTCATCATGCAACTGCTGTTCACGTATGGGGACGTCATGAACAAGAGCATTTACAGAAACTTGCAAAGAACACAACTGTGTTTTTAATAAAAAACCCAATTGTCACCAACGACATAACAAAACGAGGGTTGCTTGCAGGTATCATCCAACTGTATGATAACATCCTGAAGAAGCACGACACACAAATACGTTCAAACATAGAAGAACGCATAACAAAGATGGGAGAAACAGAAGAGGTTCTGCATCAAGTGCTCTTTGAATTTCTATATATACGTTATCTTTTCCAACGTCATGCCATCCCTGTTGATGCACTTAGAAATCTAAGGAACATCATGACAGCAAACAATTACAACGAGGATGATATGGAAACTCTTCTAAAGCGACTGAAGCTACATGATTTCATAGCATCACTTGAAAAGGTAATAGAAGAAGAGGCTTCACTTACCGAAGGGTTTGAGCCTGTTCCTGCTCTCGACAACCGTCTTACAAAGAAAATAAGGAAAGTAATAATAAAAGAAGACATCAACAATGAAAATCCTACAACCTAATTTTGAAATTTGGGCACAGCCCGATGGTCTTGATGCCGTATATCGACAAATAGAACGCGCTGGCCGTGTATGCTACAAGAGCGAACAGAACACCACAGAAACATCCGCTCGTCCTTTTGTCGAGAGAATGATTGCTTCTGAGCATTTCGCTATGCTCGAACACGGTACCGTTTACCTACACTCTACCGACGAAGCATTCATCGACCGTTATGAGCGCAACCGTTTCTCACATGTTAACCGCAAAGGCAATGAGGCTTTTATCACAACAAACATGCGTGTGCTTGCTGAAAACAAATGGCTTGATGATATTGAGTTTATTAGCCCATACACACATGACTTCGAACGTAGAATAACTGTTCATTTCACTACCCAGGTTGGTGTCACACGTGAATACAACCGCCATCGTGCTAACTCTATGGCTGAACAGTCAACAAGATATTGCAACTATAGCAAAGATAAGTTTGGGGGTGAAATAAGCATTAACATGCCAACATGGATTGCTGCCGAAGAGGATGTTAACAAGGTTGAAGATGCTTCTAGAAATACTCTTATCAATCTTTGTCAGCAGATCATCTCAAATACTGACAAGGACTGGACTGCCATTGACAACTGGTTTTTTGACAATCTTGCAGCTGAAGCAGCATATATGAATATGATAGCTATGGGGCACAAACCTCAAGAGGCTCGTGTGGTATTACCTCTCGACATCAACACCGAACTCGTTCACACCGGCTTCGTTAGCGACTGGAAACATTTCTTTGATCTACGCGCTATTGGTACCACAGGTGCTCCTCATCCTGATGCAAAAGTGTTGGCTCTTCCTCTATTTGAAGAATTCAAAAAACTCGGATATATCACACAATAAATGCTATCAGAGTGTTCTGAGAATTCTGAATATTCGGAGTTTTCAGAGTATTCCGAAAATTCGGATTATTCGGAATTTTCCGATTATTCTGATTACTCAGATTATTCCGATTACTCCAAAAAAAGCCTCGAAAGCTTGAGTTATCACTACTCCACTTTCGAGGCTTCTTTGTATCAATTCAATTCTATTATCATTCCACTCCAAACAAGGCACCAAGTCCACTCTGCAATCCACTAAAGCCCATAAAGGCAAGAGCAAGAAGACCAGCTGACACCAACACGATACTCATACCTTGCATTCCCTTAGGTATCTTCACTAATTCCTGCTGCTCACGAATACCTGCAAACAATACCAATGAAAGAGCAAATCCTATCGCTGTAGAAAAGGCATACACTACACTCTGCAACAGATTATAATCCTTCTGGATTACAAGAATAGCTACACCCAACACAGCACAGTTGGTAGTTATAAGAGGAAGGAATATACCCAATGCCTGATAAAGACTGGGAGATACCTTCTTCAATACTATCTCAACCATCTGTACCAATGCCGCTATAACAAGGATAAACGCAAGAGTCTGAAGGTATTGCAATCCAAATGGGTCAAGAACAAATTTCTGTACCAGCCATGTAACTATAGTAGCAAGGGTGAGCACAAAGGTTACGGCAGCACCCATACCAAGAGCTGTATCTATCTTCTTTGAAACACCTAAGAACGGACATATTCCAAGAAATTGTGACAACACAATGTTGTTCACGAAAATGGCAGTAATAAATATCAGTATATATTCCATATTATCAGCTTCTAACCTTATTAATAATTGCAACAAGATAACCTAAGGTGATAAATGCACCTGGAGGCAACACAAAAAGAAGGATATTACATGTCTCTGGCAGAAGGGTAACATCAAAAAGACTACCTGCTCCCAACAACTCACGAACCATACCCAACAGGGTGAGGCCGAAAGTAAAGCCAAGACCAATACCTATACCATCAAAGACACTTGCTAAAGGACTATTCTTACATGCAAAACTCTCTGCACGACCAAGAATAATACAGTTAACAACAATAAGAGGAATATATATTCCCAATGCCTTATTAATACTATCTGGAGCATAGGCCGACATTATCATCTGTAATATAGTCACAAAAGCAGCTATTACAACGATAAACACAGGGATACGTACCTTATCAGGAGTTATACTCTTAATACACGAAATAACAAAATTAGTACAGATGAGAACAGCCATAGTAGCCAATCCCATCGACAAACCATTGACAGCAGAGGTCGTTGTTGCCAATGTAGGACACATACCAAGGAAAAGTACAAAAACAGGATTCTCCTTAACCAGTCCGTTTATTAATATCTTGATATTCTTCATCGGTTCAATTTTTCAATACTACCATATTTCAATCTTTCAATACTACCATATTTCAATCTTTCAATACTTCATAAGCCTGATTAATTGCTTTTAGAAACGCACGAGAGGTTATCGTACTTGCTGTAATAGCATCAACAGCATTACCACTCTTGTCGTCCTTTGACACATGAAGGACACCATCCTTAGGATTCTTACCTATCACACTACCCTTTCCATCTGCCTGAAACCATTTGTCGGCCTTGGCACCAAGACCAGGAGTCTCAGCATGCTCAAGAATAGTATATCCAAGTATATTACCTTCTGGATCAAAACCAACAAGAACCTTCAGACTTCCACCAAAACCATTTGTAGTACTCTCAACAGCTACTCCTAATGGCTTACCTGCATTATCAGTACAGTTATGAATGATAAACACCATCTCCTTACCATCAACAATAGCTTTTTTTTCTATTGGATCAGAAACCTTAAGATTATTACTCTTCATAACATTCTTAATACCCACAGCCAAGGTGTTCTGAGCCTTCAGGGCTATAGGACCCTCTGTAAGATGATTAACACATGCCAATAGTGCTCCTATAACAATAGCAACGCCAACCAGCACGATAACCATATTTTTAAGTGATGATTCTATTTTCTTCATGATACTATTTATTTTTCATGCCGAAGCGTGTTGGTTTTACATAATGATTAATAAGAGGAGTAAACGCATTCATGATAAGAATAGCAAAACTCATTCCTTCAGGATAACTTCCCCAGTTACGAATGACAACAGTAAGGAAGCCAATGGCAACGCCATAGATAAGCATTCCCTTATGTGTCATAGGACTGGTAACATAATCTGTTGCCATGAAAATAGCTCCAAGCATCAATCCTCCTGACAATATCTCTGTAAAAGGATCGGCATATACAGGATTAGCAAGATGTAACAAACCTGAAAAAACAAATACTGTTGCTATAATAGAAACAGGAATATGCCAGGTGATTATCTTCTTCCATAACATATATGCAAGACCTATGAGAAGAGCCAATGCACATATCTCACCTATTGCTCCCACACCTGCATTAGGATTCAATCCCAGCAGAAGATGGGTGACATCAGGAATACTATCAAGCAACGAGGCATCTCCTTTCTTAATGGCTTCTTTCATTATTGCCAGTGGTGTAGCTCCAGTCTGGGCATCAAGATAATTTGAAAGCTGACCAGCAAGAGGCCATGAAGTCATCTGGGCAGGAAAAGAAACCAATAGAAAACAACGACCAACAAGAGCAGGATTAAGAAAGTTGTTTCCTAATCCACCAAAGGTCATCTTACCTATTCCTATAGCCACAAGCGCTCCTATAAGGATTATCCATACAGGAAGGTTAGAAGGTAGGTTCATTCCCAACAATAAACCTGTTATGATGGCCGAACCATCAGTAAGAGTAGGTTCAACCTTCAACATATATTTCGATATTGCCCACTCAAAGAACATGCAGGCTGCCACACTCGACAGCATTACTACTGCTGAACCCAATCCAAAGAAATACAATGATACGAGAATGGCAGGAACAAGTGCCAAGATCACACCATACATATTCTTTTCTACCGACTCATTACCATGGGCATGTGGCGAAAGAGAAACAATTAGTTTTCCCATTTTTATATTCTATTTTTTTATCAATTCTATTACTTCTTTGCATTACGTGCCTTTATTATTCCCATAACAGCAGCCTTTCCCTGAACAATATTATCAAGAATTGGACGATGAGAAGGACAGGTAAACTGACAACTTCCACATGCTATACATGATACAACCTCCTCCGACTCTAATCTGTCATATTTCTTAAGAGAAGAAAGGGTTGCCAATAAATATGGTTCAAGTCCCATAGGACACGCTTCAACACATTTTCCACAACGGATACATGGCTGTACCTTCTTACGATGAGCATCTTTATCTGTAAGAACAGTTATAGAGTTGGTTCCCTTACACACTGGTACCTCAAGACTAAGAACTGCTTTTCCCATCATAGGGCCACCTGCAAGAACCTTATTATCACCTTCAGGAAGACCACCACAGAAATCAATCATCTGCTGGAATGGTGTACCCATCCTCACAAGGAAATTACCAGGATTCTTTACCTGTTTTCCTGTTACTGTTGTATAACGTTCAAACAATGGCTTGTTCTTCATAACTGCCTGATATACAGCATAAGTAGTACCTACATTCTGAACTATTGCTCCAATATTAACAGGGATAGCTGGAGGAGCAGGCACCTGACGATTGATAACAGCATCAACAAGCTGTTTCTCACCTCCCTGAGGATATTTCTGAGCCAATGGAACAACCTCCACACGTGGGTTGTTGGCTGTCTTTTCAGTTAAAAGACTTATCGCCTCTGGCTTATTCTCCTCAATACCTATATATCCTTTCTCTACCTTTGCTGCCTTCATCAACAGGTCAAGTCCTACAAGAATCTCATCGGCATGCTCCATCATCAAACGGTAGTCGGCAGTGATATAAGGCTCACACTCCACACCATTAATGATAACACATTCGGCCTTGGCACCTGGAGGAGGACATAGTTTTATAAATGTAGGGAAACCAGCACCTCCCATACCGGTAACACCAGCTACCTTTATACGTTCTACAATTTCTTCAGGAGTAAGCTCTGGATGAGCATCTAATGTTTCAAGAGTCTCCGAACGGTCAATACTCTCCTCCCATTCATCACCCTCTACATTAATGATTATTGCTGGCTTACGATAGCCTGTAGCATCAATAACAGTATCAATCTTGGCTACTGTTCCTGATACAGAACTATAAATAGGCGCACTGACAAAACCACCTGCTTCAGCAATAAGAGTACCTACCTTCACCTTGTCTCCTCGCTGAACAACAGGCTTTGCAGGAGCACCGATATGCTGACTCAAAGGAAAAACAGCTGTCTTAGGCAGTTCTGCCTCACGTGTTGCAATATCATGAGTAAGCTTATTCTCCTCAGGATGAACACCACCTATCTTGAATGTATGTAATTTCATGCTTCTACCTCCTTCTTCTTTACAGGGAAATTAACCTTGATGATAGCACCAGTAGGACATTCATCAACACACTTTGTACACATCTTGCACTTACTATAATCAATGTAACTGAGGTTGTTCTCAACGGTTATAGCCTCAAACTTACATACCTTCTGACACTTTCCACATCCAATACAAGCTACAGCACATGCTTTCTTAGCTACCGGTCCCTTGTCTTTATTCACACACTGCACATAAACACGTCTGCCCTTAGGACCTTTCTTGCGAAGTTCTATAATATGACGAGGACAAGCCTTCACACAAGCTCCACACGATGTACACTTTTCTTCGTCAACCTCAGGAAGACCAGTCTCAGCATTCATGCTAATAGCACCAAACTGACACGCCTTGGTACAGTCGCCACAACCTAAACAGCCATAGCCACATCCTGTCTCACCAGCACCGGTAGAATTCATTGCTTCACAAGTTCTAAGACCATCATACTCGGCAATACGAGGACGATTCTCACAACTTCCGTTACAACGCACAACAGCTACCATAGGCTCACTATTGGCCATTGCCATACCAAGGAGATCGGCAACCTGATTCATCACATCATCGCCACCAACAGGACAACGAAGACCATCAATAGAACCAGTGTCGGCACCCTTAACAAGAGCATCTGCCATACCCGAACATCCTGGAAATCCACAACCACCACAATTAGCACCAGGAAGCAATTCTGCCACCTGACCAATACGGGGATCTTCATGAACAGCAAACTTCTTGGAAATAACAAACAATACCACTGATGCTACCAGTGCTATTGCTCCAAGAACTAATACTGCAGTAAAAATAAAATCCATAATCTTTTGTTTAGTTTTCTAATATCGTAGTTAGAGATTAGTTATTCTATAGAATCAATCTGAAAAGCAACCTGTTGCTGTATCCTCGACCTCAAGAGATATACTAATATATAATAAGGTACGAGCGAACAAAGAGACATAAATGCCGAAAGCATCTCGTCATCACTTATAACAAGAGTGACTATCATCACACCCAGCATTAACACCAAAGGTAAAACATAAGCCCATACAACAGCCATCATACCTACCCTTCCTGATGTTGATACACTAACACGTTGACCAACAACATATTCTGAAGCATCATGAACAGAGATATCTATAGTTTTATCCTTCGATTCTGCAGCATTACAATGATGAGCAACCTTACAACTATCACATGCAGAAGACTGTTGGATACTTACATGTACCAAATGGCCTTCTATATCTGTAATAATTCCCGAGTGTCTTATTCTATTGTTCATGCTCTTATATAAATAAATCCCTATTTGCTTTTGTATAGTAGTTTTTCACTTACAGCTTGAATGATTGCAAATTTACGGCAATATTTCATAAAAGCAAAAAAATCATTCATTTTTTTATTGTAATTCAGTATTTTCATTTATATTTGCATTGATGTTTCGCAAGCTACGCTTGCTTGTGAAGATAAAAGAAGATAGAAGAAGATAAAGGAAGATAGAAGCCAAATGTTATGTGGCAACACACAATATAAGAGTATTGGCTTTAACTTCTAAGAGCGAAGCGATATCTTCTTTAACTTCTTGAATTCTAAAAAGTTGAGCTACAAGCGAAACTTAAATAATTTATAACTAAGAAACATGAAAGCAACAGAACAAACCATTCAGCAAGTGGAGCGTTTTATCAACAAAATTGCTCAGAAATTTCCAGCTCAGGAAGAGCCTACACTATTCACAGATATCCACGTCCGCGCAAGCCAGGACTCTGGAGATCTCTTAGCTTTCGATGATGATGATCAAGAAATCACACGTTGTGTGGTTGAACAATGGATAGATAATCAAGAGGAAAACTTCTACGATAGTGTCACCCTTATCCTACGTAAACAACTCAAGAACATGGTTAATGTTGTTGATAACCTGGGTATTTTAAAGCCATATAGCTTCGTTCTCGAAAACGATGATAAAGAAAATGTGGCTGAACTATATCTCGCCGACGACAATACAGTTATAATTGGTGGAGATATCATGAAAGGGCTTGACGAAGAACTCGAGAAATTTCTTGATGAATTAATAAAAGAATAAGGGGTGTGTGGGCACACAGAAATATTTTTCTAAAATTTTGCTATAAAAAGTTTGCAGATTTGAAAAATTCCCTTATCTTTGCATTCGTTATCCTGAAAACAATCTTTTTACCTTAAAGAAACTAATACCTATTGAAGATTTGGAGCGGTTGCCTGTGAAGGCGGTCGCTTTTTTTTATATAGCATATCTATTCTTATGCTTTGCCTTATGAGGCATTGCACCCATTCCTCCCATTACAGACGAAGATCCTGAGGCTGCAAAACCTCTGTATTGTGCCCAACGTGCTCTAATACGTTGTACATAATCAACGGTTTCATCACCACGCATATAACCATATTTCACAACAGGATCATTATAATAGGTAGGCATACGAAGTTTCAATACAAACTCCGACACATCCGACCAACGATATGGATTTCTACCATATTTCTTTGCTAAGGCCATAGCGTCACGAACATGATGGTAACCACCATTATAACATGCCAATACAAAATTGTATTGCTCCATCCTATTCGGAATATCACCAAATCTATCTGACAATTCTCTTATATATTTCGCTGCAGCAGCAATATTCTGTTCTGGATCATAAAGATTAGCACGCGACAAACCAAGATGATCAGCTGTAGATGGCATTATCTGCATAAGACCACACGCACCTGCCCACGAATGTGCCTGAGGGTCAAAGGTCGATTCCTGATAACATTGTGCAGCCATAAGGCGCCAATCCCATCTCGCTACCGGGGCATACATCATAAAATACTTATCCCACTTGGAGATAACACCTCCTGCCCTATTCAACATAGGCGAATACACATGACGAACAATACTCCTTGTAGAAAGGAAAAACGATTCTTCTTTCCTCACCTCTGCTATCATTGAAGGACGATACCAACTATTCAACGAATCAGCAAGCTCCTCATTTCCTGCCTGAACAGCCCACGATGTTTTCAAAGAATCATTCTTTGCTCCTGCATATTCAACTCCCTTATATGTCTTTGGCAACTGAAAAGCTATAATATCAGCCTCGCCATTCTTTAATCTCCTCACCATCTCGGCAGTATCTTTACAAGCCTCCACTCTGAGCTTCACTCCTAACTTATCTGCAAACTTCTCACAAAGAAGATACTGTAACCCCATACCCTTACCATGATAATCATAGTAAGTTTCAGGACCCGACATGGTAAGCATTATCATCTCACCATTAGTGACAATATCTCCCAACGAAAACTGATTGGACACCGACACACTATCTCCTCCTAAGGGAGTTCCCCAAGGTGTCATCTGCTGAGGTTTTTTCTCAGCACATCCTGTAACAAGAAAAAAGATTGCTATAATAAGAGTGTAAAAAACACGCATAATGCCATTATTATGAAATAACAGTTTATCTGTTTATTTTCAATTATACCACAAAAGTACAACAATATTTGCTGATTACATAAAAAAAACGTATTTTTGCCATGAGATTTATAAGTATTTTAGATTTTATGTTAAGAATTGCCGTTCAATCAAAAGGCCGTCTTTATGACGACACGATGAATCTGCTGGCGGAAGCAGACATCAAAGTAAGCGCGTCAAAGAGAACACTGCTGGTGCAGTCAAGTAATTTTCCTCTCGAAGTACTATACTTGCGCGACGACGATATTCCACAGAGTGTGGCAAGCGGAGTTGCTGATATCGGTGTAGTAGGAGAAAATGAATTTGTTGAACGACACGAAAACGCCCAGATAATCTCACGTCTGGGCTTCAGCAAATGCCGTCTGTCTTTGGCTATACCAAAGGAAATAAAGTACACAGGAGTAAAATGGTTTGATGGTAAGAAGATTGCTACATCATACCCTAACATTCTTCGTAATTTCATGACAAAGAACGGCATTAATGCCGATATTCATGTCATCAACGGTTCTGTAGAAATTAGTCCTGGTATCGGACTTGCTGATGGTATCTTTGATATCGTATCTTCTGGTTCTACACTCGTAAGCAACAATCTTGCTGAAGTAGAAACAGTCATGAAGAGTGAAGCTCTCCTCATTGGAAACCTCAGCATGGACGAGGAAAAGCACAGGATTCTAAACGAGATGCTTTTCCGTTTCGAAGCAGTACGCTCTGCTCAAGACAAGAAATATGTGATGATGAATGCACCTAAAAACAAGGTGAAAGAAATCACAGAGGTTCTTCCTGGTATCAAGAGTCCTACTATCATCCCTCTTGCTGATGAAGACTGGTGCTCTATACATACTGTTCTTGATGAGAAACGTTTCTGGGAAATCATTGGAAAACTAAAGGAACTGGGTGCTCAAGGTATCTTGGTTACTCCTATCGAGAAAATGATATTATAATTAATAATTTGGAATTTTGAATTTTGAATTACAAATTAGTTGCACTTCGTGCAATGTTGAATTATTCAATTATTAATTATGTATGCCGCAGGCATTCATTATTCAATTTTCAATATTCAATATT
>JAEEGL016366851.1_pt1 | contig 15201 bp, 16 predicted proteins | sample 9134231 | NCBI WGS metagenome assembly JAEEGL01 (sample SAMN16246548, study PRJNA631951) | gut metagenome | biome: gut microbiome; feature: rumen; material: fiber-attached | host: Bos | place: Iran: Karaj | collected 2018-10 | reverse complement strand
TGGTACTTATGTTGGACAAGTCCTTTACACTATGGTAAATCCCAGTAGTGCTGACCCTCCACTCTCACCTAAACAACCTACTCCAGGTAAAATCAGTTATTGGCCTAACGCTAACATCCCAGACGCTATGGGTGACCAGGATGTAGCTGCTAATGCAACATCCTTTGATCTCTGGGCCTCTAACTTCCAACGCCAAGGTTATGGCTTCGCTGGCTGGTCTACTGAATTTGATTATTCAGGAGATATTCTCGGTCCTAACGAAACCATAGACGACGCAGATCTCCTTGCCACTATCCAATCTGAAGGCCTGTCCCTCTATGCTTATTGGATTCCTTCAACGGGTTCCCTTCAAAACTGGAGCATTAATAATTGTAATTCCATGGAAGTAGGCGAAGTTACTGCCTTAACTGATCTAAGAGATAACGACACATATGCTGTCGCTAAACTTGCTGATGAACAATGCTGGATGATTGAAAACCTAAGGCTAGATTATGATGCTGCTCATAACTCTGATGGTTCCTTGGCCCAAGGCTATGGTGGCGTATTCGCTGGTTTAGCCGAGCCAGAAACCACAAATTTCTCTAGTGTAACCACAGCTAATAGTTTGTATTATAGCGGCACTCAAAGCGGGACAGCCTCAATAGATATTGGCGCAACTAGTTCAGATGTACGTATGCCTAGATACAACAATTATAATACAGCCTCTCCCGCATCTCCTCAAATGGCAGATACAGATCAAAACGTCTACTCTTATGGTAACTACTATACTTGGTCGGCGGCTCTTGCTAATACTAATAATTATACAGGCCCAACTTCGACGGATGGTGATGGTCTCACGTCTGAAACTGCTGGTGCTTCACTTTGTCCCAGTGGTTGGATGTTACCATACGGCAGGAACATTGGGAATGGGAATAGTTCTGGCGGTTTTTACTATCTTAATTATAAGATAAACAACGATTCTAATGTAACAGATACTACCGCTAGTAAAAAACTCAGATCCTACCCTAATAATTATATTTATTCCGGAAATATAAATGGCAGTTCAGTGAATAATCGCGGCATCTGGGGCTTCTTCTGGTCATCTACATCTTCCAGTAGTAACGCTTATCAGTTTAAAGTTGGCAGTACGAGCGTCAATCCAGCCATAAACTACGTCGCCAAATACGGCGCAATAGCTATTCGTTGTGTATATGCCATGGCCGAATGAAACCGGCGGAAAAAGACGAGGTTATGGAGCGATTTTCGGAGGGGAAGATTGATATTTTAGTTTCGACGACCGTGAGCCCACTCTTTAATTTAAACCTTAAACTTGTTATGCATCATCGTTCCACGACGTAAGTCCGAACTAAAGAAAAAATCTAGCTAGCGAAAGCTAGCTAGATTAACCCAACAAAGGAAGTCGCCTAGAAGGCTTCCTTTTATGACTATATTATAACACTTTTTATTTCTTCTTTTCAATAAACTCTTTAATTCTCTCAATTTCGTCTCTAATCGCCGCGGCTTTTTCGAACTCTAAGTTTGCTGCTGCGAGCTGCATTTCGGAAGATAGTTGTTTAATAAGCGACGGCAATTCATCCTTCGGAATGCGTTTAATATCTAACTTATCTACTTTCTCTTTTTCCGGAATGATTGCACGTAGCCCTTCCGAAACCTCTTTTTCAATCGATTTCGGCGTGATGTTGTGTTCCTCGTTGTACTTCTTCTGAATCTCTCGTCGTCGATTCGTTTCACTAATCGCCTTTTCCATACTTTCCGTAATAAAATCAGCATACATTATTACTTTGCCCTCAACATGCCGGGCCGCGCGTCCAATCGTCTGAATTAAAGCCGATTCGCTTCGTAAGAATCCTTCCTTATCTGCGTCTAAAATTGCAACCAATGAAACTTCGGGAAGATCTAACCCTTCTCGTAGTAGATTAATTCCGACCAAAACATCATAAACTCCAGCTCTTAAATCTCGTAAAATATCTCCTCGTTCTAACGTATCTACGTCGGAATGAATATAGGCGGTCTTTACGCCACGTTCTTTTAAGTGATCCGTTAAATCTTCTGCCATCCGCTTCGTTAGAGTAGTTACTAAAGTCCTCTGTTTTTTCGCAATTCTCTTATCAATCTCTTCTAATAAATCATCAATCTGTCCTTCTGAACCCCGAACCTCTACTTCCGGATCTAAAAGTCCTGTTGGACGAATAACTTGCTCGGCCGGAGCCGGTGAATGCTCTAATTCATATTCACCCGGCGTCGCCGAGACGTAAATCGCCTGATTAATGCGCTTTTGAAACTCACCATAGGTTAATGGCCTATTATCTAGCGCCGACGGTAATCTAAATCCGAATTCAACTAAAGTTTCCTTCCTCGCATGATCGCCGTTATACATTCCGCGAACTTGCGGCAAAGTCATATGCGACTCATCGACAATTAGAAGGAAGTCATTTGGGAAGAAATCAAGTAGAGTCGAAGGTGGTTCGCCCGGTTTTCGTCCTTCTAAGTGTCTCGAATAGTTCTCAATTCCCTTTACAAACCCAGTCTCTTTTAACATCTCTAAGTCATATCTAGTTCTTTGCGATAATCTTTGTGCTTCTAGATATTTTTGATGCTTTTCAAAATAAGCTAGTCTCTCGTCGAACTCCGCTCGAATCGTTATGAGCGCTTTTTCAAGCTGACTCATCGGCGTTGCATAATGTGTATTTGGGAAAATATGTATTTTTTCAGGCTTCTCACGTACCTCAAAAGTCAAAGGATCGACAATCTTTATATCTTCTAACGTATCAAAACCAAACTCAAACCGGTACGCAAATTCACCATTCGCTGGATACAAATCAATCGTATCTCCCATTACCCGGAAATTCCCGCGCTCAAACGCGAGATCATTACGGTGATACTGGATATTAACTAGTTTTCTTATAAATTCTAATTGCGATAGTTCTCCTCCACGTTTTGCTTCGAACGACATTTCCAAATAGTTTTCTGGCGAACCAATACCATAGATACACGAAACCGAAGCGACAACAATTACGTCTCGTCTGGATAATAATGCTTCAGTCGCGCCATGACGGAGCCGATCGATTTCGTCATTAATCGCTGAATCCTTTTCAATATATGTATCGGTTGAGGCAATATAGGCCTCCGGTTGATAATAATCAAAATATGAGACAAAATAATGTACTTCATTTTTTGGGAAAAAGTCACGAAACTCGGAATAAAGTTGTGCGGCTAAAGTTTTATTATGTGCGAGAACCAATGTCGGTCTTTGGATATTTTGGATAATATTTGCCATTGTAAAAGTTTTTCCGGAACCAGTTACCCCGAGCAAAGTCTGTTCGTGGATACCTTTATTAAGGCCGTCCGTAAGCTTTTTAATCGCGGAAGGCTGGTCGCCAGTCGGCTTGTACTTAGACACTAATTCGAATTTAGCCATATCTATTATTATATCACGGTGAAATATTATATAATATATGCATGAAATATAAGGTCACCGTGAAACCTAGTACTAGTCAAGAAAAAGTCGTTAAAACTTCTGATAACGAATATATAATTTATCTCCGTGCAAAGCCTCATGATGGCGAAGCTAACGATGCCCTAATTAAACTATTATCAAAACACTTTGATGTGCCAAAAACCACCATTAATATTATTCAAGGCTCAAAATCCCGCACTAAAATAATCGAATTCTAATCTTCTTTTGATTTCATTGTCGGGAACGGCACTGCCTCTCTACCTGGAACTCCCTCTAGTAACCAGAAGTTTCTTTCCGAGTTTCCCCATCCACAGGCAGGCGGCATACCATATTCAAGCATTTCTACGAAATCGCGATCGAGCATCTGTGCTTCATCATCACCGGCGTCACGGGCTGCTTGTTGTTCTTCAAATCGTTCTAATTGATCTAGTGGATCGTTAAGTTCCGAGAAACCATTTCCCATTTCGGTTCCAGCAATTACTGGGTGAAATCTTTCGGTCACTAATGGATTGCCTTCGCATTTCTTCGCGAGTGGCGATAAGCTTAGCGGTTCTTCAACTAACCAATACGGCCCAGCCGAAGTTTTACGAATCAATTTCCAAACATAATCAATCAATCTCGCATCTGAAACGTTAAAGTTCGTTTCGACACCATTCTCTTTCAAGATCTTTACTAATTGTTCATGATCTGGATTAAACACATCAACATCGAATTTTTCTTTTAGTAAATCAGCATATTTAATCCTCGGCCACTCGCAATCTAAATCAATATTGAACTCATTAACTTTAAATTTCAAAGTTCCCCAAGTTTCCTTCGCTACATATTTAATCATTTCTTCGTAAAGCTTCATACCGTCTTCGTAGTTTTCATACGCGGAATATGCTTCGAATGCGATATGTTCCGGCAAGTGTTCATCATCTACGCCTTCATTTCTAAATCTCGGCCCAATATCATAAACCTTTTCAAACCCACCACCAAGCAAACGCTTTAATGGTAGCTCGTGTGAAATACGTAGATAAAAATCTTCGTCGAGAGCATTCATATGTGTTACAAACGGAGTAGCATCCGCACCGCCAGTTGTGTGCTCAAGTACTGGAATATTAATTTCAATAAATCCATGTGCATTCATAAACTCACGCGTTGCTTGCCAGAATTTCGATCGTCTCACTAATCTTTCTTTTACTTCCGGGTTCACATTCATATCTACATAACGTCGGCGATATCTCTCTTCCTTATTAGTAAACTTCTCCGGCAACGGCCTTAACGATTTAGTTAATAATCGCACATAATTAGCAAATACAGAGATTTCGCCGGTTTGCGATTTATCTACTCTTCCCGTTGCCTCTACGAAATCGCCAATATCGAGTAGTTTAATTTCTTTTACTCCAAAATAACCTTCCGGAACCTCTTCTCCGCCCTTCATGAAAATCTGAACTTCGCCGAAATAATCGCGAACCTTCAAAAAGACCAGCTTACCAAACGAACGAATCGCGACGATTCGTCCCGAAATCGTAACTTCCTGACCTTGCTTCTCGTCGAAATGATTAATAACTTCTGAAATCTTTGTATTGCGAAAGCTCTTCGAAGGATAAGGATCAATCCCCTTTTCGCGGATTTCTTCTAATTTCTTCAGTCTTTCGTTGCGATAATCCTCTAATAACATAGTATTATTTTACCATATTACTTGATTTCAGCAATCTTAACCTTTTTCCCGTTAAATTCAAATTCTTCCCCCGCTTTACGTCCGAATAAAGCCTTTCCGATTGGCGATTCGTTCGAAATCTTCCCCTCGAGAGGGTTCGCCTCGGTCGGCCCAACTAAGGTATATTCAACTTTACGTCCGCCCATATCTAAAGCAACCGTTGCGCCGAGAATTACTTTATCCTTTTTCCCGCCTCGAATAATCTTCGCATTCTTCAAAATGTCTTCAATCTCTAAAATTCGGCTTTCCGCCATTTTTTGTTCCGCACGTGCCGAACTGTATTCTTCATTCTCCGAAAGGTCACCAAAAGCTCTTGCCGTCGCGATTTTTTCCGTAATCGCCGGACGACCCTTTATTAACGCATCAAGTTCTTTCTCTAATTCTTTTTTGCCTTCGGCAGTTAAACTTATACTTTTCTTTATCATAAAACCCCACTTTAAATAACCCTTTAGAGTTTACACGAAAACAAATTTTCCGTCAAGACTATTTTTCGAGATCTTCTAAACTAACTAGCTTTGTCTCGCCGGTCCTTCTATCAGTCAATTCCGCCGAACCGTTTTCGAGCGTTTTTCCGGAAATCACCACGCGATATGGAATACCGATTAATTCGCTATCTGCGAATTTCTCACCCGGCCTTAAATCTCTATCATCAAATAATATTTCTTCTTCGTGTTTCTCGTAAAACTCTTCTGCCTTTTTCATTCCCTCATCGCCAATCCCGACTAAATAATACTTAAACGGCGCGATAGATTCCGGCCAAACTAATCCCTTTTCATCTGCAAACATTTCCGCAATCACACCCATTAATCTCGACACGCCAATCCCATAGCATCCCATGTAGACATTTTGTTGGGTGTTACTCTCATCAACAAACTTTAGCCCTAAAGGCTCAGAATATTTAAACTTCAACTTAAAAATGTTTCCAACCTCAGCCGCCGTAGTCTCAGTAAGTTCCTCTCTAGACACTCCAAGATCCGCCATCACCTCGTCATTTAAGACTTCTTCGTTTAGGACAATCGATTTGTCATTATTATAATAAACCGTATCTTCACCGACCGGTAAAAAGGTTTGAAATTCGTGTGAATACTTCGCAAATATTCCACCCGATGCGAAGGTCTCGAATGTTGAATCCCCAATCCCTAAGCGATCAAAAATCCTTCCATACGCCTTTTCAACTTCGTCATAAAACTTATCCAAGTCCTCTTCCGAAGTATGGAAGCTATAAAGGTCCTTCATTAAGAATTCGCGCCCGCGAAGAATCCCTGATTTCGCACGTAGCTCGTTCCTAAACTTAGTTTGGAACTGGTATATATATAATGGTAAATCCTTATAGCTCGAAACATAAGTTCGAAGCATATTCGTTAAAGGCTCTTCATGTGTCGGAGCAAGTCCTAATACTCCGCCCGCCGATAGTTCAGTCTTAAACCATATATCTACTTCAGAATCCGAAAATCTTCCAGTCTTTTCCCAGAGCTCAGGATTCTGTAAAGCCGATAATAATACTTCCTCGCATCCGAGTTTATTCAGTTCTTCGCGGATAATTGTCTTAATATTTTCAATTACTCTAAGTCCTAACGGTAAATAGTCATAAACTCCCGCCATTTCCTTATGAATATATCCAGCCCGCGTTAGTAAAGCACCATTTTTCGCTGTTTCATCTTTCGGTGCTTCTCTCAAAGTTTTAATAAAAGTTTTCGAAAATCTCATAGATATATTATATCACGAAACAGGCTAAACTCGTCCTAAGACAAACAGATAATAGAAGGCAACTGCATTTTTTATGATATGGAGCAAAATACCAGAATAAATTGTCCCGGTTATTTCGCGAAGTCCGCACAAAACCACCGATAACGCAAAAACATTCACACCAACATTCCATTGTAAGTGTATTATTCCGAATAACAAAGACACTAAGAATATAGAGATTAACATCGAAGTACGATTTGAAACTTTTTCATTAAGCTTTTCTCGCATTTTTCCATACAACCAACCCCGGAAAATGATTTCCTCCGCAATCGGGGCGATAACTACTAAAGTAACAAATGCGATGACCCGATCAAAACCAACAGAGTATAAACTAAAACCGATTTCTTGAGCTTCCTCGGCGTTGAACCACGGGAAGAACGAGAAAATTGCAACTAATCCAGCGGCTAAGAATAAATAAACCACAAAACCAACTGGCGCTAATCCGATATCTGTCCAAGTCGGTGTTTCTCTAAGACCAAGACTGACGCGATTGGTATTTTTCCTCGGAACTAGGATTATCAGTAGCATTACTAATACATAAACTAAGGCGGAATAAACTGCGGTCCAAATTGGTTGGTCAAATTTTTCTGCGCCTAAAATCCAGATCATTAAATACCCGATTACGAGTTGTGCAACTATCACCGAAGCCCCGACCCATATTAGCATCAAAAAAACGTTAAAAATGACACTTTTTCGAGTTTTTTTCGGCAAATCCTTAGGCGCTTTCTTCGTCATTTTGCAATCCTAATAATATCTAATATTGTCACGATAGCGATAATAGCGAGTAAAACTATAAATGCGCGCGAAACGATCCTCTCCTCAACTTCCTTCGTCAACTTTTTGCCGCGCAGTTTATAAATCGCGATTAAAAGCCATCTTCCACCATCGAGCGCCGGAATCGGTAACACATTCATGCACGCGAGCGAAACCGATATTAACGCCGCGAGAAACGCTAAATTAGTCGGCCCCATTGCTGTAAATGCCGGGAATAAAACGCCGATAATTCCGACCGGTCCCGAAACTGAGTCTCCGACTGAAGAAATCGCTTCCTGACCACTCTCGCGCACTCCGGCATCCGGGCTAAACAGTTTCGCCGTACCAGATACTAAATCCCAAAGCATTATTCCGACGCCTTTAAAGGTTTCACCGGTTAGTTGTGCAGTTAATCCAATTCCAACCAAAGGTGCCGACCAAGTCGAATACGATAAAGATTGTGTCGTTTTCATCGAAACTCCGAGTAAGTATTCCGAATCGGCAGGATTAAGATTTACATTAGTCGTAAAAGTTTCAGTTTTAGTTTCCTCCTCTAAGCAATCACAAGGCGCCTTAATACATTGAGGTTGATTAACGCAAACTGTCTCCCTACGCTTTATTGTATAAACTACTACTCCACCGGCATGTTCATCATTATAATCCGTAATATCACTCGCATGGAACAATTCCTTCCCGTCTAACGCTACAATATAATCCCCACTCTTAATTCCGGCTTTTTCTGCCGGCGAGTCTTCTGCAACCTCGACTATTTCTACGGGAGCTACCTCAGCTAACGTATCTTGCTCGATCGTAAATTGCCCATCAAGGAATTCCGGCATTCCAGTCCAGGCTAGAATCGTAAAGATAATAATCGCGACCAGCCAGTTCATCGTCACGCCGGCGAACAGAATCTTCGTTTTCGCCCAAAACTTCGCATTCCCGAAAGTCCCTTTTCTAGGATCCTCCGCCGATTCGCCATCCATTTGGCAAAAACCACCAATCGGTAACCAGTTTAAGCTAAATATCATCCCCTTTTGTGCTAATCTCTTTTCTCCGTCAGAATAAACAACCTTAGAAACCTTTTCTTTTTTCCATTCAGATTTTTTTAATCTTCGCCATTTCCCGGTTTTTTCATCCTTCACCCAAGCAATCGCTCTAGGCGGAAAACCGATTCCGAACTCTAAAACATTCACTCCATTTCGCCGGGCTGCCAAAAAATGTCCAAACTCATGCGCTGTCACGAGGAACATTAAAACCAGTAGACCAACTACCACACCTATAAAAATATCCATAAGAATATTATAGCATTATTTTCCGAAACGACGGTTTCGATTTTCGTATTCTTTTAAGATTTCTTTAATATCATCTCCCGTCATTTCAGGGAAGTATTTCTTAATAAACATCATTTCTGCATACGCCGCACGCCAAAGCATGAAACCGGAAATTCGCTCTTCGCCCGAAGTTCTCACAATCATATCGAGATCTGGGACTTCCGGATGATAGAGATGCTTTCGAATCGTTTTCGGAGTAATTTCTCCATCAGCTTCTAGGGCGATATTCGCAGCATCGGCGATCTCCTGTTCTCCACCATAATTAAAACAGAAACAAGCTGTCGTTCCGGTACATTTCTCTGTCATTTTTTCTGCTTTTTCGCCCAAAGAAGTTAAAGTCGGATTAACTTTTCCGCGCGTCCCTAAAACTAATAGACGTACATTATTCTCCGCCATTTTTTTCGCCATTTGCATAATCTTGGTTTCTGCAAGCTTCATGATATATGAGACTTCCGCTTCCTCTCGTCCCCAGTTTTCCGTACTAAAGACGTAAAAAGTTACAAATGGAATACCAGCTCTCGCCGCCGCTGCGACTAGCGTCTCGATAGTTTTTAATCCTTTTTTGTGCCCCTCAATCTTCGGTAAACCGTTCTCTTTTGCCCACCGCCGGTTCCCGTCGGCAATAATTCCTAGGTGGTTAATCATATCTTCATTATCTCGTCGGATTTAGCTTTAAACTCGGCGTCGATTTTGTCACTAAACTCTTTAGTGATTTCGTCGATTTCCTTCTCCGCGCGTTTCTTGATATCTTCACTCATCTCGGTAGCAATCTTCACTGCTTTTCTAGCATCTTCACGGATATTTCGAATCGCCACCTTCGCTTCCTCAACTTTTGCCGAAGCGTTTTTGACAATTTCTTTCCTACGCTCCTCAGTTAAAGCAGGAATCGGCACTCTAATCACACGTCCATCATCCGCCGGGTTTAGCCCAAGTGATTGATCACCTCTAATTGCCTCAGAAATAGATTTAATGTTAGTCGGATCAAACGGAGTAATAACGAGAAGAGTCGCGTCAGCCGCAGTTACATTCGCAACCTGGTTTAACGGCATAAATTGACCATAAGCTTCGACCTTAATTCCGGCAAGCATATCTGGATGCGCACGTCCGGTTCTGACTTTCTTCATTTCACTGTTAAAACGTTCTACAACACTCTCCATCTTTTTCTTGTCTTCTTTCGTATCGAACATAAAAACTCCTTATTTATATACCGATTATATCATGAAACAACAAAAAACACCTTTTCGGGTACGGGTCGCTCGCTCCCGTCGTCACGGGGCGAGCGCCCTCAAGCTCGGTCGTAACCTCCGCATGCCCCTCAAAAGTGTTTTTCTGTTGTTTCTTATTCTACTCTGTTACACCCAGTTCAATACGTTTGAATTGTCGAACCGTGATGTTTTCACCAGTTTTTGCAATTGCTTCTTTGATGAATTGCTCAACTGTCTTCGTATCGTCTAAGATGTAAGGTTGATTTAATAAGACCTTATCTGAGAATGCTTTCTTCATTTGGCCTTCGAGGATTTTCTCCTTCATGTTTTCTGGGCCTTTGAAGTTAGTTTCAAGTTCTTTAATCTTAGCTTTGCGAACATCTTCCGGAATATCTTCGTCCGAAACATAAAGTGGGTTCATCGAAGCAACTTGCATCGCAATTTGGTGAACCAAAGTCTTAAATTCATCAGTCTTAGCCACGAAAGAAGTTTCACAGTTAACTTCTACGATTGCGCCGAGGCGACCATCGTGAATATAGGCATCGATTAACCCTTCGCGAGTCTCACGATCACCGCGTTTCTCGGCCTTAGTTAAGCCTTTTTTGCGCATCGCTTCGAGAGCTTTGTCAAAATCGCCATTAGCCTCAACTAAAGCTTGCTTAGCGTCAGTTAAACCAACACCAGAAAGCTCTTTTAATTTCTTGATTTGTTCAATTGTAATTTCAGTTTTAGCCATTTTGCCTCCTAATTATTTTTTACCTTCTTTAATCGCTTCAACGAAGTAACTAAGTACTAATTTTGTTGCCTTAATTGAATCGTCATTGCAAGGAATCACATAGTCAACTGGGGTCGGATCGACATTCGTGTCAACTAATGCGACTACTGGAATCTTGAGCCCGTTAGCTTCCTTGATAGCGTTCTTATCTTCATTTGCGTCAACTACAATAATCATTGTTGGTTGTTCGCTCATTTCCTTGATGCCACCATAGCGTTCGTTAAGAAGATTAATTTCCTCTTGGAATCTTTGAACTTCAAGTTTTGAATAGCGATTTTCGAGCTCACCAGATGCCATTCGGCGTTCTAAGTCTTTCAATTTCTTGATTTGGCGGTTAACCGTCTCGACGTTCGTTAAAGTACCACCAACCCAACGTACCGTCACGTAAGGCATGTTAACTTCTTCAGCTGCCTCTTTAACGATATCTTTAACTTGCTTTTTTGTACCAACAAAGAGAACCTTTTTACCATTTTTTACTACTTCGGTAATTTTTGGCAAAGCCTTCTCGAGACCTTCGACAGTCTTCTCTAAGTTGATAACGTGTGCATCTTGACGCTTCGAATGAATATACGGAGCCATCTTAGGATGCCATCTACTCGTTTTATGCCCAAAATGAGCACCAGCTTCGAGCAAAGCTTTCATATCGACATTCACTGTCATATATGATTTCCTTTCCCTTCGTTCTCGGGCCCTCTGCAAGGAAATCTCCCAAGAACTGCTTCATTAAATTAATATATACTCTCATTATAACACACATGCTTGTAAAAATCAAGCATCTCTGGTAAAATGCAGTCAGCGTTCCTTTTCTAAAGAGAAGGAACAGAATTTTTACAAGGAGGTGGCAAAGATGTCGTTCGGAATCAATGAAAATAACACAAAGATCACTTGTGCTATTCCGGAAAAACGAAGACTACATGACTTAGAAAACAGAAGACTCTATCTCTATGGAGAGATATTGGATATCGATTCAGAGGAAGGAGCTATGGCTTTTGCGTCAAAAACCGGAGAAATTGTTGAGTGTATTTTTGACTACAATCGCGAAGACCAAGGCAAAGATATTGAATCGCGTAAGCCAATCAAAATATACATCAATTCTCCTGGCGGAAATCAGAACGAAGGTTTTGCGCTCGTCGATGCAATTTTGCTTTCGAAGACCACCATTCACACCATCAATGTTGGACAATGGAGCTCAATGTCTTTCCTGATTGGTATAACTGGACACAGAAGGTTTTCTTTCCCTAATGCAACTTTCCTTCTTCATGATGGATCTTCTGGTGCTTTCGGATCTAGTAATAAGGTCCAAGATCGCGTTAAATTTGAGGAGCGGTTTGAGAATGAAGTAGTAAAAGCTCATGTTCTTTCGCATAGTAACATGAAGAGCGCCGATTATGACGCCTTAGCGAGAGTCGAGTATTATCTTCTCCCGAACGATGCTTTAGAGCGCGGGTTTATTGACGAAATCGTGACCGACATCGATACCATTCTCTAACCTTTGAGCCGGACCCAAAAGCCCGGCTTTTCCTTTACAATTTTTTAAATCTCTGATATAATTATCGCTAATTATGAGTAAAAAAGAATTACATCCTAAAGATTATCGCTATGTCGTTTTTTCTGACGAAGCTGCTGGTTTTTCGTTCTTGACGAAATCTACCGCTAAAAGCGAAGAAACTATCAAGTGGGAAGACGGAAACGAATATCCTTTAGTAAAGGTTCAAATTTCTTCTAAGAGCCACCCATTCTTCACTGGCGAAGAGAAGATTATCGATACTGAAGGTCGCGTTGACCGCTTTAAAGCTCGTGCTGAAAAAGCTAAAAAGCTTAAAGAAGCCCTCGAGAACAAAGCTAAAAAAGCTGCTAAAGAAGCGAAAAAGCGCGAAGAAGCTAAAAAATAATCTGACTATAAACAAAATGGACGCTTAAAGAGCGTCCATTTTTGTATTATTGTAGAGTACGATTTTTCTAGTTTACTTTCTCGAAGTTCTCTTATTCTTAGCGATAAATACTATACCCGATAGACCTACTGTAAAGAATATAATTAAACCGGTAGCTAAATAATCTGCCTTAGAAACATTTAATGATTCAAAGAATCCACCAGTATTAGGCACTCTCACCGGATCATAAACAAATACCTCATCCCATGTCTCATAAATCAAATCATCATTCGTATCATACGCCGCTACTGAAACTGTATATTTCCCCGCTGGGATCTTCTTCTCGGCAAACGGTAACTCAACATTCTTAGTCGGCTTCTCTACTACGATCCCTGATAAAGCCGGCACCAAGTTCCCGTCATTATCATAAACATTAATTACAAAATGGTCCAAATCAACGCTATCGTTATCGTAATTCAATATAGTCTCAACTTTTCCGGTATCATCCTCCTCGACCTTTGCGCTCACCGGAACATACGTAAACTTAATACTATCTTCATCTACTACTGGACCAGTATTACCACGTATAATAATCGTGTATTCTCCATAACCATAAAGAGGATCAGAAAGATCAAGTGTAACCGAATCATTCCCCGGTTCCTGATTTGGGCTAGCCGAGAACAAGGTATAAACCTGAGGAGTACCTGACGGCATCTTCTTTTCCATGGTTACCAAAACATCATTCGCTTTTGAATAATCAAAAGTGATAGTCTGATTTGGATTGACAAATACTAGCCCACTTGAAGGGCTATCAATATTAACATCTGGCGAGTAGGCCAATACTCTCACCACGATGGTGTCTGTTACGCTCGAAGCAGCTAATGCTTCCGGGTACGGCAAAAAGGCCGCAAAAACAGTCATTGTGGCCACCAAAACCAACCCGAGAAATCCGAGCACTTTTTTAGGTGTTTTTTTCATACTCTACACTCTCTTTTTTTATGTTTAATTTTTTATTTTGGTTTTGTAAAGATCCGCTCGCAACGGATGCCGAGCTAGATAGCTAATCTAGAACGGCGCTCTTTACGCCTCCTAACCGTGATTATAATCCATATGGTTAAAAATGTCAAGAGTATTATAATAATTACGATTACAAACAATGGTAAATGCACCATTATTCTTTCTATCGACTCGGTTTTTTCTCCGACCGAGACCGTGAAAGTTACCTTAAAGATACCAAATCCAGACGTCTCTTCCCAAACATTACTAAGTACTAACTCCGCTTCTGGAATGACTGAAAGTCTTCCAGTATTAACTGGGGTTTCATAGGATCCGAACCCGATAATTGGATCAACTTTTAACACGCCCTTTGCATTAAAGTCGACATTACCGGTATTTTTAACTTTCGCACTTCCGAAAATCTTCCCCTCTTCTTCGCCAATCTTTAAATCCGAGAATTCACTTTCAATTATAGATTCGCCTTCGAGAGAGCGTCCATAAACAATCATGCCTGGGCTTGCTTCAGTACGAATTCCGCTTCCAGACGCAGCGCTACTTATTGTATGTGCGAAAATGACCGCATATTGACCGCCACTCGGAATATTCGACGGAGTAGTAATTTTAAAAGTAATCTCTAACGATTTATGTGGATCGATTAGAAAAGTCGGTTTCTCGACATAATTACCATTACTATCTTCGAAGGTAATCCAACGCGAAATTTGCGTATAATTATTTTCGTTCGTAAAACCTAGTTTGTATTGTTCTTCTTCGTCCGAATAAACGTAGGAATATGGCGCTGCATAGACTTCAATTCTCATCTCACCATCACCATCGTTGTTTACCTTAAAAGTTTTAGTATAAGTTTCATCAGAAGCAATTTGAAGAATCGTACTCACCGGCTCTAAACTAATACTAGTCCCACCAACGTTGCTCGTTTCTTCCTCGTCAGCATAAACTCCGGGGACAGATACAAAGTTTAAACCAAAAACTAACAATGCTAGACCAAAAGCACACAACTTGGAAATATTATTCTTCATTCACCTCCTTTATTTACTCTATTATAGCATAGGATAACCGTTTCGTAATAAAAAACTCTAAAAACCTAAAAATATGTTATAATAACAACATGCGCCTGTGGTGGAATTGGTAGACACGCTACCTTGAGGTGGTAGTGGCCAGATTCACGGCTGTGCTAGTTCGAGTCTAGTCAGGCGCACCATTTTTTTTGTCAAATTTTTGTCAATTAGTATCTCGGTGCCAACTCAGTTTGGTATACAGATTCAAGTTTTCCAGATCCAGTCGCATCAGCTCTTGGTGCACCCCAAAGGTAAAGTGAAGTATCATAATTTATGATTTCAGCTGGTA
>JAEEGL012283904.1_pt1 | contig 15201 bp, 13 predicted proteins | sample 9134231 | NCBI WGS metagenome assembly JAEEGL01 (sample SAMN16246548, study PRJNA631951) | gut metagenome | biome: gut microbiome; feature: rumen; material: fiber-attached | host: Bos | place: Iran: Karaj | collected 2018-10 | reverse complement strand
GTAACGAAAAACCTCGGCGCATGCCCCGGAAAAATACAAGCAATCCTCGCAAACTCCCCAAACCTCCTCCAGAAAGTAGTCACATTACTCATCATCTTAGAATAACGGCTGCGATAACTTGAATCTATATTATGCCAAAAGTTTCAGCTTTCATAACTATTCCCAGAATCTTCTTCGCCTTCCTATGTCACTTCTTGGCCCCATCATAGAAATGCTTCGCCTCCGAAGGCATCCCCCAATACTCAACAGCAAAAGCTCCAAATGCCTTCCATTCACTCATCAGCCCCATCATCGAAAGCCGTTCTTCCAACACCCCCCAATCCAACTCTCCCATATACATCCTCAGCAATTGGAACCGATCACACAGCGACCAATGCTCATATCACCCCAACAAATCTATTAATACTCAGCGATGCAAAACTCCCACTTCACCCCCTCACCTCCTCCTCCCTCAGCGGCTCCCACTTCCCATCCTTACACTCAAGCAACACGGTCCCGCTCTCCAAAGACTTCAGACTATGCCACATCCCGATAGGAACATTGAGAACAACCCCACCAGGCACCATATCAATCGTCTCCATCAACTCCCCGTTATCATCATAGAAATATTCCTCAAAGTGCCCACGGATACAAACCACCGTTTCGCTAGACTTCAAATGCCTATGCACCAGCATTACCGTCCCCGGCTCCAGCGCATTCAGCATCCTCTGCGACCCATCTTCCACACTATTCCTCAGGTCATAGTTCATCCTCAGCCTCGGCGACGCCTTTGCCTGTTCCGTCAGTTTATCCAGTAACGCCTTATCTATCTTCATGGAAAACTATTTTCTCCGTAATTAAATAGAGGATGGCTTAAGAAGATGCGCCCAAGCGGACTTCCAGAAGGCTACAAATCGGTTATCTGAATAGCAAAGCCTTTGCTTCCAGGCATTGGCCTGCCAACGGCGGTACTTGAAAGCCACTCTCTTGAACACATTGCCTTTAGGCTCTTCTTCTGAGAACTCAGGAGTTATCATATCTCGCAACATACGTTGCTTTAGGTTATGATCTACGTTAGGGATGCCGCTTCTAAACAATCCAGCATCAAATCCTAAATCTTCCACGCAAATAGTATTCAGGCAATTAAAGAAGTCCAACATCTTAAACTTCCTCAACACCTCAACAAGCCACTTCCAATCTATTTCAGAGCTATGTTTCTCCACAAAGAAAGCCCAGTCCAAGACATGTCTAATATTAATTTCTGTTGACGTAAAATGACTTATGGAATGTTTTATCAAAAAAAGTGCATGAAGGTTTGCCGATGGCAAATACACTTTTTCCCCCCCCATCTTTAGGAAATTCGAATCATCCATCGCCATTAACTTGAAAGTTTTCTCAAGTTCCGCATTAGCTTTATAAACATGTACATTAATAATGTCATAGTGGTTTTCAACCATAAAACCATTAATATGAAAGACCGTATGATGCTCGTGTCTTATTACCGAAATCCCTCTCTCTTTCCTAATATAATCATCCGCTTCTTGATAGCGTCCAAATTGCCAAATATCAATGTCTCCACTTGGTCTATGGCAAGGGACAGGATAATTCAAACTCAACCCATAACCCTTTAGGACCATTATCTTGAATCCACCTGTATTATAGAAGAAAGATAAATTGCGGATTGCCTCCTTATACTGTATGTAACGCTGATCAAAATGTACAACGACATCTGCCATCCATTCCAGTTTAAGATCTAAACCCATACTCGACAATGCCGAGATGGCTCTGAGACTATCCTCGGAACTCTTATCTTTAGTCTTTTCCAGTAGGGTCTTAACACCATCTAAGACAATAGCAGAAAGCCCCTGCTTATCAGCAAGGGTCTTAATAGATCTCCAATCTATCTTTAAAGGAATATCTGTATCATGGCCAATTCCAAGACGAACCAAATCTAGGAACGATTTATTCAAGTCCATTAAAACTGTTCTCTAAAACCCTACTAATTCTTAAGTCCATTCAGCAACTCAACACTTTTCTCAACATCTTTGTTTTCCAAAACGACAGAAACGCTAAGTTCTTCTCCACCTTGTGCTGACGCAATTACATTAATTCCACTATCCCCAAGTATTGAGAAAATTCTTCCAGAAACGCCTGGCACGTTTTTAATGCGACTACCATAGACAGTTACTATCCCAACACTTCGGTTAAGAATCATTACATCATCCAAAGGCATCATGGAATTGTCTTTAGTTAGTTCCTTCAACGCTGCAGAAACTATAGAACAATCATCTGTTTTTACCGCAATGCTTATACTATATTCAGAAGATGTTTGAGCAATAAAACGAATATTAACACCGGCACGAGCAATACACGACATTATAGAAGACGTTATCCCAACTTGTCCCAACAACCCAGTACCATAAATAGTCACCAAAACCAAATCCTTATCTGCGATAACCCCAGAAATCAAACCAAGAGAGCCTTCATTATCATCACTCGATGAGATTAATGTCCCAGGAAAATCAAGATCATCAATGCTCTTAACCATAATCGGAATTCCAGCATTTTTTGCAGGCCAAATAGCAGCCGAAGAAAAAGGAGCACTTGAAGAGGCGCAAAAATGAGCAGCTTCATCATATGTCATTGAATGCAACCCATTTATACCATGGCTATTAATATAAAACTCCACGCTTTCAGCACCTAAAGCAGAAGAAATTAATGATGCTAACATATTAGCACCTCCCTTTCCTATCCTTACCACATATCCAGAATCCAGTCGTCCATAACCTCCTGAAACAATTACTTTCTTTAAGTTACCACATTTCTCCGCAATTGCCTTCCTTGACAGATCCCAGTCAAAAACTGGTTTATTCTGCTCATTTCTACAAACAACAAGTTCATTTCCATTAACCACTATACTTCCAGGCACTCCCATACTAACAGCCTCAGCACATAATAAAGCGCATTTATCTAAGATAAAATCCTCAATAGCTCTCTTTTGTAGATACAAAGAAACACCAGAACTAAGATAAACTATAATTGAATTTAAGGATTTAGCAATCTTCCTACGATACATCTCTTCTTCCGAGAAACCATAAAAATAATCCAAAATTGCTTGGCATTCCTTAAGCCCAGATTGCTTCTCGTCAATAATTTCAGTTATTAAACTGCGAAAAAGATCTTCAGCTGTTATTGCTGGTCTAACTACTGCAACTGTATTATCATCACAAAGGTCTACTATCCTTTTATAACTCCCCCTTCTTAATACGAAAGATTTAATTATCATAATTCAAAATATCTCTAATGAAAATGTTATTTATTATATAGACGTCCCCAATCCCAAAAATTCATCATAGCCTTCCAGAAGCCAGTTCTAGCAATATGAGTCTTCCTCCCTATAGCACAGCACCTTATGAAAAAACGTGTTTTCTTTCTCGCCTGACTTTTCATAAAATGATAAAAAATAAAAGTAACAAGCAATCCAAGGAATACCACAATGTACAACTGAGAATCTATGGAAGCCCCTAATTTCCAAGACAAAAACCATATCAGTACAATTAAAAAATTAATTGTAAGGATACATACTGTTGTCCCAATATGGGAGAACTTCATATCTATAAACAAATGGTGCAAATGTGTTTTGTCTGGTTTAAAAGGAGATCGATTCCTAAACATCCTCATACCCATAACCCTTAACGTATCAAACACTGGGATAGACATAACTGCCAGAGTAAACGGTACAAGACCCATTCCCTCAGTCTCCCACTTCCCGCAAAGGCTTTCTTTAAATAACACATTAAATAGCATTATCACTATTGCTACACCTAGCATAAGAGTTCCCCCATCACCAATAAACATCTTGCTCTTTTTCCCAAAAACATTGTGAAAAAAGAATGGCACCAACGCTCCAGCAATCGCCATAGCTAAGTATCCAATCGTAGCAACTCCTGAAGCAAAAAACAACAACGCAAACAAGACACAAGCAAACACGCCAAATCCAGAAGAGTAACCGTCAACACCATCAATCAGGTTAATGGCATTAATAATACCGACCCCTGCTATGAGAGAAAATGGAATAGAAATAAAATCTGAAACCTCATGCAAGCCCCACAATCCATGGAAATTATCAATAAATCTACCGCTAAACACCATTATTCCATATACGAGCCCTATTTCAACAATAAAACGAATGGAAGGAGGCAAATCTCGAATATCATCTATACAGCCAATAATAAGCATTATTGTCATTGCTAAAAGTGCCATCGGCATATTCTTGGATGTAACAAACAACAATGCAAACCCTATCCCAAACAGTACACCTACCCAAACAGCGGGGCCGCCAAACACCGGTACAGGTTCTCTCTGCAACTTTCTTGCGTTTGGATTATCCACAATATTATGCCTCCTTGCAAATCTTAGAAGGAAAGGATATGCTATTAAAGACATCAAAAATGCTATTATTGAAGTAAGCAATGCAATGTATTGAAGTTCCATAAAATGATTAAACTAATAAAAAGAAGATGATTTCAAGCATTTAATGTCTAAGACAAATGATTATTCTTGATTAAATAAAAACCTATAGCACGACGCAATTTGTTTATCAAAATCAAGGTCATCACGAACAATCTTAAGACAATTTGAGCTTAGTGTTCTATAATCATCTTTTGAGAGTGATGATAGTCGAATTAAATTATTGGTTAACGAATTATAGTCAGAAGGTTTTGAAACATATCCTAAACTATTGTTTTCTATATAAGATGCACCTTCACCACTACCAGAAAAAAGAATAGGTAATCCCATCGGAAGAATATCAAAGATTTTTGAAGGGAACGCACCTTTTATGTTAACTGTAAGTGGCACAATGGCAGCATCAACTAATTTGTATTCTTTTGCCATTTCTTCCTTAGGAACGACTCCATGCAAAATAATATTACAGTCTGGATTTGTAATTAAATATTCTTTAATAGCATCATATTGAGACCCTCCTCCAACAATGTGAAATTCTACGCCAATTCTCCTGAAATCAACGTTTTGCACAATAGAAAAGACATCCTGAGCAACTCCTAACATTCCGGCAAAAATAACTCTGAAAGGATTACCTTTCGACCTAGGTTCTGATGCAATTTCATATTTTTGCAAGTTTCTATAGAGAAACACCTTTTTATTAGGCTGAAATTCTGCAACATGAGTAAGAATCTCATTAGACTGGCCTAGTATGGCATCCGCTTTTTTATACAGCTTTTTCTCCAAATAAGCCATTACTTTATATGATAAAGAACCAGCTTTCATCACACCCAGGTCAACAGCAGTTGATGGCCAAATATCAGAAACATTCAGAACACATTTTCGACGGTATACGCCTTTAAACAGTGTCATCGCAGATGCCGCAGCAAATAGCGTTGGAGTCTGGATTATAACAAGATTGTACTTTCTTATTCTTGATATTCGAAATGCAAATAACCAAATTGATAACGCAAAGGATATCATATTCAAAGCCCTCTTTAAAGAACTTTTAGAAATTGTAGAATATACCCAGTATCTGTAGACCGTACATCCCTTGATTCTTTCACTATGTGATATTTTAAATCTATATCCATTGTATATCTTCCCTTGCGGATAATTTGGTAGACTGGTCAAAACGTCCACGTCTGCCCCCATCTCCCTTAAACCCTCTGCCATATTTGTAAGACGAGAAGGAGCTGCCCCAACTTCAGGGAAAAAACGTTCTGTTATAAGAAGGATTTTCATTCTTAGCTGATTATGTAACGTAAATAATCCCTAAAAGAAACAACAGCAACATATATGTCGTAAAACTTGTTGTATTCAATAGAAGCCTTTGCTTTTTCAAGTCTTACATCTATTGCATTCTCTATAACAAGCCTTGCAACAGGAGTATTCACTATGTAACCATCTTCTGTTTTCTGGAGAGAGCAAATCTGAGCTACATGAACCCTGCTTATAGCTGTGCCTGAAATAAAATCCTCGACAAGAAATCCGGACGGAACTAAAGAAAAGGATCGTTTGCAACGCGTGCCAAACCCATCATGACTAGCTATAACCATCTGGCTACCGTCCTCTTCAAGCTTAACTGATGCCCTCCTACCAACCCGGAAACCACCCCAGACCTCACTTGAATCTTTTTCGCCAATGGTTATGGTGTTGTGAGCCACCGAGCCTCTTTCATATTGTCTGCGGTCATTCTTTTCATAAGTTGATATCCCCGTGTCCACTATAAATGGAACACCGTCAATCCTAAGCTCATAATTAAATGTATCTGCGTGGGAATGTCCTGGCTGATACGATGCAGTTATGTTTCCGACATCAATAACAATGTCGAAATGATCTGATGAGAAACGCCTAAAACCGCACTCTTTCAATGATATCGCTTCCCACTTAAGTCCTAATTGCCTAGCATAATCGAATAATTGGAAAGAAGAAGGAGCAATTCCATTCGCCGAATCATTCAGCATAGGGATAGTTCCGTCTTTCCAGACAATTGTTTCCAAATGTCCTAACATTTTGCTTGCTGTATAGCTAAGAAAATCTACCGGACGTATATTAATGCAATCAAGCAACCTGTCCAAGAGTATGCAATGATACATCGGAGATTGTTCATAATGGGCACCATCAGGAAGTACTTGTTCGTTAAGTTCTTTCACTAATAATCTTTCCGCCTTTTCCAAAAGCATTGTATCGTTGAAATATGATGCACATATATATAATGAATAAGCATCTTCCAGCAAATGATTGCCAAGAAGGTGATATTCCATTTTCTTTCTCAACAAAACAATCTGGGAATATAGGAATTTTTCTCTTCCTACAGTCGCTGATTCAGGATACTTTGAAAAAAATTTAACCCAATTAATAGATCGCAACGCTATTGGGTACGGATCTAGGCCTGTCTTATTCCCGGTTATAGACGAAATGAAATTATCTATCCACTTTACACCCTCTTCTTCTGACATCCCTTCTTGTCCCAACCAGTCCATATAATTAAGGTTATAGCACCATAGCTTACCATTTGATGTATCACTCCAAGAATTAAAGTTAGATTCAATATTCAGAAATGTAAAGTGTCCAGAACAATATGACACAGGTTTAGCAATCGGGTTAACTAAGAATGACTTTCGCTCTTTTTCGGGTGGAGACAATAACCTAAAATCAGGTTTAATTAGCCTGATTTTAAATTGATAGATAATTTGTTTCAGACGAAGATATTTTACTGTCCGAAACAATCTTGAAAAATTAAACATCTATCCACCTATTCTCTTTAAGAGAACGAATTGCAGCAAAAGAAGCTTTGGTAGTATTATATATACTTTCAAAAGGAATTAATGAAGGACCACCATTTATCATTTGCTCATTTAATAGAGCAAACTGGGCTTTTTGTCCTTTATCCATAGATCCGATCTTCCTCGAAAAGCCCTTAATACCGTAACCTCTAAGCTTACGCCAATTCTCAAGAGTTAGAACTTTCCCCTGAGAAAAAACCTCTACACGTTCTTTGGGGTATGACTTGGAACCATTGGCGAAATAATTAATCACTGCATTAGAACCGTTTTTGTAACGCAAAAGAATTGAAACATTATCTGTACTCTCTTCTGGATTTTCTCCGAGAGCATTCATACATACAGATACCACTGAGCTTCCAGCAATGAAGGAACACAAGTCTATGAAATGGCAGGCTTCACCAATTATTCGACCACCTCCAATTTCCATATCATGAACCCACATATCTTTTGGAATAAAGCCAGCATTCATAGTAGCAACTATATTCTTCGGGCCATCGCCAATAAAGCTTTTCATTGTTTTTGCAAAAGGGGAAAACCTTCGATTAAATCCGACAGTAAGAGTCAAATATGAGGAGGACAAAGAATATACATCCTTAATCTCCTCTAACTCATCTTCATTCAAACATAAAGGTTTCTCAACAAACACACTCTTCTTAGCTTTCAACGCTTCAAGAATCATTTTGGCGTGTAGGTCATGACGAGTTGTAATAATAACCACACCCACATCTTCATCTTTTAGTATTTCTTGATAATCTGATGTGGCTATTTCTGCGCCAGCTTTCTTAGCTAAAACTTTGGCCGTTAAGCCACCTGCACTTGCAATATACTTTATACTTGCATTACATTTTTTTAGACAAGGAACAACCATACTCGAAGCATAATTACCAGCGCCAATAATGCCGAACTTCTTTGTGGAAGCAAAAGATTTATGCTCATCAATCAATACTTTTCTAGTAATCTCAACATTCTCTGGGAATTTAATAATGGAAGCTATCGCTCCCCTCTTTCTCATATCTCCGTAAATATCCCTGTAGTCTGCAAGTTTTACAGTTTCTGTAATCAATGGTTTTACATCGAGTCCTCCTGTTGATATAGCGTGTAAAACTGCCTCAAAATTCCGTTTTTCAGTCCAACGGGCATATGCAACAGGATAATCGTGACCTTTCCCCTCATACTCTTCATCATAGCGTCCAGCCCCATATGAACATGATACCTGAAAAGACAATTCCTTTTTATAAAAATCATCTCTACGCATATTCATACCAACAACCCCCACTAACACAATCCGGCCTCTCTTTCTAGACATTTCACAAGCTTGATGAATTATGTCATCTGACTTCGAAGAAGCTGTTATCAGCACTCCGTCTGCACCTATGTTTCCAGTAATATCGCTCACAAACTTTACGGGATCAGAACCATTTGACGGGTTAATTCCAATAATGCCATGTTTCGTAGCCAAATCAACTTTCTGTTGATCAAACTCAATCCCAATTACTCGACAGCCATTAGCTTTAAGCAACATTGCTGCAATCTGACCAATAAGACCAAGACCAACGACCACAATTGTTTCACCAAGTTCTGGCTTAAGATTCCGTATTCCTTGTAATGCAATTGAACCGATTACCGTAAACGCAGCCTCTTCATCCGTAACGTTATTAGGAATCTTTGTAACCAAATTTTTCGGTATACAAACATACTCTGCATGGTTACCATTAGAGGCAACTCTATCTCCAACAGAAAGCTCAGTAACACCTCTACCTACTTCAACAACCCTTCCTACATTACAATAGCCAAGTGGAAGGGGTTGGCCTAACTTGTTAAAAACAGCCTCAATTGTTGGTTTTAAACCATCAGTCTTTATCTTATCTAATGTCTGCTTAACCTTATCTGGTTGTTGCCTAGCCTTATCTAACAGGTTCGCTTTCCCAAATTCGACCAGCATTCTCTCAGTCCCCAACGAGACTAATGTACAGGTTGTCTTTATCAATACATTTCCTGATTTCACCTGTGGAACAGGCACTTCCTCCAGAATTGTATCTCCACTTTTGAGGTCTTGAATAATCTGTTTCATGTTTCTATTTCAATTCAGATACTACCGCTTTAAATTTGCCTGATGAAGTGCGTTCTATTTCGTTTACATATTCAAATAAACACTCAATAGATGGACTTATCATTTCATTCACCTTTTTCTTCAACGAATCTTCTACACTTCTACTATAATCGTCTCTTCGAACAATGCGAAAAACTATACTGCCCAGTTCTCTTTGAATAACCTGGCACTCCTTAATGCTTCTTGTCTCTTTAAAAAGATAATCAAACCTTTTAATTTTTGTACCCTCTGGGGTTATAACAAAGTCTTCAGAGCGGCCAATTATATCTTTAATTACCTGCGAATGTAACCCACAATCACAGTGTTCAGATGACCAGATTGCAGAATCACCAACGTGATACCGAATAAACGGCATTCCATAATTTATAAAAGAAGTACCAATTATGTCTCCTTCATAATCTGTTAAACTTATTGATTTCGAATCAAGACATTCCATATGTCCTAGTTCAAAATCCTCGTGATAAAAATTATTACAATTACACCTAGAAGCATTAACAACACCTTCTGTCATACCATAATGATCTGTAATAATTGTACCGGTGAAAGCTTTTTTAATGAGACTCTTTTGATCCTCGTATAATTTTTCGGCTCCAGTAAAAATGACCTTCGGAGGATTAATAATCTTAAGATCATTCTCCAAGATTAAGCTAGCCATAGAGCTAATTATTGACGGATAACCAGAAAAGTAAACAAACTCTTCCCTGTTAATTAAATCTACAATATCATGAATCTTATTATTAGTAATATGTTGCATGTTAACTAACCATTGATTCAAGGGTTTGTTAACCCTCCAATATGGCGGCTTGTTTTGTTTAATTGGAACAACTATTTTTCCTGTACAATTCAAATGCTTTTCTCCGAAGCTAACTCCAAATCGATTTCTGAACCGCCACCACACAGCCCAAATAAATGGCACGGTATCTTTTGTTTGAAAAAAATCAAGTGCTTTCCCTGAAGATCCACTTGTATGAAACGGTATCAAATCTTTGTGAGGAAAATCCCTAGCCAACATTTTAGAAAAATTGTTTCTTACTTGTTCCTTTGTAATCACCGGGAACTTCATGATGTCATCAAGTGATTTAAAATCCTTCGGAGTAATATGATGTTGCTTATAATAATCTTTGTAAAAAGGAACATTATTATAGGCATGCTCTATTATTCTAAACAAGTGCTCCTCTTTATAGTTTTTTATAGAAGCTTCAGATGAAAATTGACTATCAGTTAATTGTTCTATAAATAAAAAAAATCGAGAATTAAACCGTTCTTTACGAATTTTTGCTCCATACAAAGAGCAAAAATAATTCTGAATAAATACAGGGCTAATTCGATAGAGTTTATTCATATATATAAGTATTAGGATTTAGAAACTACTTTTTATGAGCTCGATTCGGACTTTTAAAGTGTATTTTAACTAAAAAAAATAAAAAGACACCTCGAATTTTTATCCATATTGACTTTAATGAATACATTAACGGTGCCTCTTGGGTTCTAAATACTGGAAGAAATGACTTCTTTACTCTGTTCTTTTGGAAAAATGATTCATACTCAATTGGGGAGTAACCAGTAAATGAAGCTTTCCCCCTAAAAGACTTGTCTTGTGAAATTTCATTAGAACCGACATAGCTCAGAACATTATTATTTAAATCATATTTAAAATAATGTAAACGGAAACTCTTTCCTCCGTCAAAAATTTCGAATGCATACTCATCCTCACAATAAGCAGGGAAGCGAAGTGATTCATTAAAGTAATAACTTTGAAAAAACAAAAAATTACCTAAACCATATACAATAGGATGTCCTTTATAAAATTCAATTGGTTGAACTCTATGAGCATGGCAACCAATTACAGCACACACCCCCAGATCAATCAAGTCATGAGCTAATTGTCTATCATACGGTTGAGGATATAGTTCTAGTTCATAGTTCCAATGAAAAAAACAGATTACATTTTTATACTGCTTTATATATTTATTTACTGTATTAATAACATGCCTTCTTGTTAAAGGATTAACACCTTGTCTATAGACAGTCGCATATTTACACTGTATATTTTTCCAGCCATAGGATAAAATACAATAATCCGTCCCATCCTGATCATTAATAATGCATGGCTTAGAAGCTTCCTCTAAATTCTCACCTCCTCCTAAACTATTAACACCGATCCTTTTTAAATTATCTAAGGAGACGGTGACGTCAGCAGCATCTAAAAGATGATTATTAGCTAGTGAGAAGACGCGAAAGGGGATTCTTTTTATCAAATCTGTTATAGCCTCAAAATCATTAAAGACCCCAGATATACCTTTTGAATGAGATCTTACTATTAGACTACCCTCCAAGTTTCCAACCCAAACCTTTGCAGATGGGCAACCTGAAATATTAGGTGAGTATAATTTGGGTAGTGCAATATCACCAGTGAATATCATTAGATGCTATTTTACCATTAGACGATAATACTCAATCCACTTGCCAATATTCTTTTGAATAGAAAATTCCTTCTGACAAAAATCATATGCTCTATCCCTCATCTCAAGATAATCTTGTATCGGTAATGAAAGAATTATATTGATAATCTTTGAAAGAATCGTTGGATTATTATCTACATTGAAACCTATTCTTTTTTCTTGTAATACTTGCCATGGCGTTCCTTGAGAAGTAACGACAGGAGTTCCTTGGGCCAATGCCTCTACAACTACATTCCCAAAATTCTCAGTTTCAGAAACTAAAAAAGAAAAATAAGAGCGGGATAAAAGTTCATCTTTATGATGCCCATCAACTTCACCAATAAAACTAACCTTATCTCTTAGATTTAGTTTTAATACCAGTTTCTTTAAATATTGTTCATAAGATATCTCTTCTTGAGACACCGCTTTACCAGCTACCAGAAAAATAAAATCTGATTCCACAAACATATTAGATAGACTTAATGCCTCAAACAATTTATCCAATGACTTGATCGGAGATATTCTTCCTAAATATAATAAACTATGAGTAGTTGAATTAGTAACAACCTTTGGTGACAGTTCCAAATAATTGGGAATTAGTATCGTTTTACAAGAATTAAAAAATGAATGAATCTCTTCTATTTCCTTTTGACTTGTACCATGAAAAACAAATTTTCGATTAAACAGTATTCCATATAAATGAAACATAGCTTTTTTAAAACTATTGCCATTTATAGCAGATATAGCTAATTCACCTCTAGGAGACCACAAAAATCCTCTCTTCTTATAAAAAAGCAAAATAAATGCAATAATAACAGATGGTAAATAACAAAGAGACGTTAAATGTATTATATCCTGGCCTTTTATTTGCCCCACAGATTTATATATAAAACGCCAAGAAGTGGAACAATAATTCACATTAATTCCATCAATATTGTTCCAAACATCTGATGGGTATTTATTATCAAGGCCATGAGTAGAGGTAACCACTGTAACAACATTACCCTCTTTAGCAAGGGCCTTTGCCAACCAATACACAGAAAGACTTGGCCCCCCTCCATGATGTGGATAAAAAGCTCTAATTGGAAATAATATTTTCATCTATATCAGTCCTGAATTTAATAATATGTGCAGGATTTCCAGCCACTATTGCATTATCAGGCACATCCTTAGTTACAACACTGCCCGCACCAATTACAGAATTCTTGCCAATAAAATTACAGTTAAACAATATGATGCTATTGGAGCCAACAAACACATTATCACCAATATAAAGAGATTTTCCTATAGGTGAATTGTTATGATCATACCCATGATCATGTGTTATTATTTGCACAGAATGAGCAATATGGGCATTTCTAGACATTTCTATCCCTCCAGAAAAATCAATACTACAATTATTGCCAATACTAACCATGTTGTCTAATTTCAAATAGCCTTGTACTCTTTCAGAACCATTATCATCTATGGTTTTCCCAGCAGTAATTGATGTATGCTTACCAATAATAACATAATTCTTTAGTTCAATTTTTTGAGGGTAACGAAAGGTACAACCATGCATTATAAGATTCTTTTTACCATGAGATTTTAAATTTCCCAAAATAAACCATGTCGTTAACCTATCTGAAATCTTAGTAAATACAACCCCTAAAATGGTAAGCAATGCTGATGGAATACCAGATATTTTTCTATTCCAATATTTATTTCCCATAACACCTTAACATTTTATTAAGACTTTGAGCATGTGTCAGTCTATTCTTATCCACTATTCTAGAAACATCTCTTGACGCATTCCTAGCCATCCTACCCATTTCTTCGTAATAATTCATTGCATATGACAGTCCTTCAACAATACTTTCCTCTGAACGAGGTTCAATTCGTTTACAATTCTCTCCATCTACCATTAAGGCACTAATTCCCCCCACAATTGTAGTAACAATTGGAGTCCCAAAAATCATAGACTCATACAGTGTACGAGGAAATCCTTCATGATATGTTGGCAGTATGTACAAATCAGAATCTCTATAAAGCTTAGCCTTTTCTACTTCATCATATACAGGACCGCCAAAAGAAACGTAATCTAAAATATTTAATTCTTTTTTTATACTAATGAGATTTTGCATGTAACTGCCATCACCGATTATCTCTAAGTGAAAAACAAAACCCTTTTCATGAAGTATTTTTGCAGCTTTTAAGAGTTCACACAAACCCTTTTCTTTATCAATTCTTCCCAGAAATAGTATTTTAAATGAAGTAGGAACCTGATAAGTCCTGTCATAAACAATATCTGAATTTGTATATGAAATCATCGGGCGAATAGTAACAGCTATCTTTCTATGAGAATAATCATTTACCATTGTCGTAAAGTAATCTGAAACAGTAAAAATAGCATATGCCTTTTTATAGAAAAAGCGAGATATCTTATCCTTTATCCCATTCATACCTCTAACATAAAGCCCATATGGTTTTCCCAAAACTCCGCAAAAAAGAATACAGAACCGAAATGTATTAGGATAAAAAAAATAAACAAAATCTACCTTTTTAAATAATTTAAAAGCCGCAACGAATGCGTTTAAATAACTAAAGAACTTATTGCGTTTCCGATTTACAGTTTTACACTCCACTCCATGCTCAATCAAATCATAAGAATTTATATTAGAATGAGGTGTATTTGAAACAAACTGGAAGTAAAGAACCTTATTACCTAGTGAGATTAATTCATCAAAGAATAAACCATTAAGAGAGTTCGTATAATACTTTCCATCAACAAAAGATACAGCCGAATTATCAATTACAAGAAGACGCATAAATGCAAATAGTGAATATAGATTATTACAACAGATATAATAATTATATTAAAGATGACAAAAGTTGGATTGCGAGAAAAAATGATACCGATACAAAAACAATTTGTCTTCTACCTCGAGTAGAGAATTTTGAGTAATACAATGCCACCGCCAATAATAGAAGTGGATAACCTATCATTATTCGGCGCTGCTCAGTTGAAGAAACCTGAAGAAGTGAAAAAATTAAGGCGCACACAATTAAATAAAATTGCTTTCGATCGAAGAGACGCAACTTAAATCTTAGAAAGCCAAAAAACAAAAAACCCAAAACAATAAAATTATAAAGGACAGCCCACATTCTAGGCAGACACATTATATTACGAACTTCGGTTGGACTAAAAATATGAACATAAAACCAACAAGGAATAGGCGAAATATGAATATATAGAGCCTTAAAGAACTCAGAAATACCCCAAGGTAAGATATTAAAAACATATAAAGTAGCTTCTACTGAGCGTTCTTCTATCTTTTTATCATATTCTTCAAGGTGTTCTAAAGCATCAATAATATCCAAGCGCCATACTAAATATCCC
>JAEEGL011542066.1_pt1 | contig 15201 bp, 7 predicted proteins | sample 9134231 | NCBI WGS metagenome assembly JAEEGL01 (sample SAMN16246548, study PRJNA631951) | gut metagenome | biome: gut microbiome; feature: rumen; material: fiber-attached | host: Bos | place: Iran: Karaj | collected 2018-10 | reverse complement strand
GTCGACAAGACCGACATACGCCCCAACTACCGAGGCAATGCCGCTGAGCTGGCCAAGGTGATGAAGACCATCGATGTGGTGCGTCTCGACACCTTTGCGACCATCACCCATGTCAACATCCACGGCTACGCATCGCCTGAGAGTCCCTTCAAGCATAATGCCTATTTAGCGCAGGCCCGAGCCGAGGCTTTTGCCAACTACGTACAGAGCCTCATCAGTCTGCCCAAGAGCATTTTTACCATCGACAGTACTCCCGAGGATTGGGAAGGCCTCTACGCCCGTCTCGACAGTCTCATGAGTAGCTGCCCCAACAGTCTCAAAAGCCTTACCGCTCCCGCTCTCCAAGCCATCATCCGCGATACCGCCACTGAGCCTGATGCCAAGGAGCGGCAACTCAAGAAGCGTTTTCCGCGTGAGTGGCGCTTGATGCTCGACAGCATCTTCCCTGCCCTGCGCCATTCCGACTACGAGGTCTTTTACACCATCAGACCTTTCACCGTTGAGGAAGCAGCCCGCGTTATCCGGGAGAAGCCGCAGCACCTGAGCCTCAACGAGATGTTCCTCGTGGCCAATACCTACGAGCCTGGTTCACAGGACTATAACGATGTCTTCGAGATTGCCGTCCGTATGTATCCTAACGACGAGACGGCCAACCTGAATGCCGCCGTTATCTCCCTTGGGAAGAACGACCTTGTTGCTGCCCGTCGTTATCTGAATAAAGCAGGCTCTTCGCCAGAGGCTCAGAATGCCCGTGCCGTTTTGGCCATCCGGGAGAACCGCCTTGGTGAAGCCGAACAGCTGCTCCGTGAGATTGACCTGCCTCAGGCACGCCACAACCTCGACGAGTTGCTGCAATACCAGCAATCCATAGAATAGCATAATCATACAATTTCAAATACAATTATTTATTAACCCTTTAAAACTTTACAATTATGAAGAAACTATTTTTCTTAGGAGCACTCTTCGCAGTTGGATTAGGATTCACTGCGTGCTCAAGTGACAAGGATGACGCAGCCAGCGCAAGCGGCCAGTCAGAGAATGGTGGTGACAATTATGTCGCCATTGGTATCAACCTGCCACAGGCACCTGGAAGCATGACCCGCTCAGGCGAAACGGACAACAACGGCCAAGTGACGTACAGCGACGGTCTGGCCACTGAGTATGCCGTCAAGAACGCCACGCTCATCATCTTTGACAATGCTGCAGCTGAAGATGACGCTACCTTCGTGGCTGCCTACAATCTGAGCACTGCACCATGGACTGGCGGAACATCACATAACGTGACAGAGATATCGACGAAGGTGGTGCAGAAGGTTTCGGCCAGTGTCGTTGCAGGCTACAGGGCGCTCGTCATTCTGAACCACAACAACATTCTGGAGGTACAAAGCGATGGTGGTCTCAAGGTCAACAGTACTGCACTCACAGCAGGTACAACCAAGTACTCCGACTTCCGCAAAACATTAACTGCTGACATCACAACCCTTGATGCAGCCAAGATGACGTCGGCTGGTTTCTTCATGGCCAACGCACCGCTGTCATCGGGTTCGGGGTCTGCAGCAGCCCTTGTTTCCGGCACCACCACTACACTCGTACCCATCACTGCCGCCGCCATCTACAAGTCGGAGGCAGCTGCGCAGGCTGGCACCAACTACGACCAGATTTACGTAGAGCGTGGCGTGGCCAAGGTCACCATGACCCAAGGTTCAGGCACCATGACCAACTCGAAGTCAGGAAGCACATTCCTGTCTTATCAGGTGACAGGCTGGATGCTCGACAATACCGCACCCTCCACCTATCTTGTACGTTCTACCGACGGTGATGCAGACTTCCGCACCTTGAAGAGCGGTGCTACGGCTCCCGCCACGGCAGGTGTACACCGCTACATTGGCAACACACAGATTAATGACGGTGCCAACGTTGCCAGCGGTTTTTATCGCACCTATTTCGCCAAGAGCGTTGGCTACGACAAGTGGGCAGCCAGCGAGACATACACCCTGAACACTTACAGCACCGGCGACTTCTACAGCACTTTCGGTGAGAACAGTCCCAGATACTGCTACGAGAACACCTTCGACGTTCCTCATCAGAACGTCAAGAACACCACCCTTGTGCAACTGGCCGTTACGGCTAAGGTTGGCACTACTGCTGAAGACCTTTTCACGCTTGGTGGACAAAAGTCGACTGTTTACACCAAGGACAATCTGATAACGGCTATCCAGGAAGCCGCTTTCTATGTGCTGCAAGGTGACGGCGTGACGGGAGCCACCTACTCCACTTCCAACATCGATGTCACCATCCCCACAACAACGGTGGCAGGAGAGATGACCATCGCTGCCGACGGCACCGACAAGATTCAGGTAAAGCCCCAAACAGTCATCACTAACATATCAAACTATAACGAGGCTACTTTCATTACCAACCTCACAGCTGCATTAGGAAAGATAGAGTGCTACAAGGGCGGCGTCAGCTACTACAGCATCCGCATCAAGCATTTTGGCGACAACCTCACGCCGTGGAACACCGACGAGTATGGCACAGGCACAGCCCCCAGTTCCGACAACATCTATCCTGGCGCTACTGACGTCCGTAACAACAACTACCTCGGTCGTTATGGCGTGCTGCGCAACAACTGGTACGACATTTCTGTCACTAGCATCCGTTCACTTGGCGATGCCACGCCGCACACCAACACATGGCCCGACACTCCGGATGACGAACTCGACAATTATCTCGCCTTCCGCATCAATGTTCTCAGCTGGGCTAAGCGCACACAGACCGCTGACCTCTAATCCTCTAATGACAACATAACTTTCATAATTGTAGCGAGGCTGTGTCAGAATGGACTCCTTATGCGACGGACGAAAATCGACACAGTAGCCAGTTTGTTTCTGGCACAGCCTCTTACATTATGAAGGTAATGACACTTGATTAAGTAGTTAAAGGAAAATGAAGACGTTCAGAAGGAACATATACGTCTTTAGCCTGTTGCTGTCAGTGCTGCTGACAACAGCATGCCACAGTGATCACGACACCTTAGAAGAGGTGCCGGCGGTAGACATACTCTCGCGTTTCAACGCTAAGGGTGAAGCCTACTTGACCGTACAGATTCCTTTGGGTAGTGCGGCTATGTCCCGTACAACGTTTGATGACGGAGTTAATGGCGAGTGGAAAGTGAAGGATGTCTATATCCTGATGTTTGCAGGCACCAGCGAGTCGGCAGCTAAGTTCGCCAGTGCCTACAAAGTTGAGATGCCCTCACTCAGTCTCTCTGCCTTGCAGCAGGTGACAGCCACCGTCACCATCACTATCCACGATGCCAACCTCAACACGGGCGACAAACTATACCCCTTCGTAGTGGTGAATAACAATTCGAGTGCCATTACCACCACTACGTTCCCAGCCACCAGCGTCACCTTTGCCAATGGTGGCTCGTCGGTGACGCTCACTAGCGGCTCGTCAACCTTCGCAGATTTTGCCGATGCCAATGTCATTATCGCCAACTACGTAGACGGCAACGGATACTTCCTGATGACCAATGCCACACTGGCCAACGGCAACACGACCAGTGCCGCAGTGTTCCACCTGCCAGAGATGTCGCCCAACTATTTCTTCCCCACAGAAGCAGAGTCAAGAGGCAACCCTGCCGCACATATCTGTGTGGAACGACTGGCAGCCAAGACAACTGTGGAGGACGGTATTACCAACTATTATATTTTGGGCAACAGCTATGCCACCTTTGCCGCTGGCGACTTAAAGTTTGCCCTCGACAACTACAATACTAAGAGCTACGCCTACCGTCACCTGACGGCGGTGAGCTATCCGCGTTTTGTAGAGAATGCCCCCGTCACCCCTCATGCTCCGCTGACCTACCGCACCTACTGGGGTGAGGACATAAACTACAATAACTTAACCACGAATTTAACGAATTACACGAATGTATCACCAACGTGGAAGGCAATGGGAACAAACGAGTATTGCGCTGAGAATACTTTCGATGTTGAGCATATGAAGGATGACTGCACCACATCCGTATTGGTGCGCCTGCAACTGAACGGCGGCAACGACTTCTATACCACCAGCGTTACTGGCAGCGACATTGTGTTCCAGCCACCACACACCGAAATCTCAGAGGAGGGCACGAGTGCAGAAGCTTCCTTCAGTCCCGTCCGTCATATTCCGCGCCAGTCTGCTGCTATTACTTCCCGCTCAGCGGTGGTGACCTACGACGGCACCAACACCGCCACTATCGATGACTACCTGCGCACTTGGCTCGTAGAGCAGTCGTCTGCCCTCCGCTCATGGTTGCGCAACTATGCTGGCAACGAACCCAAGCATCTGAGAATCACTATTTCCCCCAATGCCGCAACAGGCCTGGCCACCGCCACCCTGAGCCAGACTGCTCAAACCAGCGGGAGCACGGGCTACAACAAGTTCGAGACAGCGACCGATGCCTACGATGAAACTGGTGGAGAGACACTGAAGGCCTACCTGCAATCCCTGCTCAACGGTCTTACCTTATATTATTATCAGAGCGGCTACTGCTACTACCGCGTACTGATACGCCATTTCGATGACACGCAGACACCTTGGAACTCGACAGCAGCAATGGAGGATAATACCACGCCGTGGGTCTACGGCGACGGTACGGATACATACAACAACGACTATCTGGGCCGCTACGGCATGGTGCGCAACAACTGGTACGACATCAGCATCACCAGCGTCACCCACATCGGTTCACCCATTATCCCGCCGCTCACGACAGATGCCGACGACAAGGTGGAACAACTGCTGAACGCCACACTCAGCATCAGTGGCTGGGAAGCGCATGACCAGAATTTATGACGACAACGAATTAATAACAAGCAAAAGAATTGAATGAAGAGATATAGACTTTACATCATGGCTGGCTGGCTGATGGCATGGGTAATAACCCTTGCCGGATGCAGTGCCGATGCCTTGTCCGAGGGAACGCCGGACAATGGCATGGGCGAAGCCATGAGCGGTGAAAGCTATATCAACCTCCATATTGTGAACAACTCACAACCTCAAACCCGCACCACCATAGCCGCTACGCGTGAAGAAAACGCCATCTACGACGGCATCCTCTGTATCTTCGAAGGTTCTAACGAGGCTACGGCTACCCTGAAGACCGCTGTGGTTATCGATCAGCTCATTAATAATCCCGGATTGGAGGCCAGTTCACAGTCACTGAACGTTACCCAACGCTTAGCCACAGACACTCATCCATATAGCGGAAAACGCTACGTATTGGCTCTGCTGAACACCACATCAACGGGCTTCGCCGTCGGTGGTACGAACAACAACAAACTATATTTCAGTGGTACTGATAAGACTGGATGCACCATCAGTCAGATTCAGTCCCTAACCATCAATTCCGTAGGCAGCACCGACAAACATGTCGGTCTCTTCATGTCGAATGCCCCACAGACAGGCTATATTATGCCAGAAGTGACCAGCACCTATCTCTTCAACACCCCCTCAGCAGCTGCAACAGGTAGCCACCTCACCATCAATGTGGAGCGTGCTGCCGCCAAGGTGAAGGTGGCGAACACGGTGGCGACGGTATCAGCCATCAACTTGAACAAGCGTAGTTCCGATGTATCAGACAGACATCCCAGCGTACATCAGATGACGTGGACGGTGAACAAATACAATACCCAGAGCTACGCCATCCGTACCGGCTATACAGCTGCTGACAACTGGGCAACTTCAGTTAATAGCCTTACGACCTATACAGCTGAAGATTTCAGCTTATATCCCCAGCAATCTCATAGTTTAGATGCAGTTTATATCGGAGAAAACACCACGGCAACAGAAACGGAGATCATCGTTGAGGTACAACTAAAGGACGAATCCAACATGCTAATGCACGAATGTTTTGTATTCCGTCCTTTCGATGATTCTTATGTAGAAAATGCATATACGAACATTTACACCAATGCCGAGCAATACATTGCTTATCTCAGAGACGAACTTCCACCAGCTAATAAAGCTGCGTATGGACTTAGTTCTAAGAACAACTCTGAGATATTCAAGTACGCCACCGTTAAGATGAATAGCGATGGCAGTGTCGTTATCACTTTGGTCAACAGTGATTTCACCTCTGGAGAGCAAGAAGGACTTGATGGATTAGCTACATTCCTCAGTAACCACACAACAGGTTTCCGCGACGGCAAGATGTACTATACCTATAAGATTAAGCATAACGATACCCCGACATACGGCGTGGTGCGCAATAACACCTACAATCTGACTCTACAGAATATCAGTGCCATAGGGCGCCCCACACCTTAGAAGATTGAAACAGAAATATATAATATATGAATAATTTGTGATGATTTATGGATATTCGTGTTAAAAGAAAAATAACAGCATTCATGACATTCGTGTCGGTTGCACTGCTTACGTCGTGCGCCATGATGACTGACGACCGATCAGACTGTCCTGCCTGTCGCAACACGCTGCGCATCATGCTACGCTACGACTACAACACGCAGCGCGCCAATATGTTCAGCGACCATGTGGAGGAGGCAACAGTCTACGTGGTAGACCCTGCTACAGGAAATGTCGTGGACTGGCAGACCACCAGCAACAATACCAGCGCACAACCGCTGCGCTCGCCGTCGTTCGCCTTCAACTTCGAGGGACTGACACCCGGCAACTACCGCCTTTATGCCACTGGACGCTCTGCCGCACAGGCCGCATTCATCACTACTGCACCTAAGATAGGCGAGAACATCGACCGCCTACAATTCACCGTGCCAACAACGGTCAATGGTCAAAGGTCAATGGTCAATGATCTACGTCTCGACAGCCTTTGGAACACGCTGAAGCCAGTCAGCATCACTGTGCCGGAAGGCGAACCCACCGAGGCTACCGTTCCCCTGATGCGTCTGACCAACGACCTGAACATCATCGTGTTCCGACGTGACAGCGCACTTGTCAACGGCCATGAACGCTACGATGTCTACGTCACCGACGAGAACCTTACATTAGGCTACGACAATGCGACTCTTGCAGTTACAGGTGATGGGCAATCCCCGATAGTCTACCGTCCCTTTGCCGCATGGACCACGGAGACAACAGTGTCCGGCAGTTCTTCCGTTGTGGACAGCATTGCCGAGCGTAACGCCCATTACGACCTATCGCTTTTCCGCTTGTTAGCACATGCTGACGATGCACGTCATAATCCCCGTCTCATCATCAGTAACCATGAGACAGGCCACGAGATAGTAAACATTGACCTCTGCCACTACCTCGCCCTTGCCCGCAACGCCTACGAGACACAGCACTACGGCGTGCAGGAATACTTAGATCGCGAATACGACTACCGCCTTGACTTCGGCATCGAGGGCACAGGCACTGCAGAGACCTGGAAATACATGACCATCAGCATCAACGTGCTCTCATGGGCCATTAGGATACAGAACGAAGAACTCTAAACCACAAATTAAACGAATTGAACGAATTAGATGCTTAAAACAAAAATACTACAACGGCTATGGCTGCTCCTGTTAGTAATGACAGCGGGAGTAGAGGATGCGTGGGCGCTCTATACAAACATCAGTTTTGCCAATCAAAACAGAATATCCAATAACGGAGAAGGGGTTTTCACATCAGCCAACAATGCAGCTAATGCTTATGCTTTAGCTATTGCTGATATGAGTGGACTTAATGGAATTAATACTGTGGGATTAATGAGCATCTCTTTTGAAGTTAACTTCTCACAAGGCACTCGCTGGCAGATAGGTATAGGTGATAAGAGAATTCGAGGAACAAATGCCAATGGCTCATTAAGTTCCAGTTACAGTACTACAGGACTAATGATGCATATATGCGATGACGGTGGACTCTATTATCGTGTTAAGATAAATGGGAATAATCAATATGGAACAAACAACAGTTCTGCATATAATGAGGCTTATGGTAGGAGAGTGCGCGTCAATCTGTTGTTCAATAGAGAGAATCACACATTTCAATATAGTCTGACTGATGTAGTCAACAGCAAAGTATATTTCACGGGCTCTAACATCAGCACTACTGTTGATAGCCCCTCTATCATTGAGGCATATACCTGGACGAATAATTCACAAATAACACTTTCGAACGTAACCGTCAATTACAACTTCTTTTTTGATAAGACAGATGAGACGGTTTTCATAGAAGACATTGTTTACAATAATCCATTTAATAATGCAGAAAACAAAACAAATGTTGCTTTTGCTGTCAGCAATGCTACCTATCTACGTGAAGACCATGTTAATAACAACTACTATCCCATTAAAACGACAGGCAGTGTCAGTACCAATTCTACTGAGGGCGATCCCATTACTGTAACTGCCACTGCAGATGACACAGAACCTACCCGTTTCAGATTACGCATCAAAACGAGGAACGAACTGGATCCCTCGACGATGTACACCTCATTGACAAATACCTTTGATGTGGGAACTACATTGGGCATGTGTACATCACAGGTAATAAATATGGATGGCATGACGCTCTATTTAGGTTACTTGGGACATACACCCGTAATACGCTCCATCAATGGAGACTACGGTATCACTATCATCGACACAAATGGCTGGACTTTTGGCAACTATGCAGAAGGGCACGAATGGGGAACGGTATACAAAATTGCCACGACTCAAGCTAAGAACTTAACCGTCACTGGCTATTTCGCTGCAACAAGTAGCAATGCTCTCCAGCTTCATAACAGCACTGGCCAAGCCATCGCAGGGAAAAGCCTTGCCAACCCTGGTAATGGTTCTTTAGTGACAGCCACTTTTGCGTTGGACGCGAACCAAACATATCTGCTTTATGTTCCCTATTCCATTTTTGCATTGAAGTCACTCTCCTACCGCGATGCCTATTTCGACCAGACTTACGCCATCACCACTACAGGCTCTACTTATACGCAGACTGTACAAAACATGGAGAGTCCCGTATACAGCATTGTTGGAAGGGAAGGTGATATTGCCTCAACAGGCGTTACTATCAACAGCAGTACGGGTCAAGTGAGCGGCATCACTGCCGGAGGTGCACTGAAGATTCAAGCTACGGGTGGTGGAAAGACCTGCTTCTATTATCTGACCGTGGCCTATCCCGCCACGCCTTATCCTGGCAAATTGTGGGAGTTCAACCAATGGTACGATACATATCAACCACCGCTGTCAATTGACGAGGCTGGAAAGTTGGGGTTTCCCCGAATAGATGCCAATTCTGACGGTTCTGTCGTCATGACAGACGGCGATCCGAGCACCATCACCGATGAACATGGCGATGAATGGGTGGCTGAGCTGAAAAACATTAACTACGGGGCAGGCCGTGATGCCCGTTGGCGACATGCCAATGCGGTACAAGGTGACAATGCCTTTATCGTCAGCGAGACTGCAGGACTGGTGTTCAATACGGGTGGCAAGGGATTCTTTGTGCGTAACGACCGCACCAAGTATAACTGCTGGGGACACGTGGGCATACGCAGGTCAGGGGCATCGTTCACCATTCCGCAGCTGGCTGCTGGCGACATCGTAGAAATCAACTGGAAGCGCGAGTCGGGCGGTGCAGGCGGTGAATACACTGCCACCAATGTCACCGACCTACGCAACAAGCCAGTTAATGAGCAGTTTGAGATAACAGGTTCACAGAATGGTACTACAGGAGGCGCTTTGGACATCTACAAAAACCCTGGCTACACATCGTTCATTGCTACAGGTGGCGACGTGACCTTCACCCTTCAGGACGGTGGTGCTACAGACATTCTCTCTATACGCATATACAGCGGTGGCTACCGCTCCACCATGCGCCCCATATCCGATAACGCACACCATTCACCACAGACTTCCATGCTATTGGACAACAGCTATGATGAGTATGAATACGACTACTGCAACGTGCTCAATAGCACAAACACCGGCCCCGCTATCTATGTACTGAAAGGCTATCGCCGAGGTGAAGACAATGTAGAATGTGTCAGCGGTACTAATTCAGGATTGTCACCGACGCCTTTCTCTGACAACGATGCCACCTATCCTGCCTATCCTGTAACGTCAGCCGAGAGTACTAAGCTATACAACCTGCGTAAGAATCTGGTCGGTTTCCGTATGTATAACCGTACATGGCAGTCGACGCGTAACTCCTATAATAACGGTAAGGTTGGGGCAACAAGCGGTTGGGGCAAGGTGACCATCCGCATGAACAACTATACTAACGATATGAAATATGTCATCGGTTATACTAACGACGTAACGATGACTTTCGGTTCGGCACCTCATCAAACCTATCCATACACCTGGGACTTCACCCACATCTCAGCACAGAATGAGCGCGGTGCAGCTACCAATGTATACAACTCAATAGAAGGCCATGATTTGTATGACAACAACTGGACCAATACGGAGAACGGTGTATACTCACTAAACACGAAGAACTCGGGACAGGATGACTCGCACTACACGCCTGGAGCAGTATTGGTGACCACCGACCGCTCGCTGAGTAAAATAGAAGGTGTGTCTGGCACATCCTACTATGCAAAGGACGAACTGGACGGCTTAGGCTTCAATGGCAAGATCTCTATTGACACAGATCAAAAGCCAAGTGCCAGTCCACGCTATAGAAGAGCAGGAAGCACTACCGTTGATTTGTTGTCATTCACAATGGACGACTACAAGATTGTCAAGACCACTGAGGTCGTTGATGGCGAGACCATTGTCACAGATTGGAGAAATGCAGTAAACACGGATCTGGCTGCCGGTATGGGCTGGGTAAATTTCGGGGCAGACAGGATAGTTGAGTCATCGGTAGCAGCCTGCGGCTTTGCCTACAAGTGTGACTATAATGCTCCGGACGATAAGTGCATCTACCTGCGTCCTGCCAGAAAGCTGAAGAACGGCGATGTCATCAGCGTAAAAGTTTATGCCACGAGCACCCCTAACGGTAGCGACTACGGTATTAGTATTTATCCTTCAAGCGGATCAACAGCCGCTGCTACCATCTATATTGGCGCAGGTTTGAAGAATGTCGAGACGACACTCAGCTATACCATTACTGCAGGCGACGGACTGAACGACCAAAGCATGATACGACTTTTCAGGACTATCGATAAGTCTGTCTATCTGTCTGAAGTGCTGATTACTGGTGATGCCACTGCCGAGGCTGTCAGCCGTGAGATATTCTGTGAGGCACCGACCACCATCACAGTGCCCGATCTGAATGCCGACAGCAAACAGGACTGGATATACGTCAGTGCCTCTGCTGCCCCCACAGAAGTGACCAATGCCACACTTGTGAGTAGCGGCACCGATGGTCCCGATGCAAACGACGATCATGATGTCTATAAATATAAGGTGACAGCAACAGGCGATGCCAAATTGACGTTTGGTATGGGAACACGAATCCGTAAGATTGGCGTAACACATATTCTCAAGGAGATACACCCCGTGGGTGGCACCGGCTGGGCAACAGAAATCAGGAACCACAGCATAGACCACGAACTGACAGGCTACTTTACGAAGAACGACGTGAATGCCTATACCGTCAGCTTCGACAGCTATGACCTTACGACAGCGACAGTAGCGTTGACCCCCATCAACGAGGACGGCTACGTACCACAGAAGACAGGTATGGTGCTCAGATTAGACAACATTGGCGAACTGGAAGATGCCAACAATGGGAAAAATGTTCCATTATTTTACCCCTCATACACCAAAGCCGTGACATCTACAGCAGTAGACTTTCCAGATAACAACTTGATGTATAATGTGGATGCCGGTATTGATAATAATAATCGGAATTACAATGAAGTGTTCTACAATCCTGTTGGCAATGGCATTAACTACACCAAGTTCGTGCTTACCAACGTCCATTGGAAATACACAGTAACAGATGACAACGGTGTTTGGGCTGCTCAAGACAATGCTACGGCTGCAGGTTTCTATCGGTTACATATCTGGGGAGACGACAGAGACATCATGGCAGCGAACACAGCATTCCTCTGTGTGCCCACCGACCAGCTTCCCATTGCCCTGTGGTCATCCTACCCGTCTTCGTCAAGTCCACAGTACACCATCGGCATCCGAGAGACAGACGACCTCACAGGCATAGCCCAAGGAGAATTAACAGCCCCGGCACCCACTGATGGCTGGTACACACTGAGTGGCATGAAGCTGGCCGACAAGCCGAAAAAAGCAGGTCTCTATATACATAACGGACGAAAAATCCTACTATCCCCCTATGATTTTTAATATATAAATGAAATTCAGATAGTTATCCATAGGGGGATTGTGGTTTTATCCCACTATGTACCCACTATGTACCCCCTATGATTGCTTGACCATGCTTCAGAGTGCTCGCTGATTTTGCCTATAGGCACAAGACATTTTGCGTATTGGCACAAGTGTTTTTCCCTATAGACACAAGAGTTTTGCCTATAGGCGCAAGCTCGTTTAGTGCCGTCTCGTTCCCTGTCTGCACGGCTCTCGCACCAGCTTTGCGCCGCACTTGCTCCTTACAACTGCCGTGCTCACTCAATGCAAGTGACTTGTATGAAGAGGAACACGTGTATATCAAGAAACAAGAGACGGCGATGTTTGTTTTTTCCTTAAAAATGGTCAATTAGCATCTCTTTGTAGAAAAAAAGAGTAAAAGAGTATATATTATTACATTTAGAACAGCGAATTTCGGATATTTTTGGCGAACTTTGCAGCCGAAAAAGATAAAACGAACAGCATGAAAATAAAACCACTGATGCCCCGGAGAGGAGATGACACGCTGCGTATAGACGACAGCGACGATCTCGTGGTGATAGAAAACATAGGTGTATTATCCAAGGGTGGATCGTTGCCTGAGAGCGGAGTCTATTCCGAAAAGCATGCCATTATCATTATCTGCACAGAGGGTATGGCACAGTTTGATTACGATGGTCAGACGATTCAGCTCCGTAAGAACGATATGTTCATCTATGTGATGCTGCGCACCGTCGTCAGCAGTTTCATGTCATCGCAGAACTTCAACTGCCGTCAAATCTGGTTTACGAACAGCGAGGCGTGGAGCATTGACATGCACGGAAATAAAAGCGTGACCGACCTGATTTACATGAAACAACATCCGAAGGTTAGTCTCACTGACCATGACGCAGCAATGCTCGACGCCTATTTCCAGCTGCTTTGCCGCCGGATGCGCGACCGTACGCCCGTGCTCTACCCAGACATCGTGAGGTCACTTTTCAGCACGATGCTGTTAGAAGTACTGGCCATTATGCGGGGTGAAGTGAAACTACCAACGACTTCAGATGAACAGGGCGATACTACTCCAGGCATCCATCGACAACGGATAGCCGACCGCTTTATGCAGTTGGTGGAACAAAGCGACGGTCGCATCCGCAAGGTTGACTACTATGCCAACCAGTTGAATATCACGTCGAAATATCTCTCGACACTGTTGAAGGAGACACTGAACCGCCGGCCGAGCGACATGATACACTTCTATACGCTGAAGGCCATCAAGCACCGTCTTCGCTTCACCGACATGACGATGCAGGAAATTGCCAACGACTTAAGATTTGCAAACGCCTCGTTCTTCGGCAAGTACTTCAAGGAGCATACGGGCATGACGCCAATGGACTTCAGGAAGAAGTATCATGGATGAAGAGAAGGTGAGAGGGTGAGAAGGTGAGAAGGTGAGAAAGTGAGAAGGTGAGAGGGTGAGAAGGTGAGAGGGTGAGAAGGTAATAAGAATAATAATAAAGAACATGAAAAAAGAACATTTGGTAATGGCTGCGACGGTGCTATTTGCATTGTGCGGTTGTGGAGAGAAGAAACAGACTGCCGTAGAGCAGACGGTGAGAGTGAAGGTTCAGCAGATACAGGCTGAAACTGTGAACGGCGAACAGGGTTTCTCGGGTACCATTGAGGAGTCGAGCGGTGCAGCACTGTCGTTTGCCGGTACAGGTACTATCAGGCGCATCTATGTGAGCGAAGGACAAACCGTACGTCAGGGACAGCTGATTGCGGAATTGGACCCGACGACGATGCAGAACGCCTACACCATTAGTAAAACATCGTTGGAGCAGGCTCAAGACACGTATAACCGCATGAAGGAGTTGCACGATGCTGGGTCGCTGCCTGAGATGCAATGGATTCAGATTGAGAACCAGCTGAAGACGGCTACAGCACAAGAGGCAATGGCCCGGAAGTCGTTGGCTGACACGAAGCTCTATGCGCCCTTCAGTGGCTATATAGCCTCGAAGAATGCTGAGATGGGGCAGAACGCAGGGCCGGGCGTGCCTATTGTGAAACTGGTCAACATCGGCAGTGTGAAGGTGAAAATCAGTGTGCCTGAGAACGATGTGCAGCGCATCAAGAAAGGTTCGTCGATGAAGATTATCGTACCTGCCCTCGACAACCGCGAGTTCTCTGGTCATGTGACGGAACGCGGTGTGAGCGCAGATCCTCGCTCGCGCACATACGAAGTAAAGGCTACCATCATGAACCATGACGGACAGCTGTTGCCAGGCATGATTTGTCAGGCGTTCACCAACTACATGCAGGGCACGACGGGTGTCTTTGTCCCTGCCAATCTGGTACAGTTGGACAGCAACAACAAGACTTTCGTATGGGTTGTCAATGGCGGCAAAGCCGTGAAGCGCGAGATCATCATCTGCGACGAGACGGCCCAGGGTGCACAAGTCAGTGGCGGACTCGCTGCTGGTGATCAACTCATCGTTGCCGGACAGCAGAAAGTAAGCAACGGAATGAAGGTCGAGATTGTGAAATAACAACAACGGATTACACGGATTTCACAGATTATGGAAGAGAATAAAGAAAAGAAGATGAGCCTGCAGGAGTGGTCGATGCACTACCGGCAGATTATCATACTGCTTGTGAGCTGTCTGGTAGCTCTGGGCATCTATGGTCTCGCGAACATCAACAAGAACGAGTTCCCAGACTTCACCATCCGTCAGGGTATCGTCGTTGCGGTCTATCCCGGTGTGACGTCACAGGAGATGGAGGAGCAGGTGACGAAGCCACTTGAGAAGTATATCTTTACATATAAAGAGGTGAAGAAGGAGAAGACCATCTCGTATTCGAAGGACGGTCTGAGCATCATCCAAGTGGAATTGAATGACGAACTGACCAACAAGGACGAGTTCTGGTCGAAGTTCAAGCATGGCGTACAGGG
>JAEEGL010384364.1_pt1 | contig 15201 bp, 17 predicted proteins | sample 9134231 | NCBI WGS metagenome assembly JAEEGL01 (sample SAMN16246548, study PRJNA631951) | gut metagenome | biome: gut microbiome; feature: rumen; material: fiber-attached | host: Bos | place: Iran: Karaj | collected 2018-10 | reverse complement strand
GTAAACTCTTATTTTTAATAGTCCGGCTTTAACTCCTTGCTCTCTCATTCTTTTTACAGCTTCTTTAGCAGTACCTGCTGTAGAGTTCATACATACAACAGCAACTTCTGCATCATCTAACATATATTCTTCGAATAATCCGTATTTTCTTCCTGTCATAGCTTCAAATTCTTTTGAAACTTCTAAGATTACGTTCTTAGCAGCTTTCATAGCATTTGCTTGTTGAGCTTTATGCTCGAATAAGAATGCTTGTAAATCTAATGGACCAACAGCGATTGGTTCTTTTTGATTTAATAAATAGTGTTCTGGATGATATGATCCAACGAACTCTTTTACTTTTTCTGTTTCTATTAATTCAATATTTTCAATAGCATGTGATGTTATAAATCCATCTTGGCAAACCATAAGTGGAAGTAATACATCTTTATGCTCTGCTATTCTGTGAGCCATAACTAAGTTATCATATGCTTCTTGATTAGTTTCTGAAAATAGTTGAATCCAACCAGCATCTCTAACACCCATAGCATCTGAATGATCATTATGAATGTTAAGTGGTCCAGATACAGCTCTGTTTACTAATGACATTACTATTGGTAAACGTAAGCTTGATGCTATATAAATCATTTCCCACATAAGTGATAGACCGTTAGCTGATGTAGCAGTCATTGCTCTTGAACCAGCAGCTTCAGCACCAATACAAGCGCTCATTGCACTGTGTTCACTTTCAACTGCAACAAATTCTGTATCTACTTCACCATTATCTACATATGATGAAAAGTATTGTGGAATTTCAGTTGAAGGTGTAATAGGGAAGGCAGCTACAACATCAGGATTAATTTGCTTCATAGCATATGCAGCAGCTTCGTTACCGCTTAATCTTTCTCTAATACCCATATTAATTATCTCCTTCCTCAGTTTTCATTTCTATTGCTTTGAAAGGACATACTTTTGCACATACGCCGCATCCCTTACAAGCAAAGTAATTAAAGTCTCCTCTTGAACCATCTCCATTAATGCAAATTGCATCATCTGGACATACAGGTAAGCAAAGACCACATTGTTTACATTGTTCACTAAGCCATACTGGTCTCATTGAACGCCAGTCACCAGTTTTGAATTCTCTAGCATTTCCAGCAGTATAAATATTTCCACCGATTGTCATGTCATTCATACTAGTGTTCTTATTTAATGTATCTTCAGTCATATTTATTACATCCTTTCTTAGTTTATTTTTTCTACTTCAGCTAAAGCCATCTTAATAGCATTCATGTTACCTTCGATAACTTCAGGCTTTTTAGCAAATTTATGTTGGAAAGAACCGATCATGTCATTTAAGAAATCCTCATCTGACATTATTCCAGTTACTTTAACAATTGCTGCAAGCATTGGAGTATTTGGAAAATATTTTCCTAATGTTTCGATTGATATTTTTCTTGCATCAATCTTATAAACCGCACCACTATATCCTTTTAATTTAGACATAATTGTGTCTCTGTCTCTAGTTGTGTTAATAACTATTGCTCCTTCTTGTTTTAGACCTGCTGTTACATCAACAGTATCTAGAAGGGTGTCGTCAACAACTACTACATAGTCAGGATAATAAATATTGCTATGTACAGTAATTGGCTCATCACTGATACGATTGTATGCAGTTATAGGAGCGCCCATTCTTTCTGGTCCATATTCAGGGAAACCTTGAATATATTTACCGGTGTTAAAAGCTGCATCTGCTAAAAGTAAAGAAGCTGTTTTAGCACCTTGACCACCTCTACCATGCCATCTAATTTCAATTAAATTGCTCATAGTATCCTCCTTCTTAAGAATAAATTTAAATGAATATGAAGTGATATTTCTTCATATATTATTAGCTATTAATAAATTTTCATTCACAATTATTGTATATATAATGCTACGCAAAGTCAACATTGCAAGATTTTTTTACCTCAAAAAAATATTTGATTTTTGTTACAAAATTATTACAAAAATGTTTCTAATATCGTTGACTTTTGTAAAAAAAAATAATAATATATATGTATTGAAAAAGGATGTATGTTATTTTTTAAAAATCGATTATTATTATTCAAAAAAATTTAAAAAATAGCGGAGAAAAATAACAGTTTTATATAGACGCTTTTAGAAATGTTAGGAGGAAGTTTAATGGGAGAAGTTATCGTTATAACATCAGGAAAAGGTGGAGTTGGAAAAACAACCACAACTGCTAATTTAGGATCAGCCTTAGCTTTAGCAGGAAAAAAAGTATGTTTAGTAGATACAGATATTGGTCTAAGAAACTTAGATGTTGTTATGGGACTAGAAAATAGAATAGTATACGACTTAGTTGATGTTGTAGAAGAAAAATGTAAATTAAGACAAGCTTTAATTAAAGATAAAAGATTTAAAGAATTATTTTTATTACCAGCTGCTCAAACAAAAGACAAAACAGCTATTAATGAAGAGCAGATGAAGAGTTTAGTTGCAAAACTAAAAGAAGAATTTGATTATATTTTAATAGATTGTCCTGCTGGTATTGAACAAGGATTTAAAAACGCTATTGCTGGAGCAGATAGAGCAATAGTTGTTTCTACTGCAGAAATTTCATCAATTAGAGATGCAGATAGAATAGTAGGACTTTTGGAATCATCAGATATTAAAAATCCTGAACTAATAGTAAATAGATTAAGACCACAAATGGTAAGACGTGGTGAAATGATGGATGTAGATGATATAGTTGACTTATTATCTATAGACTTAATCGGTGTTGTACCGGATGATGAAAATATTATTACTCAAACTAATAAAGGTGAACCTGTTATAGTTAATAAAAGGGCTCCATCTGGAAAGGCTTATTTAGAGATTTCAAGAAGAATTCTCGGTGAGAATATAGAAGTCACTGTTCCGGGTAGAGAGACAGGTTTTTGGGCTAAATTAAAAAGATTATTTGGCAAAGGATAGAAAGAGTAATATTGGAGGAAAATTGTAAAAAATGTTTGAAGGTTTAGGTCATTTTTTCAAGAGAATGGTAAAACAGGATCAAAAAGAATTAGGATCTAAAGATGCAGCTAAAGAAAGATTACATTTGGTGTTAATGCAAGATAGAGCAAATGTATCAGCTGACTTTTTAGAACTAATGAAACAAGAAATAATAGATGTTATAGAAAAATACATAGTAGTTGATGAATCTCAAATAGATGTAAGATTAACAAATCTTTCAAATGATGATGGAACTAATGGTGCGCCTGCACTATTTGCAAACATTCCAATTGTTAACATCAAAAACGATATGGTAGCAGAAAAATCATCTGAATTTGAAGGAATAGATTTTAACAAAGAAATGGGACTTTCTTCTAACAAAGAAGAGAAAGTAGAAGAAATAGTTGAAGATACTGTCGAAGAATACGAAGAAGAAATAGATGAAGATGAAGAAGACGATGATGTTACTTTTGATGACTTATTGAAAAAAGCTGAAGAAGCAGATAAAGAATCAAAAGAAACAGAAGAAATGCAAGATTCTCAAGAGGAAGATGAAACAGTTGAAAATGCAGAAGAAAACGAAGAAACTTCAAATATTCCAGATGAAGATGATGAAGATGAAGCAGAACAAGTATTAGAATCAGAATATGATGATGACGATGAAGATGTAGAAGAAAAAAGAGAGTTAAGAAAAAAGAACAGAAGAAAAAAGAATAGATAGGAAAGGATCTTTTACATGGGAAGAAAGTCTATAAGAAATACAGAGTGGTCAGTATTAATAGTATGCGTGGTGCTTTGTATTTTTGGTTTAGTTGCTTTATTTTCAGCAACACAAAGTACTAATAATGACGAATTTAGAAAACAAGCAATCTTTATTGTAGTCTCAATCCCTTTTCTTATTTTAGCAGCAACTATCGACTACAATTTTATTGTTAGATTTTCTACTCTTTTTTATTTAATATTAATTGGATTATTAATTGGTGTTTTATTTACTGAACCAATAAGTGGAGCTTCTAGCTGGTATAAGGTCACAGATTCTCTATCATTTCAACCTTCAGAAATTGGTAAAGTTATCTTGATACTTTTCCTAGCTTTTGTTCTAAATAAACTTCAACTTCGTGGAAGAAGGGAAATCAACAAAATATGGAAATTGATAATCTTTCTTGCATTTGCAGCACTTCCTGTTTTCTTGATTTATAAGGAGCCAGACTTAGGAACATCTTTAGTATATATAACAGCAATTATTTTTATGCTTTTTGTTTCAGGAATAGATAGAAAATATATTATAGTAGCTTTAGTAGCTATTGCAATAGCTGCACCAATCATATATAAGAATTTACCAGAGCATGCTCTAAACAGAATACAGGTTTTCTTAAATCCTGGTTCTGATCCAAGAGGTGCTGGATACAATATAATTCAATCAGAACTTGCAATTGGTTCTGGACAGATTTTTGGAATGGGATTTTTAAAAGGAAATCAAACTCAACTTGGATTTTTGCATCCAAAGACAACAGACTTTATTTTCTCAGTTATTGGTGAAGAGTTAGGATTTGTTTCAACAGCAACTATTACGATTTGCTATATTATTTTAGTTACAAAAGCAATTTATATAGCAAAAACTGCCAAAGATAATATAGGATCATATATTGCAATTGGTATTGCTGGTGTATTTTTCTTCCATATGGCAGAAAATATTGGAATGACAATTGGACTTCTTCCAATTACAGGTATTCCACTTCCATTTGTAAGTTATGGTGGTAGTGCTACAATTGCAAATTTTATATTCATAGGACTACTTTTAAATATTAGTTCTAAGAGACAAAAAGCAATATTTGTTGAATAGGTAAGAAGATGTATTTAAAGAAATTAAAAATTGGTGATCTTGAATTAGATAATAATATTATACTAGCACCAATGGCAGGCGTTACCGACCTGCCTTTTCGTATTATTTGTAAGAAGTATGGAAATCCGGGCCTAGTTTGCAACGAAATGGTAAGTGCTAAAGCTATTTGCTACGAAGATTATAGAACTTTTGAGATGGTAAATACAGATAATGAGAAAAAACCAATTTCAATGCAGATATTTGGTAGTGACCCAGAATCTATGGGTAAAGCGGCTCAAATTGTTAGTGAAAAATGTGATGTTTTAGATATAAATATGGGATGTCCTGCACCAAAAGTTGTTAAAAATGGTGATGGAAGTAAGCTATTACTTGATTTAGATTTGGCAGAAGAAATTGTAAAAAGCGTTGTAAGCAGTTCATCTAAACCAGTTACAGTTAAATTAAGAAAAGGTTGGGATAATGCTCATATAGTTGCTGTAGAAGCGGCTAAAAGATTTGAAAAAGCTGGCGTTAATGCCATTATAGTTCATGGTAGGACAAGAGAAGAATACTATAGTGGAGTCTCTGACTGGGATATAATTAAAAAAGTCAAAGAAGCAGTATCTATTCCAGTAATTGGAAATGGTGATGTAAAATCAGAAGAAGATGCTTTAAGAATGTTTGAAGAAACAGGCGTAGATGGTATTATGATTGGTAGAGCTTCGCTTGGAAATCCTTGGATATTTAAAAAAATAGCTTATTATTTAGAAAAAGGCGAGAAAATGCCAGAAGTCTCTAATGAAGAAAAGTATAATGTCATTAAAGAACATTTTGAGCTTTTACTTAAATATAAAGGAGAATATACTGCAACAAGAGAAATTAGAAAACACATTGGATGGTATGTAAAAGGTATGCCAAACGCAAGTGAATTTAGAGATAAAATCAATAAAGTAGAAAAAGAAGAAGACTTTTTTGAAATGTTAAATAATTTTTTTAATATATAAATGGAGGTTTTTATGGAAAACACAATAATTAAAAAACTATTTAGAAACCCAGAAGGATTTTATGGAAAAGAAATTCAAGTATCTGGATGGATAAGAACTTTAAGAGATCAAAAAACATTTGGATTTATTGAAGTAAATGATGGATCATTTTTCAAAAACATTCAAGTTGTTTTTGATGATAAACTTTCAAATTTTGAAGAAATTTGTAAGTTAACACTTTCAACATCAATTACTGTTGTTGGAGAATTTGTTAAAACAGAAAATGCAAAACAATCTTTTGAAATTCATGCAAAAGAAGTAACTGTAATAGCAAATGCATCTCCAGAATATCCACTTCAAAAAAAGAGACATACTGTAGAGTATTTAAGAACTATAGCTCATTTAAGACCAAGAACAAATACATTTAATGCAGTTTTTAGAGTTCGTTCAGTACTATCTTATGCAATTCATAAATTCTTCCAAGAAAACAATTTTGTATATGTACATACACCAATTATTACTTCTTCTGATGCAGAAGGTGCAGGAGAGATGTTTAATGTAAATTCTTTTGATTTATCAAAAGTTCCATTAGATGATAAAGGAAATGTAGATTATTCAAAAGATTTCTTTAGTAAACCAGCTCATCTTACAGTTTCTGGACAATTGAATGTTGAAACATATGCTACAGCGTTTAGAAACGTTTATACATTTGGACCAACATTTAGAGCAGAAGATTCAAATACAGTAAAACATGCTGCAGAATTTTGGATGATTGAACCAGAAATATGCTTCGCAGATTTAAAAGACGATATGGATTTAGCAGAAGCAATGCTTAAATTCGTAATTAAATATGTTTTAGATAACTGCCCAGAAGAAATGGAATTTTTTAATAATTTCATAGATAATACTTTATTAGATAGACTTCACAATGTATTAGATAATGAGTTTGGAAGAATAACATATACAGATGCAATTAAAGAGTTAGAAAAACATAATGATGAATTTGAATATAAAGTATCATGGGGAGTAGATCTTCAAACAGAACATGAAAGATACTTAAGTGAAAAAATATTTGGAAAACCTGTATTTGTTACAGATTATCCAAAGGAAATCAAAGCATTTTATATGAAGTTAAATCCTGATGGAAAAACTGTTGCAGCAACTGACCTTTTAGCTCCAGGTATTGGAGAAATAATTGGTGGTAGTCAAAGAGAAGATTCTCTAGAAATCTTACAAGATAAGATTAAAGAGCTTGGTATGGACGAAAAAGACTACTGGTGGTATCTAGATTTAAGAAGATATGGTAGTGTGCCACATGCAGGATTTGGTCTAGGATTTGAAAGAGCAATGATGTATATTACAGGTATGGGAAATATAAGAGATGTTATTCCATTCCCAAGAACCCCAAATAATTGTGAATTTTAGGAGATTAAAATGAGAACTCAAAAAGCTGGTTGTATTTTAATTAATATAGACACTAGAAAAGTTGCACTAGTTGCAAGAAAAGGGCAAAACTCTTTTCCTAAAGGTCATAAAGAAGAAAATGAATCAATTATTGAATGTGCAATAAGAGAAACCAAGGAAGAGACTAATCATGATGTAGAGCTTTTGTCTGAAAAAGAATTAATAAAAATAGAGTATGAAACCCTTCTTGGTGAAGAAGTAGAAACATACTTTTATATAGGTAAAGATTTAGGTGAGACAAAAGATGAGATTGATGAAGCTGAAAAAGAAATAACCATTTGGGTTCCATTTGATGCAGTAGAGAAAACGCTTTCATACAATAATCTCAAAGATATGTGGAATGAGATTAAATATGAAGTTAAGAAATATTTTAAATAAACTTTAGCAAGAAAAAAGATAGCAAAAAGCTATCTTTTTTTTTATAAAGTGTTATAATATATATGTATCTTTTTTAAAAGGAGAAAAAAATGGAACCTAAAAAATTATATAGAAACGAAGATAACAGAGTTATAGCAGGAGTATGTGCAGGTATTGCAGAATATTTTAATTTAGATCCAACCATAGTAAGAATTATTTGGATTATAGTATCTTTATGCGGATTAGTATTTACAGGTATTATCATATATTTTGTATGTGCTCTAGTAATTCCAGTTAAACCAAATACTTTTGAAACTAAAGATTATGTTGTTAGAGAAAGTAAAGAAGTAGATAATGATCCAATAGACAATAAAAATGAATAAGGAAGACTAAAGGGTATGTATATAAAGGATTTAATAGAGAAGCACAAAAACGAAAAAATAAAGATATACGTTGATATGGATGGGGTTATAGCAGATTATGATGTTGGTAATCCTGCTGATTATGATAAGAAAAGACCACTTCTTGCTAATATAAAACTACTAGAAGAAATTGCTAAAGAGCCTAATATAGATATGTATATACTATCTTGTTCAAGAATGAATAATGGTGTTGAGCAGAAAGAAGACTGGCTAGATACAAATGCTCCATTTTTTGAAAAGGAAAAAAGAATTATTATTCCAAGAGAGAAAAATGAATTTGCTCCAGCTTCTGTCTTAAAAGTTAATTATATTAAAAGTATTGAAAGAAATGGGGAAGTTGTCATTATTATTGATGACGATCCCAAAATACTTCATGCTATAGCTGAAGCAAATTTGGATATGTGCTTATTAAAAGACACAGCATTAATACTATAAAAAAATAAAAGGTAACTACTTAGTAGTTACCTTTTTTGGTAGATTAAAAATCTTTTGTTTCTTAAATTTCATTAGTGTTTTCGTTTGTATCATTTGTAATTATTTCTATGTGTTCATCGTTGATGTTTTCTGCATAAACATATTCTTCTTTTTTAACATCTTTGTTTTCACTAATTAATCGATAAAAGTCAAGCCCCTGGTCTATTATAAGTATTCCTATTAATCCTTCGAAGAAGGTTGTAGCAAAGAAAAGTGGATGAATTAGAACAAGTGTTAAAGCACATATATATAAAATTGCTCCAAATAATATTTCTAAAGTTGCACCAAATAATTTATGTGCTTTTAATTTTTTATACATTGCAAAAAGAATAAATAACTCAATAATATCAGCTGTTATATAAAAAATACTTCTTACTCCTGCAAGTGGAATTAAGCTAATAATATTAAATATAATAGCAATTATAAATATTGCAACTAGCGGTTTTAAAGACTTTACATTTTTTTCATATAATTCTTCTGTTTTCTTTTTCATTATCTTCTCCTTAGTTTCTACTAATATAATATATATAATATAAAAAATAATCAATATTGATTTCTAATTATTTTTATATATATAATATAGAAAAAGGATATAGGAGAAAAAATGAACTGGGTATTAGTTATAATAGTAATAATAGTATTGTTTTTAGCGTATTCTGCTAAATATGCATATGATCATGGAGCAAGAGATGGTATAGATGCATTAAATGGAAGTAGAGAAAACGCGCTAAAATTCTTGGCTTTAACATATTTAACTAATAATGAATTTATGGAAGACATTGTTGTAAATAAGCTTATCGCTAAATTCAATATTGGAAAAGAAGAAGTAATTAAATACGCTGAAGAGCATAAAGAAGAATTACTAAAAAGTGATGAGAATAAAAAAGAAGAAAAAAGTGAAGAAGAAAATTAATTATAAGCTTTTATTTAAGCTTGTTTTAATAATTATATGATATAGTATTATATATAATAATAGATTAGGAGAGAAAAAATTGTCAGTAAAATCATTTTTCGATAATTTATTTGGAAGAAAAAAACAAATAACTGCTGGAGATGTTGTAAAAGATTTAGCAGAGTCTTATGCTGCAATTGAAGCGGCTGGCGAAGCGGATCCTGTTGAAGCAACAATTGAGAAAATTAAAGAAATAATAAGAGAAAGCGATGATAAGAATAGGACAGCAGAGCACATTTTAAGAGCTGCATTAGATGAAGAAAAAATGCCAAATATTGTTCCTCAACAATTATCAGTAGAGATTTCTCAATCAAGTTTAGTATCAGACTCAGTTATTCCAGCTGCGATTGAAGGCACAGATTCTAATGTTCCAGATGAACTTATCAATAATATAATTGAAGAAGGTGATGTTGATCCATCTGAAAGATTTAGACTATTAAGAAGCGTTGATGATGAAGGAATACTAGAAGATAGATTAAAATCAGAGATAGAATTATTATATAGAACATGTAAAGATAAAAAAGATAGTGATGTAGCTTTGAGATTAACAAAACTTAAATCTATAGCAGATGATGGGGCAGGAGATATAGATTTTCTTCCCTTTGCAGAACATATTATTTCTAAAAAGATGGCTGAAAATTTCTATAATGATTTGCAAAGAACTTCCATGACATTTGCTTTTTCACAAGTGGTTCCATATTCAGTAATGTTTGCAGATGACATACCAAGTATGGTAGAAAAAGAATTTGGACTTATAGAAGAACAAAGAGGGCCAAAACCTGGAAGATATAGAAAAGATGAAGTTAGAAGAAAGTTTCTTGAAGAGATGGCTAAAACTATTGGTCGTAGATATAAATCAACAAGAGCATATGTAATTCCAAGGTCAGATCAGATGAAAGCTATTTCTGAAGAAGAAGAAAAATACTTTACAGATAAAATACAGCATTATTCTGAAAGTGAATTTACAAAAAAAGAAAGAAGATATGTTACTGAGCAAATTAGAGGAGTTATACGTAGTGACCATACAAGAGCTATGCTTATAATAGATGCTATAAAAGAAATGCCAGATATCGATGATGGAGTGGAAAGAGTAACTAACCTTCTTACTAATAAAGCTACTATTGAAGTTTTACTAGCAATGGAAGAAAATGGTTTATTAAAAAGACTTACTCTTCTTCCACCAGAAAAGAGAGTTCAAGCTTTAGACATGATAGAAAGCGCATTTTCAAAGAGAACAAAACAAGCTGAACAAAAACCTGAAGACCCTAAAAAGCCTGCAGATTCAAAGATTTTGAGGCTTACTCCAAATGATGGTAATGCAGAAGGACCTGATAGATAAAAAGTATATAAATGGAAAAAGAGAAGCATAATCGCTTCTCTTTTTTCAATGGGTTAAGCTATTTATTGAAAACGGCTTCGTAGTCTTTTCTAAATTTTTCAATTCCTATATCTGTTAGTGGATGTTTAATACAATTTTCTATAACTTTATATGGAATTGTGCATATATCTGCTCCTGCTAAAGCACATTGTGCAACATGAAGAGGACTTCTTATGCTTGCACAGATAATTTCTGTTTTTATATTTTGTGCTCTAAAGATTCCAGATATTTCTTCTATTAAATCTATTCCTGGAGTAGCAATATCATCTAATCTTCCTAAGAAAGGAGATACATATGTTGCTCCAGCTATGGCAGCCATTAATGCTTGTGTTGAATTAAAGATTAATGTAACGTTAGTTTTGATTCCTTCCTTTGATAAAACTTTTACAGCTTTTAATCCTTCATCAGTAATAGGTATTTTTATTACCATGTTTTTATGAATCTTTGCAATCTCTCTTGCTTCTTTTATAATGTTTTCTGCATCAGTAGTTGTTGCTTTTACTTCACCACTAATTGGACCGTCAACAATTTCACATATTTCTTTGATAACTTGATTAAAATCTCTTCCTTCCTTTGCAATTAGTGATGGATTGGTGGTAACACCACATATAATTCCCATATCATTAGCTTTTTTAATGTCATCTACATTAGCCGTATCGATAAAAAATTTCATAATAAAAGCCTCCTTTTTGTAAAAACTTTTGTTTATGTTATGATTATATAAAATAAGAAAACCTTGTACAATAGAAAACACCTAATGTTCAGGACAAATTCACAATTTGTTCATTTTTATTTTCAAAAAATTTTAAAAAATAAATTTATTGAAAAGCTCAAAAATTAAGAATATAATAATAGTAGAAAGTGATTGCAAAAAGCCGTGCAACCCGCAAATAGCAAGGACTTTCGGAATATCTGACAAAAAATGCCGAAAAAATCTTAAAAAGAAATAAAAAAACTCTAAAAATTTAAGATGATTTTTGGAAAGAAAAAATGACACGTAATTTTTATTTCCGTAAAGAAAAATGTCAAAAAATTGAAAAATAAAAAAATTTTAAAAAATACCTAAACTAAAGTTAGAAACGATAGAACACTAGAGCAAGAAGCGAAAGAGACAAAAAAGCAAGAACGAAAAATATACAAAGGAATTTTATGAAAGATTATAGGTATGGACCATATGATAAGTTAATAGAACAAAGAGTGGCTCAAATGACATTTAGAGACGAATTCAAGCCTTTTGTAATTGATGGATTAAAAAGAAGAGCTTTTCAATATGATTTTACAGAAGCACAAGTAATGAAAGATCTTGATAGATTATCAAATAGTCTTTTTAAAATCACTTCTACAATAGACTTGACTGCTTTTGGAACATATTATCCACTTGAAAAAAGATTAGATTTAAATATACTTGGTGTTATTCTTCAGCCTAATAAATTAGTTTATGAAGTTTTTATGCATGAACTATATCATGCATTATCTCATGAGGATGAATATGACCAATTATCTACTGTAAATGAAGAAAAAAATGAGTGGACATATTCACTTGTTGAAGCTATTGTTGAAGGGAGTTCGAAGGCCACAATTAATAGATTAGGACCAGGAAATAAAGTATACCATAACAATAATACAGGATATTTCACATCAGGTATTATACCAGAGTTGCTTTGCGCAACTTTTGGTGTTAATAAGCAAGAATTATTCGCACATGGTATACAAGATAGAAGCACTTTGGTTGAATTTTTATCCGAAAGATCTGGTGTATCTTATGTGCAAACAAAGCTTTTTATAGATGAGTTCGAAATGAACCTTGATAATATGCATAATGCTTTATATGGTGGTAACAGGGAAAAAAGAAAGCTTGGAATTCGTGGAAAAGTTGTTGAAGATTCGTTGAAGAGGGTTACCGGTAAATGTCTAGATATGATGGAAATGATAAATGCGATAAAAAAAGATGAAGACTATACACCAGAAACATTTGAGGACATGAAGTTTAATTACAACAAATTATTGACTGCTATTAGTAAAGGGTGCTCATATGTATCAGCAAATCCTTTAAATGTTGGATTTTCAAAGAAAAGAGTAATGGAACACTTTGAAAATGAAGCAAAGTATTATAAAAATAGTATTATTCAAACCGAGTATTTATTAAATTTTAAAAAGGAACATACCATTCCAGATAGTTTATCAATGTTTGAAATATGGGCTAGACATGGTACGCTGCATAGAATAACAGAACCAGACAGATCGCCAATTGTTGCAATGCGAGCTGAAAAAATGGGATTAAAAGTACCGGTAACAGAAGATATAAGGAAACCTTTTTCTATTTCTAAGGAGGTAATAAGAAGAAATAATCCACCTGAGGAAAAATTAGATAAATGGGATAATTCATTTATAAGGACACATAATCTTAGAGGCGCCATTATAATGGCTGGAATAAGAGATAGAATAGAAAAAGTAAAATTGCTTTTTGGATTCAAACCTAAACTCTTAAACCCTGGTGAAGACAGTAAACAGCAAGAGCAGGAAGAATTTAATTTAGATGAAGAAAGTGAAAAACCAATTGATGATCTAGTATTATCACCAGAAGAACAAAAAAGACTTGAACAAGAAAGAAGTAAATTTTTAAATAATACACCAGAAAACCAAGAAGATAAAGTAATAGAGGAAGAAGAATCAAAGTAAGGGGAGAGAATATGGACGAAAAGTATGATATGAATACGGGAAAAACCAAAGAAGAAACGAAAGACGAAGATATTATGGCTTCAACATATGATAATGATGGAAACTACTATGTTGTAAAAAGGGATCGAAAAGTATATAAAAAAGATGGAGATAATTATTCTGAAGTTACAGATCAGAAAAAAATTATAGAAATATTGAACCATTTTATAGCAGAAACCAGAGATGTAATTTATGATGATGACCATGATAGAGAAAATTAACAAAAATAATAGCGTGTTTTTCAAAAACATGCTATTTTTTTTGACTCAAAAATGGCAATCAATACTAGGGATAACAAGTAATAGAGAATGTCAAGAAAATGTTCAAAAAAGGGGGCTATTTAAAAAAATAGTCAAAACTGAAACAAAAATGTGATAAATAAAAAATTTTAAAAAAGATTTTTATAAAAAGATGATATGTTTACATAAGAAAAATAATAATTATTATATATCATCAGTAGAATCATAGAAAAAAGAGTAAAAAATAGGTAAAAAGCGAACCAAAAAGACAAAATAAAGGTCGAAAAAATTGAGAAAAAAATCAATTTTAAAAATGGCAAAAAAAGAGGGGTAAAAATCGAACTCTAATGCATGGGATATAAAGGAAAACGGGTTTGAGAAAATACCTATTTTTTTACTCTAAAAAAATAGGGTTTGAGGCGCGAAAACGTGTTCGTTTTTTAAACATGGTTTTTTATGAGGGTGTTTTTAAGAAATTTGAATTATTTTGAAGAGTGTGATATACTTATTATGTAACCGAATCATATCAATGGAGGTGTTTACATATGGCTGCAAGAAGAAAAGGTTTTACAAAATTCAGAAACGAAGAAGGTGAAGATGGAATCAGAAAACTTGCACTTGAATATGCAACCACAAACATCTTTGACAAGATGGAAGTTATCGCGGTTCGGAACGATATAAGTGATCTAGGTTTGAGGGAAGCTATTGCATATGCTATTGAGCATTGTCTTATTTCATATCAGCTTTGCACTATGTGTAAGAGCAAAGCTTACATGAATCAGGCTCTGCATATCAGCAGTAGATCGGAAGCTCCTGCAAACCAGTATTATGATGATCTCTTTGAAAAGAGATTAGCATATGTTAAGACTTTTCGTGACGAGCGAGTGACTTTGGTTGTACAATTTTATATTCGAGCGTCGAGGTTCAATCTGAAATTTATTGCCGATTCACTCGGCTACAGTCAGAAAGAAGTTAATGTGATTCTCAAGAATGCGATTATCTTTGGTGTCGCTTCTGACGAAGAAGTGAAAAAAATAACAGAAATCGCAATCAGAAAAGCTAATTACCGGAATCGAGAGGCGATGGTTACAACTTTCAAACAATACAAGGAGTATAGAGATACCTATAAGAGGCTGGTTGAAAATTACCAGTTCTATGATTTTCAGGTTTCGACATACGACGATGTACATTTTGAAGATGACGCCCCTTCGAAGGAAGATCTGGAAAGCCGGCTGGAAGCATCAAGAAAGGCCCTTAAGGAATTCGAAGAGCTTTTCTAGACCAACGACCCCACACAGCAAGTTTAGTGTGGGGTCGTTTCATGTAAAAAATAGACAAAATGCCCAAATTGTGCTATAATAATTCTATCATGTTTGAAGGGAGTCATGCACAATGGTACGGACAAGAGAAGAGTTAACTAAG
>JAEEGL010008980.1_pt1 | contig 15201 bp, 12 predicted proteins | sample 9134231 | NCBI WGS metagenome assembly JAEEGL01 (sample SAMN16246548, study PRJNA631951) | gut metagenome | biome: gut microbiome; feature: rumen; material: fiber-attached | host: Bos | place: Iran: Karaj | collected 2018-10 | reverse complement strand
CAAAAACTGCAAAGACTGCACATATCCACATATCGCGGCAAACTACGGCGAAGTAATAAAGCTCCTTCGAAAGTAACGCATACTCTGCGATTTTCTCCCCGGTTTTGCTTTTATTTCCTATATTTTTATGATATAATGCCTATTTAGGTATGTAAACCGCCGAAAAATCGCGGTTTTGACATATATTACACAAGTTTTGGAGGATTTGAAAATGAGTTTACAGGTTGAAAAACTGGAAAAGAACATGGCTAAGCTTACGATCGAGGTCGAGGCGGAAAAGTTTACCGAGGCCATAAAGAAAGCTTATGAGAAAAATAAAGGCAAGATGAGCGTGCCGGGATTTCGAAAGGGCAAAGTGCCCCAGGCAATGATCGAGAAGATGTACGGCCCGGGCGTTTTTTATGAGGATGCGGCAAACTTCCTGATCCCCGATGCATATTCGGAGGAAGTTGAGAAGGCTGATGATCTTGAGATCGTATCCCAGCCCAAGATCGACGTTACCCAGATGGAAAAGGGCAAGCCTTTCATCTTCACCGCGGAAGTTGCATTAAAGCCCCCTGTAGAGCTTGGAAAATACAAGGGTGTCAAGATCGACAAGATCGACACGGAGGTTACGGACGAGGATATCGACAAAGAGATCAAGCGTGAGCAGGAAGCAAATGCGAGAACTATCACGGTTGAGGATCGTCCGGTAAAGGAAGGCGATACGGCAGTCATCAACTTTGAAGGATTTGTTGACGACGTTGCATTTGAAGGCGGAAAGGGCGAGAACTACCCGCTCGTTATCGGATCGGGTTCATTCATTCCGGGATTTGAGGATCAGCTGATAGGCAAGAACTCGGGTGATGAGTGCGATGTTAACGTTACATTCCCCGAGGACTACAATGCCAAGGATCTTGCAGGCAAGGCTGCGGTATTCAAGGTTAAGATAAACGAGATCAAGGAAAAGGAGCTTCCCGAGCTTGATGACGAGTTCGCATCCGAGGTATCCGAATTTGATACGATGGCGGAGTACCGTGAGGATGTGAAGAAGAACCTCGCCGAGAAGAAGGAAAAGGAAGCAAAGGACAAGAAGGAAGATGCGGTCATCGAAGCTATTGTCAAGGATTCCAAGATGGACATCCCCGAAGCGATGATCGATACGAGCGTCAAGAACATGGTAAACGACTATGCGAGAAGGCTTCAGACACAGGGACTGTCGCTTGAGCAGTATTTCATGTTCACGGGACTTAACATGGAGAAATTCCAGGAGCAGATGAGACCCGGCGCCATCAAGAGGATCGAGTCAAGGCTCATTCTTGAAGCTATCGTAAAGGCCGAGAACTTCGAGGTTACGGACGACGAATACGAGAAGGAACTCGAGAGGATCGCAGAAGAGAGCAAGATGGAACTTGATAAGCTCAAAGAGTATATCGGAGATGACGAGTACGGTAAGAACCAGATAATCGAAGATCTGAAGATACAGAAAGCCATCGACCTTATCGTTGATAACGCAAAAGAAAAGTAAGAAAGAGGGGTAAACAATGAGCTTAGTACCTTATGTCATTGAACAGACAAGCCGCGGAGAGCGCAGCTATGACATTTATTCAAGACTTCTGAAGGAGAGGATAGTATTCCTCGGCGAGGAGGTCAATGAAACGACAGCCAACCTCATCGTTGCACAGATGATGTTCCTTGAAGCGGAAGATCCCGAGAAGGACATACATTTTTACATTAACAGCCCGGGAGGTTCGGTTACGGACGGTTTTGCCATCTATGACACGATGAACTACGTGAAGTGCGACGTTGCCACATACTGCATAGGTATGGCAGCGAGCATGGGAGCATTCCTTCTTGCCGGCGGTGCAAAGGGCAAAAGGTTCGTTCTTCCGAACGCCGAGATCATGATCCATCAGCCCTCGGGCGGTGCGAAAGGCCAGGCTACGGAGATCGAGATCGCGGCAAAGCAGATCGTGCGCACGAAAGAAAGACTCAACAGGATCCTTTCCGAGAACACGGGACAGTCTTACGAGAAGGTTGCCGAGGATACGGAGAGAGATAACTGGATGAGCGCCGAAGAAGCCCTTGAATACGGGCTCGTAGATAAGATAATCACTAACAGAGCATAAGACTGATAAGCAGGAGAGATAATGGTTAAGAAGGATATCAAGTGTTCATTCTGCGGTAAGACGCAGGAGCAGGTCAAGAAACTGATCGCGGGCCCCGAAGGCGTGTTCATCTGCGACGAGTGCATAGAAGTGTGCATGGAGATCGTCGAGGATGAACTGTTTGATGGCGAGGAGACACCGAGTGAGCAGAACGATTTTGAGATCAATCTCGTAAAGCCGCGCGAGATGAAAGCGTTTCTTGACGAGAATGTAATAGGCCAGGAAGAAGCCAAGAAAGTGCTTTCGGTCGCAGTATACAATCACTACAAGAGGATACTGTCGCAGAGCGAGGATAGCGATATCGAGCTTCAGAAATCAAACGTCATCATGCTCGGCCCCACGGGTTCGGGTAAGACGCTCCTTGCGCAGACACTTGCGAAGATCATCAACGTGCCTTTTGCTATAGCGGATGCGACGGCACTTACCGAAGCCGGATATGTCGGCGAGGACGTTGAGAACATCCTTCTCAAAGTCATACAGGCGGCCGATTACAACATCGAAAAGGCCGAATACGGCATCATCTACATAGACGAGATCGACAAGATCACGAGAAAATCGGAGAACGTTTCGATAACCCGTGACGTATCGGGCGAAGGCGTGCAGCAGGCGCTTCTGAAGATCATCGAGGGAACGAATGCGAGCGTTCCTCCGCAGGGAGGAAGAAAGCACCCTCATCAGGAACTTATCCCGATCAATACGACAAATATCCTGTTCTTATGCGGCGGTGCATTTGACGGTCTTGAGAAGATCGTTGAAAACCGTCTCGACCGCAAATCCATCGGATTTAACGCGGAGATCGCGAACAAGACCGAGCATGAAGTGGGAGAGCTTCTTTCCCAGGTACAGCCCGAGGACCTTATAAAGTTTGGTCTGATCCCCGAGTTTGTAGGACGTGTTCCGATATGTGTCAGCCTTGAGGGACTCGATGAGGACGCGCTCGTGCAGGTGCTGACCGAGCCGAAAAATGCGATCACAAAGCAGTACAAAAAGCTGTTTGAGATCGACGGTGTTGAGCTTGAGTTCGAGGAAGATGCGATCCGCGAGATAGCGCATAAAGCCTATGAGAAGAAGACCGGAGCCAGAGGTCTGCGTTCTATCCTCGAGAGCATCATGAACGATCTCATGTTTGAGATCCCGTCCGATGATTCCATAACAAAATGTGTGATAACAAAAGGTGCCGTGACGGGAGAGGGTGCACCCCTTATCGTCAGGAACAACGAAAAGGTCAAGAAGAGCCTTAAGAGGGCAGAATAGTCTTGCGAAGGATAATCAAGAAGAAATACCCCGCCGTTATCGTTAAGCAGATGGCAGTGCTTCCGGGCATGGTCATCCATTTCGATATCAATTCACCGGCAGGTGTCAAGGCCGTTGAAGCGGCCATGATAAAGGACAGAAAACTGTTCGCGGTTGCCGAAAAAGAGCCTGAAGAAGGTGAGAAGCACAGCGGACTTTCTCTTTATACATACGGGTGCATTTGCCTGATCAAGCAGGTAGTCAAGCTTCCCGGAAACGTTCTTCGTGTCCTTGTCGAAGGTATTGCACGCGCCGGTATAGTTGACGGCGAAAACGGCGAATATTTCACTGCCGCGGTAAAAGAGATCGCGGCAGTCGATGACTGGTTCATCTCAAAGACGATAGCCCCGGTCAATCCCGAACTTACCGAGGATAACGAGGAGACGCGTCTTCAGATCATGGCGAAGATCAACATCCTGAAAGATCTTCTGACAACGCTCATCGGATACAATCCCAAGATCGGAAAAACACTGACAAAACAGTTTGACGAAGCCGAAACGCTCGCCGAACTGCTTGATTTTGTTGCCGTGAACGTCCCGATGCATTTTCCGGACAGACAGCGGCTTCTTGCGTCGGAAACGATGGAAGAGCGATTTATGGTGCTCATGACCATACTCCAGAGGGAAGTTGACGTTCTGGGGATCAAGACTGATATCGCCAAGGCGATAAAAGAGCGCGTTGATAAAAATCAAAAAGAATACGTTCTTCGCGAGCAGCTTCGTGTCATCAAGGAGGAGCTTGGTGAGGGAAGCACCGTAAACGAAGAGGAAAAGTACAAGGAAGCGGCGTTAAAGCTTAAAGCAAAGAAAGATATCAAGGATAAGATACTAAAGGAGATAGACCGGTTTTCGCATCTGCATGACGGCTCGAGCGAGGCGGAAGTCTCAAGGGGTTACATCGAAACACTCCTGGCGATGCCGTGGGATAAGGCCTCAAAGGATAACCGCGATCTTGACAGGGCGGAGAAGATATTAAACCGCGATCATTACGGCCTCGATAAGGTCAAGGAGAGGATGCTTGAATTCCTCGCTGTCAGAAACCTTACTAAAAAGGGCAATTCTCCTATCATATGCCTGATCGGCCCTCCCGGTACCGGCAAGACGAGTATCGCCAGGTCGGTCGCGACCGCACTTGACAAGGAATACGTCAGGATGAGCCTCGGCGGAGTCAGGGATGAGGCCGAGATAAGAGGCCACAGGCGTACGTATGTCGGAGCGATGCCGGGGCGTATAGCAACGGGCCTTAAGAATGCGGGGGTCAAAAATCCCCTTATGCTGCTTGACGAGATAGATAAGATGGCAAGCGATTTCAGGGGGGATCCGTCCGCGGCACTCCTCGAAGTTCTCGACAGCGAGCAGAATGTCAGGTTTTCCGACCATTACATAGAGATCCCGATCGATCTGTCGGAGGTGCTGTTCATCGCGACAGCCAATTCCGCAGCGGATATCCCGAGGCCCCTCCTTGACCGAATGGAAGTCATCGAGGTATCAAGTTATACGCAGAACGAGAAGATACACATCGCAAAAGAGCATCTGTTCCCGAAGCAGGTCAAAAAGCATGGTCTTAAGAAGGGGCAGCTCGTTATCGCGGATACCGTCTGGGCCGATATCGTCGACGGATACACGAAAGAGGCCGGGGTGCGCTCTCTCGAGCGCAAGATCGCAGCGATCTGCAGAAGGGCCGCCAGGAAGATCAGTCAGGACGGAAAGAAGACGGTCAGAGTCAATCGCGGTAACCTCAGTGAATATCTCGGCATAAGGAAATATGAGCAGGATAAGAAAAATCCCACCGATGAGGTCGGTATCGTTAGAGGGCTGGCGTGGACGAGCGTCGGTGGCGATACGCTTTCGATAGAAGTCAATGTTATGCCCGGAAAAGGTGAGATCCTTCTGACGGGGCAGCTCGGCGACGTGATGAAGGAAAGTGCGCAGGCGGGAATGAGTTATATACGCTCGATCGCGCCGAAACACAGGATCGCAGCCGATTACTTCAAAAAGCACGATTTTCACCTGCATATCCCGGAGGGAAGTGTTCCGAAGGACGGGCCGAGCGCGGGAATCACGATGGCAACGGCGCTGTACTCCGCGATCACGAACAGGAAGGTCCGTGCGGATGTCGCGATGACCGGAGAGATAACGCTCCGCGGGCGTGTGCTTCCGATCGGAGGACTCAAAGAGAAGATACTCGCAGCCAAGAATGCGGGAATAAAGAAGGTGCTCGTTCCAAAGGCGAACGTAAAGGATATTGAGGAACTTGATTCGGAGATCACAAAAGGCCTTACGATAGTGTTTGTGGAGCGCATGGACGAAGTTCTCAAAGAGGCACTGCGATGATCATAAAGAACGTAAATCTCGAGACCGTGTGCGGCGTGACGAGTAAGCTCCCCGATAATGCGCTGCCTGAGGCGGCGTTTGCGGGAAAGAGCAATGTCGGTAAATCTTCGCTGATCAATGCGCTCATGAACCGAAAGAGCTATGCGCGCACAAGCGCACAGCCCGGCAAGACGCAGACGATCAATTTTTACAATATAAATGAGGAGATATACTTCGTCGATCTGCCCGGTTACGGGTACGCCAAGGCTTCAAAGACCGAGGTTGAGAAGTGGGGGCAGATGATCGAGAGGTACCTTCAGAGATCAAAGCAGTTAAAATGCGTGTTCCTGCTCATCGACATAAGACATGACCCGGGCGCCAACGATAAGCTCATGTACGACTGGGTGGTCGCGAACGGTTTTACACCGGTCATCATCGCGACGAAGCTTGACAAGATCAAGAGAAGCCAGATCGATAAGCAGGTAAAGCTGATAAGGGACGGCCTTGGGGCCAAAGGGGTTCAGATAATACCTTTTTCCGCGACGAGCAAGCAGGGGAGGGAAGAGATCTATGAAGTCATCGACAAAATACTTGAAGATACTGTTTAACTACATATTTGCGATCATAATCACGGCGTTTCTGATATTTGTTCTGCCGTGGGCGATCGGGTACTTCTGGCCTTTTGTTGCCGCTGCGATCATCGCAGCGATCGCCAATCCGCTCGTCAGATTCCTTGAAAAAAAGATCAAGATACGCCGTAAGGCAGGAAGTGTGGTCGTTATAGTACTGACGCTTGCCGCGGTCGTTGCGGCATGTTACGGGATCATATATGTCCTTGTTTCCGAGATCATAGGGTTTTTCACGAGCGCTCCGGATACTTGGGAAAAGGTCGTCAATTCGGTACAGGGCGTGACGGACGAGTTCAATAAGAAGTATGCGCTTCTTCCCAAAGGTTCCAAGGACTTCTTTACAAAGTTCGGACAGGATATTTATGAGGCACTTTCGCATACAGGCTCATCGATCGGTGAGAAGGCTGCCGATCTGGCGAGCAGCGGTGTCAAGAATGTGCCCGGTTTCATCATCGGGATCATCATGTGTATCCTTGCAAGTTATCTGTTTGTAGCGGAGCGTGAACAGATCGGAAAGTTTATCATGAATACTCTCCCGAAGCATTTGGTAGAGCGTTTCATGATCGTGACGAAAACGATGAAATCCGCGGTTGGCGGGTACTTCAAGGCACAGTTCAAGATAATGATCTTTGTTTATATAGTGCTGTTTGTCGGCTTTCTGATCCTAGGTATAGACTACGCAGCCCTTATCGCATTGCTGATCGCGTTCCTTGATTTCCTGCCGTTCTTCGGTACGGGCGCCGCGATGTGGCCGTGGGCTCTATATGCCGTGATCGGTAAGGATTACAAGTTTGCGATAGGTATGATGATCGTATGGGGCTTATCACAACTCGTACGCCAGCTCATCCAGCCGAAGCTTGTCGGGGATTCAATAGGAATGCCTGCGATACCGACACTTGTACTTTTATATGTGGGATTTCGTGTCGGAAGCGCACTCGGGCTTATCCTTGCGGTCCCGATCGGAATGATCGTCTACAATCTGTATCGTGCGGGACTGTTCTCAAACTTTATATACAGTACGAGAATGCTTCTGAAGGATTTTCGCAGAATGCGGATATTCACGCCCGAGGAGCTGCAGTCTGAAGGCATCGAGGAGACGCAGACGGGGGCTGAAAAATGATCTCTCTTCTTGCAAAGCTGTTCATAAAAGATCACGAAAACACACAGGAAGCGCGGGTCCGCCATGCATACGGCGTGCTCTGCGGAGCTTTCGGTGTGTTTCTTAATATCATACTGTTTTCGGTCAAGTTTGCGGCAGGTCTCATTTCGGGATCTGTTGCGATCACAGCGGATGCGTTCAATAACTTAAGCGATGCCGGATCGTCCGTCGTCACTATGGTCGGATTTAAAATGGCAGGTCAGAAGCCCGATCCGGAGCATCCTTTCGGGCACGGCAGGATCGAGTATGTCACGGGTCTGGTCGTTTCGATGATCATAATCGTCATGGGTTTTGAACTGATGAAATCATCTTACGATAAGATCGTAAATCCGGAGCTTCCGCAGCTGACACCGCTCGTTGCCGGTATCCTCATCTTTTCCATTATCGTAAAACTCTATATGTATCACTACAATACGAAGACATCTAATGAGATCGGAAGTTCCGCCATGAAGGCAACGGCGCTTGACTCGTTCACGGATTCCATCGCAACGCTCGTTGTCCTTGCATGTGCGCTGATCGGCTATTATACGGGGATCGCGATCGACGGATGGTGCGGTATGGCAGTCTCGCTGTTCGTCCTTTATGCCGGGATAACATCGGCAAAGGATACGATCGATCCGCTGCTTGGAAGCAAGCCTTCAAAAGAATATGTCGATGCGATAGAAAAGTTCGTATGTTCATATGATGATGTGATCGGTATACACGATCTTGTCGTTCACGACTACGGCCCGGGAAGGGTCATGATCTCGCTTCATGCAGAGGTTCCGGCTGACAGGGATATCGTTGATGTGCACGACACCATCGACAATATCGAGCATAAGATAAACGAAACGCTCGGCTGTCAGTGCGTGATACATATGGACCCGGTCGTTGTAAACGATCCCGCGACCGATAGGATGAGGCGGCTCGCCCTTCTTATCGCCAAAAGTGTTGACGAGCGTTTCACGATCCATGATTTCCGCATGGTCAAAGGACCATCCCATACAAATCTGATATTTGACGTTGTGGCGCCGTTTGACTGTAAGCTCACGGAAGATGAGATCAGAAACACGATCTGCGCCAAGGTGCAGAGCCTTCCGGGCAATCATTTCGCGGTCATTGACGTCGACCGCCCGTTTGTATAACTTCAAAAGGAAAGGAACATGAAGAAGACAGAAAGAAAAAGCGGGATCCTGATGCCTGTCGCATCGCTCCCGAACAACTACGGGATAGGGACTTTCGGAAAGGAAAGCTATGAGTTTTTGGACAGGCTCAAAGAGGCAGGCCAGAGCTACTGGCAGATACTTCCGCTCGGACCTACGAGTTACGGGGATTCACCGTATCAGTCATTCTCGACTTTTGCGGGCAATCCTTATTTCATAGATCCCGATATACTGATCGGTAAGGGGCTTCTTACAAGGAAGGAAGCCGATTCATATGATTTCGGGAAAAAAGCCGATACGATCGACTACGGAAAGATATATAACAGCCGTTTTAAAATGCTGAAAAAGGCTTTTTCGCATTTTGAACCCGATAAGGGATACGCCGCGTTCTGCAAAAAGAATGCATTCTGGCTTGATGATTATGCTCTCTATATGGCCGTCAAGAATTCATTCGGAGGAGTGAGCTTCATCGAATGGGACGAGCCGATAAGAAAGAGGGATAAAAAAACACTGGATATTTATAAAGAGAAGCATGCCAAAGAGGTTGAGTTCTACAGGTTTCTCCAGTTCGAATTTGCTGAAGAATGGAAGGCTCTCAGGAAATACGCAAACAATAACGGTATTAAGATAATAGGTGATATTCCAATCTATGTGGCGTTTGACAGCGCTGACACATGGGCCGATCCGAAACTCTTTCAGTTTGATGAGAAAGGATATCCTGTGGCTGTGGCCGGTTGCCCTCCGGACGGATTTTCGCCCACGGGGCAGTTGTGGGGAAACCCGCTGTATGACTGGGACTATCATAAGAAGACGGGTTATAAGTGGTGGATCAGAAGGATCAGGCACTGCTATGAGCTTTATGACATGGTCAGGGTCGATCATTTCAGGGGTTTTGATGCATATTATGCGATCCCCTACGGTGATCCGACGGCTGAGTTCGGAAAGTGGATGAAAGGCCCGGGATATGAGCTGTTCGCGGCGATAAAGGATGCACTCGGCGATGTCGACATGATCGCGGAGGACCTCGGATTTCTGACGGATTCGGTGCTGCGGCTCGTGAAAAGAAGCGGTTTTCCGGGCATGAAGGTTCTGCAGTTTGCGTTTGATTCGAGGGAGGATTCCGGTTATCTGCCTCACAATTATACGCAGAACAGCGTTGTTTACACGGGAACTCATGATAATGAGACGACAGCGGGCTGGTTCGGGACGATGAAGGCCGCCGACAGACGGATGGCGCTGAAATACATAAACAGGAAGGAATTTGCTTCGGACAGGGATCTGGCCCGCGCATTCATAAAACTTGCCATGGGCTCGGTATCAAAACTGTGCATCATACCGATGCAGGACTGGCTCGGACTTGGGTCCGGTGCGCGTATCAACACGCCGTCGACACTTGGCGGCAACTGGGTCTGGAGGATGAAAGAGGGCGCTTTTTCAAAGAAGCTTGCAGGAGAGATCCGCGATATAACGAAACTTTATGCGAGAATCCCCAAGACGGGAAAAAGCGTTAAAGAAAAAAGAGGAAAAGACAAAAATGGCAAAAGTTAAAGTATTCATAGACGGAAGCGAAGGGACGACCGGGCTTCGAATAAACGAGAGATTCGCGGGACGCGATGACATCGAGATACTTCATATAGATCCGGACCTCAGGAAAGATTCTGATGAACGTAAAAAGATGATAAATTCATCGGATTACACATTCCTTTGCCTGCCGGATGCGGCAGCGCGCGAGGCGGTCGCGCTTGCCGAAAATCCCGACACAGTCATTATCGACGCCTCCACGGCGCACAGGGTCAATCCCGACTGGGCTTACGGGCTTCCTGAACTGTCAAAGCAGCATTTTGATAAGATAAGGACCTCCAAGCGTATCGCGGTTCCCGGGTGCTATGCCTCGGGATTCATAATGATGGCGTATCCGCTCGTTAATGAAGGGATACTGGGAGCGGACTATCCGTTCACTATACCGGCGCTTTCGGGTTATTCGGGTGCCGGAAAGAAGGCGATAGCGCTCTATGAGGCGGACGATAAGACGGAGGATCTGTTCGCACCGCGTGAGTATGCGCTTTCGCAGATGCACAAGCACCTGCCTGAGATGAAGATCATAACGGGACTGACAAAAGAGCCCGTGTTCATGCCGGTTGTCGATGATTATTACTGCGGGATGATCGTAAACCTTCCGATCCATACGGATCTTATGAAGAAGAAGATGGGCCCGGGTGAGCTTCGGGATATGCTGGCTTCTTATTATGAGGGACAGAAGTTTATAAGGGTTAAGGAATTCGGGGCGGAAAGCGAACTTAACTCCTTTATGCCGGCCAATAACATGGCGGGTAAGGACTACGCGGAAATATACGTTACGGGAAATGATGACAGGATCCTCGTGATGGCGGTGTTTGACAATCTCGGGAAAGGCGCGAGCGGCGCAGCCGTCGAGTGCCTGAACATATCGATGGGAGTGGATCCGGCTACGGGCCTCGTACTGTAGATAGGCGAGATGAAAATGAGTTTCCGAGAAAACTGCTTTGTCAGCGAGCCTCTTTTCGAGATAGGTATGAGTTACGATACTCCGGTAGGTCGGTCACGTCCTCGTCAAACCAGTCCGGCGGTGTGAACGCGTCGGCTTCCTCAACGGAATCAAATTCAACTTCAGCGATTATAAGCGGTTTAAAGGGCTCGGCAAATATGTCGAGCTCTATAAGATTTTCCCCGTAGGGGATCAGGATGCGCTTTTTGCGGATTATATTGCCGTCAGCCTTTGAGGCGAGCGTTTCGTACGCTTCCTTTGTGAGCGCGAGGTTGTACTCTTCGTGTGAGAGCGATGTGTTGCTGCCGCCGACACCTTTATAGGTCATGTAGTATCTGTCGTCCTCGCGGCGGACGCGTATAGTCGGCTCAGTCGTCAGATATGCCTGCTCGATGATGTGGTGATCGTATGAATCCACGTTTTCGGGCAGTTTCTTTATCGTAAATTTTCTCTCTATCTCCATTCCCATGTCATTTAATATACCATATTTTTGCGGTAGATTTCATTTTAATCTTTTTTTAATGATCCCTAAAAGACCGTTTAACGTTACCGGCGTATATTATCCGTTGTAAGATAAATGAACGAAGCAAGGAGGTAACAAAAATGCTGACATTCTTAACACTTATAATCTTTTTTGCGGTATTTGCAAGGCTGCTCATATTCGGGCTCAAGCTCGGCTGGGGCATCATGAAGCTGGTTGGATTCGTTGTATTTCTTCCGGTCATAATACTTGCGATGATCATAGGCGGTCTTGCGTTTGTGGCTCTTCCCGTACTCGTGATAATAGGTATCGTCTCTCTGGCAGTAAAGGCATGTTAATGGTATAATATGCCGTAAGGAGGGGCCCACGAAGTGGGAGGATCCCTTACTGCACCGCGAGACCCATCGACGAAGTCGATTCTTATGGTCGAGCGACCTTGGAGGCATATTATGGTATATATATTTCTTGCAGACGGATTTGAAGAGATCGAGGCGCTTACCCCGGCGGACCTTTTAAGAAGAGCGGGAGTTGACGCAAAGCTCGTGTCGATATACCCCGACAGGAAGAGCGTTACCGGAGCACGGAAGATAAATGTTGTGGCTGACATCACGATAGGTGAGGTTGATGCCACGGATGACGATATACTTGTACTTCCGGGAGGAATGCCCGGTACCGTCAATCTGCTTGAGTGCTCACCGCTCATGGCAATGGTCGACGCGCATAACGAAAAGGGGGGCAGGATTGCCGCTATATGTGCAGCACCTGCAAGGATCCTCGGTTCAAAGGGACTCGTTAAGGGCAAAAAGGCGACGTGCTATCCGGGCCTGGAAGAGCTCCTTGAGGGGGCAAGTGCTGTTGCCGACAGCGTTGTAACGGACGGGAACATCACTACTTCAAGAGGCCTCGGGACGGCTGTGGACTTTGCCTGCGAGCTCGTCAGGATCACGTGCGGAAGCGCCAAGGCAGCGGAGATCCGTGCATCGGTAGTTGCATAGCGGCCGCTAATAATCTTGTAGATTATTACAGAAATTATTTCTGTCTGTTTGGTAATAATTCAGATATTGAAACTGAAATTCTTGTATGATATTATCCGTCATACAAGAATTTTTTTGTTCTGATTTTTCATTTGTATCTTATGTATCTTATGCGTTGGACGCATCGCGAAGATTCCCGGATTCATTAAACAAATAGCATTTGGAGCTGACCATGGGCGTATATTATGTTGCGCCGAAAGGTCCCGTTTTCATCGTCGGAAGAGACAGAGGATGCGATCTTGTTCTTGATGAGACATATGTTTCCCGCAGGCATCTCTCTTTCAAACTCATGACATATGATGTGGCATTTCTTGAAGTGATGGGGACCAACGGCGCCACAGTTGACGGAATAAAACAGAATAAAGGATACAGAGGCTATATCGGTTTCGGTGAACGCATAGCGATCGGCTCTCACGACATAGTCTGGGTGGGCAGAAAACCCGAAAAGAGCAATGTTTTTCTCGGAGGGAGCGTAAGGAGTGAACCGCCTGACGTCACGCCCTTTGAGATAGAAGGTCCGCCGGCGAGAAAGATACCGGAAAAGCCGTCCGTGATGCTTGCCGCGGGACCGGCTCTCACGATGGCCATACCGATACTTCTCGGAGCATCAAGGAGCGTTGCCATACTTTCCTCGATCTTTGCGGCCGTATGGGCCGCCGTGAACGTACTGACAAGGGCGCGTAAGCAGAAAAGCGAGGAAACAAGGCGGAGAAACACGTACATGTCGTACATCGCACAGTGTGAGGAGGCGATCAGATGCAGGCTGACGGGTATAACCGAAAAGCTGGAGCGTATTCATCCCGAGGTCGGAGAATATCTGAAACACGGAGGAGATCCGTTTATTCTCTGGAACGGCGAATTTCCTGATGATCGGAAAATTCCGGTCAGGACGGGGGTCGGGATATGTGAAAGCCCGATGGCCATAAACATCCCGAAGGACAGGTTTGCCGGTGTTGATGATTCACTTAAGGAGCTGCCCGGCATACTGAAGGAAAAATACAATATGCTCCCATCCGCCCCGTATATTACAAATCTCTCATCCGGATCGGTTCATGCATTTATCATCCGGAACAAAAAGGATCTTGAAGCGCTTTCGGCCCTTATCCTGCAGCTTGCTGCGAAATACTCTCCAAAAGATTTAAATATATCGATGAAAACGCAGGAAGATATCACGCGTTATTATATGTGGATCGCGTTACTTCCGCAATTTGCGGGATATGGGCTGATCGAAGATAACGAAGATAAAATGACCGTGCTGTTTACGGACGATATGTCATATGCCTGTGAGACGGCATCAACAGGCCGCTGCGTCGTTTTTCTGGCCCGAAATGAGAAGGATCCTCCGGCAGGGATGGCAGGTATCATCAACCGTAAAACGGAAAAGGTCAGATACGACACGATACCGGAAAAGCTTGCGCGCTCTTTTGCCGCACAGCTTGCAAGGCTGTGGGGAAGCGATGCCAAAGACGAAGGGATTCCGGAAACCGTACCGTTCGGGAAACTGTTCTTAAATTCCGCTCATGAAGCGGATCCGGCCTGCGTAATGGCCGGGGTTTTGAATGATTACAACAGCTGCGATGTCAGATCGGCCATATCGGCACCGATCGGAATAACACGGGGCGGGACTAAGACGGTACTGGATCTGCATGAGAGGGCTTCGGGGCCTCACGGTCTTGTTGCCGGAACTACGGGAAGCGGCAAGAGTGAACTGCTGACAACACTTATACTGTCATTTGCCGCGCGCTATCCTCCGGACAGGCTGGCTTTCTTTCTGGTGGACTACAAGGGTGGTGGCATGTCGGATCTGTTTTCGGATCTTCCGCATCTTGCGGGGGCCGTATCCAATCTGTCGCCATCAGAGTCAAAGAGGGCGATGATCGCGCTCAGGAGCGAAAATATCAGGAGGCAGAAGATATTTGCGGCATCCGGCGTCAATTGCATAAACGACTATACGGCGCTTTATGAGACAGGCGTTGTGACAGAGCCTCTTCCGCATGTCCTGATCATAGTCGATGAGTTTGCGGAACTGAAAAGGGAAGAACCGGATTTTCTGGACTGTCTGATAAGCGTTTCGCAGACCGGAAGGAGTCTCGGGATGCACCTGATACTGGCGACGCAGAAGCCCTCGGGAGTAATAGATGACAGGATACGGGCCAATTCACGCTTCAGGATGGCACTCAGGCTCGTGGACCGGGCGGACTCGAACGATCTGATCGGAAAAGGCGACGCCGCGGACATCAAAGAATGCGGAAGAGCGATCCTGCAGGTCGGAAATGACGAGATCTTCGAGTATTTCCAGAGTGGATACGCATTTGCGGGCTTCGGCGCCGGCGAAGAAACCTTCACGGTATATGATGATCTTCTGTGCCAAAGACGGCTGTGGCCCATAAAAGAGCAGGAAACAGGTTCGGACAGAAATAAAATAACATGGTATGAACTTTTCCTGAAGGCGATACAGAATGCGTGCGATGCCGGAGGAT
>JAEEGL016240857.1_pt1 | contig 15202 bp, 12 predicted proteins | sample 9134231 | NCBI WGS metagenome assembly JAEEGL01 (sample SAMN16246548, study PRJNA631951) | gut metagenome | biome: gut microbiome; feature: rumen; material: fiber-attached | host: Bos | place: Iran: Karaj | collected 2018-10 | reverse complement strand
GTGGTTGGAAGCTAACTCCTGCCAAGGCTAACGAATGGATGAAGGAGAATATGTTCCCCTTCTATCCTAAAGGAGATTTAAAAGATACAACAGGAAAATGAAAAAGGAGATAATTATTTCAGGTTTCGGAGGTCAGGGCGTGCTCTCGATGGGTAAGATTCTGGCCTATAGTGGACTGATGGAGGATAAAGAGGTGACTTGGATGCCTGCATATGGTCCTGAGCAGCGTGGTGGTACTGCCAACGTGACTGTCATTGTGAGCGACGAGCGTATTTCTTCGCCTATCCTCAGCAAGTATGACATCGCAGTGGTACTTAATCAGCCTTCGCTGGAGAAGTTCGAGCCCAAGATCAAGCCTGGTGGCATTCTGATTTACGATGGCTTTGGTATCATCAACAAGCCTACTCGTAAGGATATTACCGTTTATGAGATCAACGCCATGGATAAGGCTGCTGAGATGAAGAATGGTAAGGTCTTTAATATGATTGTGCTGGGTGGACTGCTGAAGGTGGCTCCTGTGGTGAGTGACAAGGGTGTGGAGAAGGCTCTTTTCAAGACTCTGCCTGAACGCCATCACGGACTGATTCCTCTGAATATGGAGGCTCTGAAGGAAGGTGCCAAGATTATTGAGGAAATGAAGTAAGCCCCTAACAGGCGATACCAAATAAGAGCGAGGCATTAGCCCCGCTCTTATTTTTGTGTCGAGAACACCATAAAAGTAAAGACCGCTGGACTCTCGTCCAACGGTCTCTTTTCTCTCTTAGTTCGTTTTGCGTACTAATTACTTTGCAGCCTGAGTTGAATCAGCAGGAGCAGCTGTAGAGTCAGCAGCAGCTGTAGAATCATTAGCGGTGGTGTCGATCTCAGCGATTGCAGCTGTGTCTGCGTTAGCAGGAGCGTTCTGAGTCTGGTTACCACAAGAAGCGAAAGAGATAGCAGCAACTGCTACGAACATGAATACTAATTTTTTCATTTTTTCTAAGCTTTTAAATCTGTAAAACAATCATTTGTTTATTAAAACGCTGCAAAGTTAAGCATATTTTTAATACGACGTATCATTTTTTTCGATTTTTTTTTGCTCTTTTTTGTAACTTTTCTGCAAAGTGCTGAATATCAGCAACTTGCGAAATGTTAAAATTTGGTGTATTTTTGCCCTTTATCTGTTTTTTGCCAAAAATTGATGAAAATCGCGAAAAAAGATGTACCTTTGTGCCCGATAACAATGACTGTTTACAGTTGACAGTTTACGGTTTACGGTTGAAGACATTATAGGATGATTGATACATCTGCTTTTCAGGGCAAGACAGCAGCGTATTATACGTTGGGCTGTAAGTTGAATTTCTCTGAGACATCTACTTTCGGAAAGATGCTTGGGGAGATGGGAGTTCGTACTGCCCAGAAGGGGGAACGGGCAGATATCTGTCTGATAAATACTTGTTCGGTAACAGAGGTGGCAGACAAGAAATGCCGTCAGGCCATTCATCGGATGGTGAGGGAGCATCCTGGGGCTTTTGTCGTGGTAACAGGGTGTTATGCTCAGCTGGAGGCTGAACGGGTAGCGAAGATTGAAGGTGTGGATCTGGTCTTGGGTTCCAATGAGAAAGCAGTACTGATCCAGTATCTGTCGGATGCATGGCAGAACAAGCCAGAAGGTGAGAGCTTACACCAATATTATAAGGTGAAGACTAAGGATATCAAGTCGTTTGCGCCTTCATGTTCTAAGGGAAACCGTACGAGATATTTTCTGAAGGTTCAGGATGGATGCGATTATTTCTGTACTTATTGTACCATTCCATACGCCCGTGGCTTCTCACGTAATCCTACGATTGCTTCTTTGGTTGCTCAAGCCCAAGAGGCGGCAAAAGAAGGAGGAAAGGAGATTGTGCTGACAGGTGTGAATATAGGTGATTTTGGCAAGACAACTGGCGAAAGCTTTTATGACTTAGTGAAAGCACTTGATGGGGTGGAGGGTATCAGTCGCTATAGAATCAGCTCGCTTGAGCCGGATCTGCTGTCTGACGAACTGATAGACTATTGTGCGCAGAGCCGTGCTTTTATGCCACATTTCCATATTCCCCTTCAGAGTGGAAGTGATATGGTACTGAAACTGATGCATCGACATTATGACACCCAATTGTTTGCTGATAAGATTCGTCGCATCAAGACGCTGATGCCTGATGCCTTTATTGGTGTTGATGTGATGGTGGGATGTCGTGGGGAGACGCCCGAGTGTTTTGAGGAAACATACGAGTTCCTGAAATGGCTTGATGTGACTCAGCTTCATGTGTTCCCATATTCAGAGCGCCCTGGGACTTCTGCCCTGAGCATCCCCTACGTGGTAAGTGATCAGGATAAGAAACTGCGCTCGAAACGTCTGCTTGATCTCTCCGACGAGAAAACAATTGCTTTTTACCAGCAACATGTGGGACTGGAGGCAGAGGTGCTCTTTGAAAAGGCAACCCGAGGCCGAGCCATGCATGGTTTTACAAGGAACTACATCAGGGTAGAGTTGTCGTCGAAGGATGCTGATCCTGCATTGGATAATCAATTGGTGAAGGTGAAACTGGGAGAGCTGACGGCTGATAAACAGTCGCTTAAATGTATTCTCTCACCTCTCACTTCTCACCACTGACTTCTATATATAATATAATAAGGTACGCGCGCATGAAGAAAGTGGCTATTGTGATACTGAATTGGAACGGAAGTAAGATGCTTTCGGAGTATCTGCCTTCTGTCTTGCAATATTCGCGTGACGAGGCGACAGTTTATGTGGCTGATAATGCTTCGACGGATGATTCCCTGGAGATGTTACGACATGAGTTTCCAGAGGTTCAACTGATCATACTTGATAAGAACTGGGGCTTTGCCGAGGGCTATAACCAAGCACTTCGTCAGATAGAGGCGGATTATTATCTGTTGTTGAATTCTGATATAGAAGTGACGCATCATTGGTTGACACCGATGATTGAGTATCTTGATCATCATGCTGATGTGGCGGCTTGCCAACCAAAATTGTTATCAGTCTTTGATAAAGATCGCTTTGAGTATGCAGGAGCGAGTGGGGGATATCTTGACAGATTTGGTTATCCCTTTTGTCGAGGACGAGTTTTTGAAACGGTTGAGTTGGACAATGGCCAGTATGATAACGTGGCAGATTGTCTTTGGGCTACAGGTGCTGCTTTGATGATACGATCCAAGGATTATTGGGAGGCAGGTGGACTGGACGCTCGTTTCTTTGCTCATAACGAAGAGATTGATTTGTGTTGGCGTCTGCGGATTCGTGGACGACGGATTGTCTGTCTGCCTGATTGCTGTGTTTATCACGTAGGTGGTGGTACGCTGCCAAAGTCGAACCCCATGAAGACATTCCTGAATTTCCGCAATAACCTGACGATGCTATATAAGTGTTTGCCAGAGGAAGATCTGCGTTCTGTGATGCGTTGGCGCTGGTTCCTTGATTATCTGGCGGCATGGGAGATGCTGATCCTGAAATGGAATCTTGGCGATTTCTTAGCTGTCTATCGGGCTCGACGGGCTTTCAAACGCTGGCGTAAGGATTTTGAGACTGACCGTAGGACGATCCAGTCATCGAGAGTGGCACAAAAAATACCAGAGCGAAAGGACTTCTCCCTGCTCTGGCAGTATTATGTGAAAGGTAGAAAACTGTTCTCCCAGCTCCCTTAGTCGCATTTGATGGTAACAGGTGTTTCAACTTCCTGCTTCCATTTCTTGAGAAAATCAAACCATTCTTTGGCTGAATGATAGCCGAAGGCCTCGTTGTCTGAACAATATATCACCTTGTAACTCAGGTATTTATCAAGTGTTCCTACAACGAAAGCATAATTGTCTTTGTTGGCAGGCTCTTCACTCGAAATATAGAATTCTGGAATCAAAATACCTAACCCTACAGTTTCTAACTTAAAGTTCTCGTGGTCACTTGAAGGCCAGTCTGTACCCCAGCAGGCACGAAGTCCTTGCTTATCGGAGAATTCTTCAGAGTCTTTCACGTTGATGATACCCGTAGAAAACTGGTAATCACTAACATCCTTGTCGAAGAATACATCGACATCTGTATCGCGATGCCCTGCATATTGGGTGTAACGGAGTGTCATGTTAATAGCTGGTTTGTCTGCATAGGGCTTCCATGCTCGATCGATGATTTCGACGATGGTGCGTAATGGACCGTATGAGATGATGCGCTGGGTACGGGAACGGACTGGATCGATCATTGTAGGTTGAGTACCATCCCAACCGCGGAATGCTCCAAGACCGAAAGTGTTTCCCACCCATAGTACGTCATCACCATATCCTTCGGCTTTCTGTTCTTTGGAAGTATAGAACTGTGTTTCTTGCAATTCGAGCCGTTTCTGGAACTTGCCATAGAGATCCAGCGTCTGGCGCTTGTCGAAGTAAATTCTGATACCATTAAGCTCACTTTCAAAATCAACGCCATGATGATGTTGAACATTATAGGAGTTGGCACAGTCGCCACGTGCTGTGATACTTTCTAAGAAATTGTTGTGGCGGTTTTTCTCTTTAACCTTGTCATTACGTACTAACATCTCTGCATAAACACGTGGTGTATATGAGAAAGGAGTGCCCTCGGCATAAAGAGTAACCTGATAGGTCTTCTGCTCTTTGGCTTTCAGATTCACCAGAAAGCAGAGCTCATCAAATTCGTCGTCCTGATCCAGATCATCGAGCTGGCAGGGGATGGTCTCTTCGCCAGATTTTACCAGAGCTGATGCTACAGTGCTTTTTCCAGCCAGGGAAATGACAACGGGTTGATCCGTACGATCTGTTGTTGAGTGATTGACCACTACAACATTTAATGACGTTTGAGCCGAAGCGGCCATTGTAAGGATGGCCATAATAGCCAATGACAGTATTTTCTTCATGTTTTCGTATGTTGTTTTAGTAGATGACAAAAGTACATAAAAACATCGAAAGTGGCATCCTTTTTTACACAAATAAACTAAAATGTGCAGGTTTTTACATTATTTTTTATCTTTTTTAGGTTAAAATTTGGTTTTTACAATAATTTTTAGTAAATTTGCACTGATTTTTTAACAATCATATAACATTGAGGTTTGATTAATCGTGCGTAAGATATATTATTTATTGTTGATTATCTTGCTAAGCTGTATTAGCTGTGAATGGCAATTCCGGTTTTCTGATGAAGAAGACGGGCTGATTGTCGTTGAACGCTATGATAGGATTCAGAGTCTATATCTGACAACTGGTGATTTCTCTGCGCTTCAGCAGATGAACACGGTCTATCCGATGCAGACCCGTACTTTGATAGAGGACGTGTTGAGGATTGGAAAGGTTAACGATCAGCAGATTAATACCAAGTTCCTGCGGTTTTACCAGGACACCACATTGCAGGCTTTGATTGCTGAGGCAGAGCAGCAGTATGCCAATATGGATGATATCAACCAGCAGTTGACAGATGCATTCAGATATCTCAAAAAGAATATTCCTAATCTGGAGCAACCTGAAGTGTATGCGCAAATCGGTTCGCTGGATCAGAGTGTTATTGTGGGTAACAATACTATAGGTATCTGTCTTGATAAGTACCTTGGTGCTGACTATCCGCTTTATCAAAAGCCGGAGTATGGTTATTCGTCAGGACAACTCCAGATGATGTGTCGCCAATATATCGTGCCGGATTGTGTGGGATTCTACTTACTCAGTCTCTTCCCGATGCCAATGGGAGAGCCTCTTTCTCAGGCGGATGTAGATATGCATATCGGTAAAATTCAGTGGGTTGTGAATAATGCTATGGGAAAGAATGTATTCAATTCACAGTATATTCGATTAGTTGACCGCTATATGAAACGCCAAAAGCACATGACGATTGATCAGATGTTGAGAAACAACAATTATTCAGACTTCCGCTAACAGACAATAAAAGAAAAACGATATTTATGGCAAAATCTCAATTCCTTACTATTTGTGTCGCCTTGCTGATGATGTCTGCTCAGGCAGTTGCAGGTGGAAAGTTAAGTTTAAAAGACATCACTCGTGGTGAGTTTAGGGCAAAGGCGATGAAAGAGGTGCATCCAATGCCGGATGGAGAAACTTATGCCCAAATCAGTGATGATGGGAAAAGCATTATGACCTATTCCTTCAAGACAGGGCAACAAGTAGGTGTCCTCTTTAATGCAGCGACAGCGCGTGGAGCTCAGATCCAACGTGTGGAAGGGTATATTCTAAGTCCTGATGGAAGTAAAATGCTGATCCAGACACAGACGACTCCCATCTATCGCCATTCATTCACTGCCACCTATTATATATATCATATACGAAACAATAAACTTGAACCCCTTAGCGAAGGTGGCCCTCAGCAAACGCCGATGTTTTCACCAGATGGTAACCTGATTGCTTTTGTGCGTGACAATAATATCCATTTGGTGAAACTGCTCTATGATAATGCAGAGAGTCAGGTAACGAAGGACGGAAAACGTAATGAGGTGCTCAATGGCATCCCAGATTGGGTCTATGAGGAAGAATTCTCGACAAACTCATCTATGGTATTCTCGGCTGATTCCCGACAGATTGTCTGGATTCGATATGATGAGAGTGCTGTTCCCGTGTATTCGATGCAAATGTTTAAAGGAATGGTTCCAGCGATGGAACAGTATAAGGACTATCCTGGAAACTATACCTATAAGTATCCGATCCCAGGACAACCAAACTCCAAGGTGAGTGTACTAAGTTATGACATCCAGTCGCATCAGACGCGTAAGATCGATCTGCCACTCGATGCCGACGGCTATATTCCTCGTATCAAGGCAACCAGTGATCCTACGAAAATTGTCGTCTTTACGTTGAACCGCCATCAGGATGTACTGCGTATCTATATGGCCAATCCACTGTCAACAGTCTGTCAGTTGGCCATCGAGGATAAGGTGGATAAGTATATCAAGGAAGAGGTACTCGATGATGTGCAGATAACAGATAAGAATATTCTGCTGTCCAGCGAGCGAGATGGTTATAATCATCTTTATCTCTACAATTTGAATGGTCAGTTGTTGCGCCAGATAGTAACTGACAAGTATGTCGTGAAGACAGTCTATGGTTACGACGAGCAAACTGGTAATACATATTTTGCGGCCAACCCTAATGGAGCAACAGAGCAACAGGTAATGGTAGCTCATCCGAATGGCAAAGTCGACGTGTTGACAGCATTGGCTGGTGTTAACAATGCTATCTTCAGCAAGAACTTTAAGTATTTTATTAATATTTGGAGTGATATCAATAATCCAACCCAATATACCATCTGTCAGAACAACGGCAAGGTTCTGATTAAGCTCATTGATAACAATGAATTGAAACAGAAACTTGCTGAATATGATTTGGGTAAGAAAGAACTCTTTAAGTTTACGACCTCAGAGGGTGTAGAACTGAATGGATGGATGGTGAAGCCTGCTGATTTCAATCCCTCAAGAAAATATCCTGTGATTATGTACCAATATGGTGGTCCTGGCAATCAGCAGGTGCTAAATCAGTGGGGCATTGGTATGAGTGGCAGTGGGGCTATCATAGAACAGTATCTTTGTCAGCAGGGATATATATGTGTCTGTGTGGACAACCGTGGAACAGGCGGTCGTGGGGCTGAATTTGAGAAATGTACCTACTTGCGACTTGGCGAACTTGAAGCTCGTGATCAGGTGGAGACTGCCTTATGGTTGGGACAACAGGCATTTGTTGATAAAGAGCGAATAGGTATTTGGGGATGGTCGTATGGGGGCTGGAATACATTGATGTCGATGTCGGAGGGCAGACCGGTATTCCGCGCAGGTGTGGCTATTGCACCTCCAACTAATTGGCGCTTCTATGACACCATCTATACGGAACGCTATATGCGCACACCGAATGAAAACAAGAGTGGTTACGACGAGGTAAATCCTATTGCTCGTGCTACTCAACTTCATGGTGCATTGCTGATATGTCATGGTTTGGCGGACGATAATGTGCATTATCAGAATACGGCTGAATATGTAGAGGCATTGGTGCAGGCTGACAAGGATTTCCGCCAGTTGGTATATACCAATCGCAATCATAGTATCTTCGGAGGAAACACCCGTTATCATCTTTTCCGTCAGGCAGTCAATCACTTTAATACAGAACTGAAATAGCATATAACTGAAAAAAAATAGCTTGAATGATACATTTTAATTAAAAATTTGTATCTTTGCACCCGAAATAGTTATTTTTTTAATAGTTTATTATGATGAAAACGATTAAATTTTTAGGATTAATCCTTATGGTACTCTTAACCGGTACCAGTCTAGTATCATGTGGTGAGGACTATGAAAGTCGCTTGCCAGAACTGCTTATCAAGGACATGACTTTTGAGTCGGGTTCTGATCCCCTTTTATCTGAGACTAAGGAACAGGTGTTTCGTAATGAAGATCTGAGTAACTACATTATCACGGCCAATGTTGATTGGTGTTTCCCCAGTATCGACTATGATAATTCTAAGATTGTTGTGCGCGTTTATGGCAATGATACGTATGATGAACGTACTGCCATTGTGACTATCACTGACACGAAGGTTAGTAAAGATCGTACTTTTAAGGTGACCCAAGCACAACTCGATGCTATTATGACAGATCAGGCTGATTATACGGTTCCATCATCGGGCGGTGAGATCACGATGACAGTGAAGAGTAATGTCAGCTATACGGTAGAGGTTTCAGCCGACTGGATTCACTATGCGTCAACCAGAGGTCTTGAGGAATCTACAGTAACGTTTACTTTTGACGAAAATAACAGTGGCGACGAACGTTATGGAAGTGTCAGAATCCTCAATTCTGAAAAAGGTGTGGAAGCTAAGGCAACGATTAAGCAACGTTTTACACCATATCTGGAAATTGAAACGAAATCGTTTACTGTTGACGAATTGGCACAAGAGTTGGAAATTAAGTATACAGCTAATCTGCCACTATCTGTAGAATTGGAATATTATGAGGATTGGATTGACTGGGGAGAACCAGAGAAACTTGATGCCACTCATTATGTTCAGACCATTAAGTTGGATGCATTTAAAGCAAAAGAATCAACGAGGTCAGCAAATATCTCTTTAGTAAGTCCTATCTGGACACTGAAGGATAATAAGGTCTCTATTACTCAGCAGCATACGCTCTATATCCCAGAGATTGAAACAGAGAGTGGTAATATTGAGATGTATGTAGGAGATAGTCTGAAGATTAATTATGTCAATACTAAAGAACGTAAGGTCAAGTGGACATCCAGCGATAACGATATTGTGACTGTCGATGAGAATGGTCAGGTGAAGGCTATTGCCATTGGTGAGGCAACCGTTACCTTGAAGTCATCAGACGGAAAGTATTCTGATAAGGTGAAGGTCGAGGTGAAGACTCCCGATGATATCACAGATGCTTTGTCATGCGATTGGGCTGAGGATATTGTCTATGCTGCTGATGGAACGACAATCAGTGGTTATACCATCACTAATACCATTATAAACGACAGTGAGTATGACCTTTATGTGACGAAATGCCGCTTCTATAATGATGGTAAGCTGATAAAGGAAAAAACATATAATAGTAGAACCGGGAAACTGCTTTCTGGTGGTGCTATTGAGGTGGAACTTGCAACAATTCTACCTAAGAAAGACTATTATGTAGAATGGGACTACACTTATTGCAACGAAGAATATACGTTAACGTATACTCAGGCAGGTGTAAAAACCATTAAGAAGCATGGCGAGGAAACTACTCCTGAAACGCCTGCTGCTACTGCCAGAAGATTTGCAAGTAGACGTAGATAAGTTTGATATAATAATAAAAAAAGATCCCTCGCAATCAAACTGGCGAGGGATCTTTTTTTATTAATAGGCGAAGAGCGGATATTCCTTCATCTTCTCGTTGACTCTTGCACGAACACTGGCAATGACCTGTTCGTTCTCGGGATCGTTGAGAACCTCTTCAATCCAAGCTGCAATTTGAATCATCAGATCCTCCTTGGCACCACGAGTAGTGATAGCAGGAGTTCCAAGACGGATACCTGATGTCTGGAAAGCTGAACGACTGTCGAATGGAACCATGTTCTTATTAACAGTGATGTCTGCAGCAACAAGGGCGTTCTCTGCCACCTTACCGGTGAGATCGGGATACTTAGAACGCAGGTCAACGAGCATAGAGTGGTTGTCTGTACCACCGCTCACGATGCCAAAGCCACGCTTTACGAGCTCTTCGGCCAGAACCTTAGCATTCTTCTGAACCTGCTTAGCCCACTCCTTGAACTCTGGCTGTAGAGCCTCGCCGAAAGCAACAGCCTTAGCTGCAATTACGTGCTCAAGCGGACCACCCTGCTGACCAGGGAAGACGGCAGAGTTCAGCAACTGACTCATCATCTTGACTACACCCTTTGGTGTCTTCAATCCCCAAGGATTCTCAAAGTCCTTACCCATCAGGATGATACCGCCACGGGGACCGCGCAGTGTCTTGTGGGTAGTAGAAGTGACGATGTGAGCATACTTAACAGGATTCTCTAACAGACCAGCAGCAATCAGACCTGCGGGATGAGCCATATCGATCATCAGCAATGCGCCAACCTTATCGGCAATCTCGCGCATCCGTTTGTAATCCCACTCACGACTGTAAGCTGAACCACCACCAATAATCAGCTTCGGCTTGTGCTCAAGTGCCAACTGCTCCATCTCATCGTAGTCTACTCGACCCGTCTCCTTGTTCAGATTGTAGCCGATAGGATTGTAGATAAGACCAGAGGTGTTAACGTGTGATCCGTGTGAAAGGTGACCACCATGATCCAAATTCAGACCCATGAAGGTGTCACCGGGCTTCAGCACTGCCAATAATACAGCTGCATTTGCCTGTGCACCAGAGTGGGGCTGCACGTTGGCATACTCAGCACCGAAGAGCTCACAAACACGATCGATAGCTAACTGTTCAACCTCGTCGACAACCTGACAGCCACCATAGTAACGGTGTCCAGGATAGCCCTCGGCATACTTGTTGGTAAGGTAAGATCCCATGGCTTCCATCACCTGGTCACTTACAAAGTTCTCACTTGCAATCAGCTCTATGCCTTTCAGCTGGCGCTGATGCTCTTTCTCAATCAACTCAAAGATTTTGTTGTCTCTGTTCATTGTTTTTGCTTATAGGGTTTAACTTTTTCACTATTCACTATTTATTTCTTCCTTAACAAAGTTCCACCTTATTAATATCTTGCTCCTTTTCGCAATAGTGGCATGTTAGGATGCCATTGGCCACATGGAAATGGGTGGCCATGGGCTCGTTGTTGGTGATGCACTTGGGATTGTTACACTTCACGATACCTTTGATCTCATCGGGGGTAACAACGGTTTTCTTCTCAACCACCTCGTAGTCACGGATGATACTGAGTATGACATTCGGGGCAACTACCGAAAGGCGCGAGATTTCGTCATCGGTAAAAAACTTATCGGAAACTTTAATGATACCCTTGCTGCCAACTTTCTGAGAAGGGTAGTTAAAACCAATAGTAACGGGCGTCTTCAGGTTGAAAAGCCCTAACAAACTGGCTACCTGATAGGTCTTGTTAGCAGGTATATGGTCTATCACTGTGCCGTGTTCGATGGCGGCAACCAAACGTTCTTTTTTGTTCATAGGATAATGGTTTTGTCGTTTCGTATTTCATCTAATGAGATTCCCAACACATCACAGAAGATGGCCTCACGGGCAAATAGTCCGTTACCTGCCTGCTGGATGTAGTAAGCGTGTGGATTGTCGTCAACCTCGTAGGCTATCTCGTTAACTCGTGGTAACGGATGGAGAATCTTCATGTTTGGCTTGGCACTCTTCAGTAAATCATTGTTGAGTACATATACATTCTTTACTCTCTCATATTCCATCAGATCAGAGAATCTCTCTTTCTGTACACGGGTCATATAGAGAATATCGGCATCGGCGATCACTTTTTCATTAAATGCGGTATGTTCTTGATACTTGATGCCATGCTCTTCACAATAGAGCTTATATTCCTTTGGCATAGCCAGTTCCTTGGGTGCTACGAAATGGAACGTAGGATTAAAGTGGCGCATTGCCATCAGCAATGAGTGAACAGTACGACCATATTTCAAGTCTCCCACCATATATATATTGAGGTTGTCGAGTGTACCCTGAGTCTTATAGATGGAGTAGAGGTCAAGCATACACTGAGAAGGATGCTGATGAGCACCGTCACCAGCATTAACAATGGGGATGGGAGCCACTTCAGATGCGTATTCTGCTGCACCCTCGATATAGTGTCGCATGACGATTACATCGGCATAGTTGGATACCATCAGAATCGTGTCCTTCAGCGTTTCACCTTTAGTCCCACTGGTGATTTTGGGATCGGCAAATCCAATGACACGGGCACCAAGACGGTTGGCTGCAGTTTCGAAACTCAGTCGTGTTCGGGTAGACGGTTCGAAGAAAAGGGTTGCCACTACCTTTCCTTTTAGCAACTCTCTATTGGGATGCTTTTCGAACTCTTCTGCCATCTCAATCATATAGAGAATCTTCTCTCTCGTGAGATCGGCAATGGTCACAAAATTATGCTTTTTCATTCACTATTTTTATTTTGTTGGCACAAAATTACATATTATTTCTGATTTCCGTGCGATATTTTTGAAGAATTTCGTAATTTTGCACCAAGAACTTAAAAAATTGTGTGATAATTGAATATATGAGAAAGATATTTGTATATTTTCTGTGGACTTTGTTGGTAGTCTTTGTCTTGGGAACTGCAACGGCGTTCTATGCTATCGAACAGGGTTGGATTGGGTATATGCCGCCAATTGAAGACCTGCAAAACCCCATTAACCGATTTGCTACTCAGATTTATTCTGCCGATGGTAAACTGATGGGAACATGGAACTATAACCGTGAGAATCGTGTGATGGTAGACTATTCCAAGTTGCCGCCTTCTTTGATTCAGGCATTGGTGGCCACAGAGGATGTGCGTTTCTATGAGCATTCTGGCATTGACTTTTATGCTTTGGGACGTGCTATCGTCAAACGTGGTCTGATGGGACAGAAGAGTGCTGGTGGCGGTTCTACGATTACCCAGCAATTGGCTAAGCAACTCTATTCAGAACGGGCACACTCTACGATGGAGCGACTTTTGCAGAAGCCGATAGAGTGGGTAATAGCTGTGAAACTGGAACGTAACTATACGAAGGATGAGATTATTACGATGTATCTCAATTATTTTGACTTTCTTCATAATGCTGTAGGTATTAAGACAGCTTCTGATACCTATTTCAGCAAGGAACCGAAAGATCTCACTGTAGCCGAGGCCGCAACACTGGTAGGACTCTGTAAGAACCCGTCATACTATAATCCTGTGCGTCATCCAGAACGTAGTCAAGAGCGTCGAAATGTTGTCCTTGCACAAATGCAGAAGGCTGGCTATTTGACTCAGGAGGAATACGACAAATATGCGGCTCAACCTCTTCAGTTGAAGTTCCACATCTCTGATCATAAAGAAGGTATTGCCGTTTATTTCCGAGAATATCTACGTCAATATATGACAGCCAAGAAACCTGTTCGTTCGCAGTATGCATCTTGGAATATGGTTAAGTATTACAATGATTCAATTAACTGGGAAACAGATCCTTTATACGGCTGGTGCAATAAAAACAAGAAACGTAATGGCGATAATTATAGTATCTATACTGATGGGCTAAAGGTATATACGACTATTGATTCTCGTATGCAGAAGTATGCCGAACAGGCTGCCTATCAGCATGTTGTAAAAGTGCTTCAACCAGCGTTTGATGCCGAGAATAAACGCAAGCCTAATGCACCTTATTCCTTAAATCTTTCTCAGGATCAGATTCGTCAGATTATGAATCGTTCCATCCGCCAGAGTGAGCGTTATCGTGTGCTTCATGAGGATGGTGCCTCTGAGGCTGAAATCCAGCGCTCATTCAATACGCCCACGGAAATGAGTATCTTTACATACCATGGTGAGGTGGATACGACGATGACGCCATTAGATTCGATAAAATATTACAAATCATTCCTTCGTACTGGTTTCATCAGTATGTGTCCGCAGAATGGTCATGTGAAAGCATATGTCGGAGGTCTCGACTATGAGCACTTTGCATACGATATGGTTATGGAAGGACGCCGTCAGGTGGGATCAACGATTAAGCCCTATCTCTACTCTTTAGCTATGGAAAATGGATTCTCACCATGCGACGAGGCGCCTAATGTTCAAGAAACCTATATGGTTGGAGGTAGACCCTGGACGCCCCGAAATGGTAGTCGGGCTCGTTATGGTGAAATGGTTACGCTCCGGTGGGGATTGCAGCAGTCAAATAACTGGATTTCTGCCTATTTGATGAGTAAACTTAATCCGCAGGCTTTTGTCGACCTTCTCCGTGAATATGGTATCCGTAATCCGGAAATCCACGCTTCAATGGCGCTATGCCTTGGTCCTTGTGATATCAGTGTCGGTGAGATGGCCAGTGCTTATACAGCTTTCGTTAACCATGGAATCCGTGTCGCCCACTTGTTCGTGACGAAGATTGAGGATAGCGAAGGTAATGTTATCGCTCAGTTCCAACCACGTATGAATGAGGTGATTAGCGAGGAAAGTGCTCATAAGATGCTTTATATGTTAAAAGGTGTAGTCGATGGCGGTACGGCGTCTCGTCTACGTTATAAATATAACCTGAAAGGTGATATTGCTGGTAAGACTGGTACGACTAATAATAATAGTGATGCTTGGTTTGTTGGTATGACGCCAACTTTGGTTAATGCTTGTTGGATGGGTGGTGATGATCGCGATATCCACTTCCAGTCGATGGCTATGGGTCAAGGAGCGGCTGGTGCATTGCCTATTTTTGCCCTTTATATGCAGCAGGTATATAAAGATTCGCAACTTGGTTATAATGAAAATGCAATCTTTGATCTGCCTGTTGGATACAACCCGTGTTCATTTGTTGATGAGGCTCTCGAAACGGGTAGCGATGATGTGGAAATAGAAGAAATCTACGAATAGCCCTTTATATATTATATAAGGTATATATCGGTTTTGTAACGATTCCCGAAAACTTTGAGTTATTCGGGAATTTTTTTGCTTTAAAATTTGGATGGTATTGTAATTTGTTGTACCTTTGCACTCGCTTTCGCCCAAAAATCTGGGTTGATAGCAAAAGAAGAAAGAGTTCTTT
>JAEEGL011461518.1_pt1 | contig 15202 bp, 15 predicted proteins | sample 9134231 | NCBI WGS metagenome assembly JAEEGL01 (sample SAMN16246548, study PRJNA631951) | gut metagenome | biome: gut microbiome; feature: rumen; material: fiber-attached | host: Bos | place: Iran: Karaj | collected 2018-10 | reverse complement strand
GGACAGTGCATATTCCGTCAACGCTCTGCTGAATAAAAAACTGATTGAAGAGTGCGGAAGACTGAATGTTCCCGGCAAGCCGATCCTTTACAGAACGACCCCGGACTTCCTTCGGACTTTCGGCCTGAAATCGCTGGAAGATCTGCCTGAGATTCAAACGGTGAATCTGGCCAGAGTCAGTGAACAGGCACGAGCTGAGGCGGAAGAGCAGACAGCTTCCGGCGAAGCAGAGCAGTCTGCGGAGGTACAGGCGTGAAGGGCCTGCTTATTTTCCTGACGATAGTTGTACTGATCTGCCTGATTCCGCTTGGGTGCAGAGTACGGATCGATCAGGGTACCATTCTCCGTGTCTTCATCGGCCCGTTTCATATGCAGATTCTTCCCAAAAAAGAAGGAGCAAAGCCGAAAAAAGAGGAGAAACCCAAGGAGAAAAAGCCAAAGAAGCCGAAGAAACCGAAAAAAACCGGCGAGGAAAAGCCAAAGAAGAAATTCAAGCTTTCGGATCTTTCCGATTTCATGCCGATGATCCGGACCGCACTCCGCGCGGTCGGATCTTTACGAAGATCCGTTGTGCTGCAGAGAATGATGATTCATGTCACATACGGAGCAAAGGATGCGGCATCCAAAGGAATCAATTACGGCAGGGCGTGGGCGGCGATTGGAATGCTGACGCCTCCGCTTGAGTCCGTATTCCGTATTCGAAAAAGAGATCTGCAGGCGCTGTTCGACCCGGACGCGGAAGGCTTCTCCCTTGAGATGGATCTGCAGGCCAGACTGCTTCTCGGACAGATCCTCTGGATCGGTCTTTACTATGGAGTCAGCATTCTCATGCAGTTCCTTCGCTTCCAAAGAACAAAAAAAGGTGGCAAGCCGGAAAAACAGGAAAACGAGAACCCGCAGTCTCCTGAAGGGTGACTGCAGATTGAAGACTGCGCAGAGAAAGAACGCAAAGTACAAAATGACAGGTATTGGAGAATGTACGGTAAGCGATATCTGTTATTTGCCTTTCGATAATGAAAACCTGCAGATCATTCAGAAGAGCCGGAATCCATCCCGCGGACGTCCTTTCAGGATGGCCGCGGGATACGACTTCTGGACGGTTGGTCCGTTCAACAAGATTTGTTTGACAAACGGCGCAGTCATTTCATATACTGAAGAAGAGACCGGTATTGTCCGGTACACAATCCCCGAAAAAAAAGGAGCGCCAGATTATGAGTCATCCTCTTACAGATATGCTTTCCAGCAGCATAGAGAAAATCCGCACGCTGGTGGATGCCAATACCATTGTCGGGACCCCTATCACAACGCCTGACGGCGTGACGCTGATCCCGGTATCCAAGGTTAGTTTCGGTTATGCCGGCGGCGGAAGCGATTTCGCATCCAAAAACTCCTCAGAGAATCCCTTCGGCGGCGGCGGTGGCGGCGGAGTGAACATCACCCCGGTAGCATTTCTGGTTGTCAAGGAAGGAATGGTCCGCACGCTTCCCATCTATGACGGAGCACCGGGACCGGTGGACCGCGCCCTTGAGATGCTTCCGGAGCTGGTGGACAAGATTTCCGGTATGATTTCAGATCGGAAGAAGAAGCCGGAAGAGCCGTCTGAAGAGGAAGAGGGTTTCATACCGGAATAAGAATACAGCCTGCCCTCCATGGGAGCGGCTGACAATCTGTCGGAGGGCAGTATGAAAGAACGACTGCAGAAGATTCTTTCTGAATACGGCGTGAGTTCCCGCCGCGGTGCGGAAAAACTCATTGAGGCTGGCAGGGTTCAGGTGAACGGCGTTTGTGCCGAAGTCGGCATGAGCGCTGATCCGGAGCAGGACGTTATCACCTTCGACGGTCAGGTGCTTCAGAGGAAACCGGAGACAGTCGTGCTTATGCTGCATAAGCCCCGGGGCTTTGTGACCAGCATGCATGACGAGCAGGGCAGACACGATGTGAGCGAACTGGTTGCCGATGCGCCGGAACGGGTCGTTCCCATCGGCAGACTGGATCGGGACTCGGAAGGACTGCTCCTGTTTACCAACGACGGCCCTCTCTGCAACGGCTTGATGCATCCGAAAAACCGCGTGGACAAGATCTACGAAGTGACAGTCACCGGACTAACGGAACAGGGCTTATCTGTTCTCCGCAGTCCGCTTGTTATGCAGGACGGATACAGAATTCAGCCTGCGGAAGTGACGGTAATCTTGCGTAATAATGAGCATAGCGTCCTTCAAATCACCATCCATGAAGGACGGAATCGCCAGATCCGTCGTATGTGCGCAATGGCGCATATGAAGGTCATTCGTTTGGTTCGCGTGGAAGAAAGCGGAGTTAAACTGGGAAATCTTCCCTCAGGAAGTTGGAGACTTTTGAGCCCGGATGAGATTCAGATGCTCCGGACGGAAGCAGGAATTTGATCAAATGCCGCAAGTTATGCATTATGGACTTGCAAAAAACGGTGTGCAGCGCTACAATGTCCTTGTGCGCTCAGCGCACCGTATTTTTTTGTGATTTGAAAGGAAACTGGGAAAATGTCAACAGATGTTTTGAATCAGATCCAGAATCATATGATCGGTTTTTCAAAGGGACAGAAGCTGATCGCGAACTACATTATGGAGTACTATGACAAGGCGGCGTTTATGACGGCGAGCAAGCTGGGCAAGACCGTCAATGTCAGCGAATCAACCGTGGTCCGTTTTGCGGTGGAACTGGGATACGAAGGCTACCCTGAGATGCAGAGAGCTCTGCAGGAGATGATCCGCAACAAGCTGACATCCGTACAGCGCATTGAGGTTGCCAATGACCGGATCGGACAGGGGGATGTGCTCTCCGCCGTGCTTCATTCCGATGTGGACAAGATTCGCCAGACACTGGACAAGACAGACCGAAATGCGTTTTCCGCGGCTGTGGACGCCATCCTGAACGCAAACAATCTGTATATTCTCGGTGTCCGCTCCGCTGCCGCGCTGGCCAGTTTCTTCGGATTTTATATGAATCTGATGTTTGATCATGTGCACCTGGTCAGCACAAACACCTCCTCTGAAATGTTCGAACAGATTATCCGGGTTGCCCCCGGAGACGCCGTGCTGGGTATCAGCTTCCCGCGCTATTCCAGCCGTACAGTCAAGGCGCTACGTTTCTGCCATGATTCCGGCGCGACCGTGATTGCACTCACGGATTCCCGTCAGTCTCCCATTGCAGAAATGGCGGATCACGTTCTGGTGGCGGAGAGCGACATGATCTCTCTGGTGGACTCCCTTGTCGCGCCAATGAGCCTGATCAATGCCCTGCTGGTTGCAATTGCCCGCAAGCGGGAGGAAGAACTCCAGCAGACCTTTGAGAAGCTGGAACGGATCTGGGACGAATACGAGGTTTACGAGAAAGTTGAGCTCTGAGGTACTGGTAATCGGCGGCGGTGCCGCCGGCATGTTTGCTGCGGTGACAGCAGCGCGCGAAGGCGCGCAGGTGACCCTCCTGGAGCGGGGAAACCGTCTGGGAAGAAAGCTTTCCATTACCGGAAAAGGCCGCTGCAATGTGTGCAACGATGTATCGCCGCGCGAGGTAATCCAGAATATCCCGCGCAACGGAAAATTCCTGTCCTCCGCGCTGTATGCCTTTCCGCCGGAATCGGTTAAGTCGTTCTTTGAGCAGCAGGGCGTACCGCTGAAGACGGAACGGGGAAACCGGGTTTTTCCCGAATCGGATCAGGCGGGGGATATTGTGGGAGCGCTGAAGACCGCTCTTTACAGATCGAATGTCCGGATTGTTACGGGGAGAGCATCCAAACTGCTTGTGGAAAGCGGAGCGGTTCATGGCGTGCTTCTGGAGGACGGAAGCAGGCTTCCTTTCTCAAAAGTCATTCTTGCAACAGGCGGGCTGTCCTACCCGCTGACCGGATCCACAGGCGACGGGTATGCGATGGCAATCTCGGCAGGTCATACGGTTACGCCATGCGAGGGATCCCTCGTGCCGCTGGAGGAGCGCGGCGGCTGGTGCCGCAGGATGCAGGGCCTCTCCCTCCGGAATGTGGGACTTCGGCTCCTTGCTGACGGGAAGACCGTCTATGAGGACTTCGGGGAACTGCTCTTTACCCATTTCGGCCTGTCAGGACCGACCATTCTCAGCGCAAGTGCCCATATGCGGGAAAAGGCCTCCTACCAGGTTCAGATCGATCTGAAGCCGGCACTGGATGAAGCGGCGCTGGATGCCCGGGTGCTGCGGGATTTTTCGTCCCAGCAGAACCGGATTCTGCTTCATGCGGTCTCAGGGCTGTATCCATCCGCCATGATTCCCGTAATCATCGAAAAAAGCGGCCTTGATCCGGAAAAGCGGATTCATGACCTGACCAGAAATGAGCGGCTTGCCTTGGAAATAGAAACCAAGGCATTCACCATTGACATTCTGGGCAAGCGCCCGGTGGAAGAGGCAATTATCACCACCGGAGGCGTGGAGCCCAGGGAGATTGACCCCAGAAGCATGGAATCCAGACTGTGCAGCGGTCTGTATTTCGCGGGGGAAATCATTGACGCAGACGCATATACCGGCGGCTTTAATCTGCAGATTGCCTGGTCAACCGCCTATCTGGCAGGCCGGGCGGCGGCGAAAGGAGAATAATTCATGCATGCAATTGCAATCGACGGTCCCGCGGGTGCGGGAAAGAGCACCATGGCGAAAGCGGTAGCGAAGGCGCTGAACTACGTCTATGTGGACACGGGCGCAATCTATCGTACACTCGGCTGCCATTATGAGATGCTGGGCATCGGGCCGAAAGACGCAGACGGCATTACCCGCCTGATCGGGGACGCCTATATTGAGGCACGCTATACGGAGCAGGGTGAGCAGAGAATGTTCCTCAACGGAGAGGATGTAACCGGCCTGCTTCGGACGCCCGAAATCTCCGACTACGCGTCCAAAATCTCCGCGTTTCCTGTTGTGCGGGAATATCTTCTGGATATGCAGAGGCAGATTGCCAGGGAACACAATGTGGTCATGGACGGGCGGGATATCGGCACCGTGGTTCTTCCGGATGCGGAAGTAAAGATATTCCTCACCGCAACGCCGGAGGAACGTGCCCGCCGCCGTTTTGAGGAACTGCGCCTGAAGAATCCCAAGACCAGTTATGAGAAGGTCTATCAGGATCTGCTGCAGCGGGATCATCAGGATACTACCAGAAAAATCGCACCTTTGCGCAAGGCATCCGATGCAGTGGAACTGGATACAACAAATCTTACCATTGAAGAGTCCGTAGAAGCGATCCTGAAGCTTGCACAAGAGAAAATCAGATGAGAGTATTTCTTTATCGTATCATCTTTGTCATTCTCCGCTGCGTGATGTTCCTGGTGCACCCTGTCCTCAAGGTAAAAGGCCGGGAGCGGATCCCGGAGGGAGCCTGTGTGATCTGCCCGAACCACAGCTCACTGTCGGATCCCGTCTGGCTGGTGCTTGCGCTTCATCTGAAGCAGATGATCAATATCATGGCGAAGATTCAGCTCTCACATGTGCCGGTAATCGGGCCGTTCCTTGGATACATGGGTATCATCTACGTGGACAGGGACCGTGCGGATGTCGGGGCGATTAAATCGTCGCTGACTGTTCTGAAAGCAGACCGGCCGCTTGTGATCTTTCCGGAGGGCACCAGAGTGAAGCCGGGCAAAGAGGTTCACGCCCATACCGGGGCGGCGCTGCTTGCCTCAAGGACGGATGCCCCTCTGATTCCCGTGTATATTACGAAAAACAAGAAGTTCCTTCATCCGATTCACGTCGTGTTCGGCGAACCGTTCCAGGTGGAGAAGGCCGGCGTCAAGGCGACCGGTCCGGAACTGCAGAGCGCAACGGATGAACTGATGCAGAAAATCTACGCATTGGAGGAGCCATGAAGCGGGTAATTATAGCAGAAACGGCCGGCTTCTGCTTCGGAGTGAGCCGAGCGGTGAGACTGGCACAGGAGTGCATCGAGAAGGGCATCTCTGCTGTGACACTGGGACCCATAATTCACAACCGCCATGTGGTTCAGGCTCTTGCGGATCAGGGAATCCGGAGTGTGGATTCCGTGGAGGAAGTGCCTGAGGGCGCGAGTGTGATCATCCGCTCTCACGGCGTCAGCCGTGCGATACTGGAGCAGCTTCGGGAACGGGGAGTTGAGGTGCTGGATGCAACCTGCCCGTTTGTGAAGAGAATTCATACCATTGTCTCGGAGTCAGAGGACACAACCCAGCTGATTATCGGGACCAAAGACCACCCGGAAGTGCAGGCTATCGCTGGCTGGTGCACCAACCCAGTGATCCTGGAATCGGCCGAAGCGCTCTCGGAGTGGCTTGCGGAGGAACCGGACCGGCGGAATAAGCCTTTATGTATGGTGTTTCAGACCACAAGCACCCAGGAAACCGCAAAAAAGTGTTCAGAAACCGCAAAAAAAGTGTGTACAAACTGCAAGATCTTTGATACAATATGTGGTGCAACGGAAAAACGTCAGAAGGAAGCGTATACGCTTTCTCAGCAATGTGATGCGATGGTCGTTGTGGGAGACTCCATGAGTTCGAACACAAAACGGCTTGCCGCCATCTGTAAGGAACACTGTCCGCAGGTATTTCTAGTAGACAACGCCGATGAATTGGTCCCTGCGCTTTTTCAGAGTACGTCTACCGTTGGCATCACGGCTGGTGCCTCTACACCGCCGTGGATAATTAAGGAGGTAGACAACATTATGAGCGACGAGATCAGAAACGAAACTGTGCAGGAGGAAAGCTTTGAGGAAATGCTCGAGCAGTCCTTCAAGACTTTAAATACAGGAGACAAGGTCGTTGGCGTTGTAACAGCCATCACCCCCACAGATGTCTGTGTGGAAATGGGCACCAAGCATGCGGGCTACATTCCCTACAGCGAACTGACTGCAGATCCCTCCGTGGATCCTCAGACCCTCTTCAAAGTGGGCGATGAGATTGAGGCTTATGTTGTTCGCGTCAATGACGTGGAAGGCACTGCTGTGCTGAGCAAGAAGCGTCTGGATGCCGAAAAGAACTGGATTGACATTGAGAAGGCCTGCGAGGAGAAGACTCCTGTGGAAGGTGTTGTGACTGAGCAGAACAAGGGCGGCGTTGTCGCCAATGTGATGGGCATCCGCGTCTTTGTCCCTGCATCCGCCACCGGCATTCCCAAGGACGGCGATCTGTCTACGCTGATTAAGCAGACGGTCAAAATGCGTATTACCGAAGTGAACCGTGCCCGCCGCAGAGTGGTTGGTTCCATCCGTGCCCTGCAGGCGGAAGCCCGCAAGGCTGCACAGGAGAAGATCTGGTCCGAGATCGAGGTCGGCAAGAAGTACCACGGCGTGGTGAAGAGCCTGACTTCCTACGGCGCCTTTGTGGATATCGGCGGCGTGGACGGCATGGTTCACATCTCTGAGCTGAGCTGGAACCGGATCAAGAATCCCGCGGAAGTCGTTTCCGTCGGTGACGAAATCGATGTCTATGTCATCGCTTTCGAGCCGGAGAAGAAGATCTCTCTGGGCTACAAGACCGAGGAGAACAATCCCTGGACCATCTTCCTGAACACCTACAAGGTGGGCGACGTGGTCAAGGTGAAGATCGTCAAGCTGATGACCTTCGGCGCTTTCGCTGAGATTATCCCCGGCGTTGACGGCCTGATTCATATTTCCCAGATCGCGGATCGCCGCATCGGCAAGCCCGGTGATGTTCTGACCGAGGGTCAGGAAGTGGATGCCAAGATCATTGACATCAACACGGAAGGAAAGCGCATCAGCCTTTCCATCCGCGCCCTGCTCGAGCCCCAGAGCGATGTCGCCGAGCCGGACGTTGCAGTAGAGATCCCCGAAGCGGAAGAAGCAGAAGTTGCGGAGAATGCTTCTGAGGCGGAAGAGCCTGCTGCAGAATAATAAAGCACTGATAACGCAGCCAGAGACAGAAGTGTCTCTGGCTGCGATCTCCATATGGCCGATTGGCGGCTATAACCGAAAAGAGAATCAGCATTTAAGTCAGGAGGAAACAGATATGGTAAAGCACATGATATTCTGGAAGCTGAGAGCCGACTGCGATAAGGCAGCCGCCTCGGAGAAAATCCGCGCCGCGCTGGAGGGACTTGCCGGACACGTGCCCGGTCTGCAGTCCATTCAGGTCCGCCGCACCTATCAGGGAGAATGGGATCTGGTACTGGATTCCGTGTTTGATGATGCGGCTGCGGAGAAAGCATACCAGACGCATCCAATGCATGTGGCAGCAAAGGAAATCGTGCACAGCTACGCGGTGGAGCGCGCCTGCGCGGACTACGAAACAGCGTGACTTTTCTGGACACCTCCGATCTGCAGGATGATGTTCTGCTCCTGAAGCGGACCGGAACGGCGCAGGCAAAGCCGGAACAGGACCTGGCACCTGCGTATTATTTTGACATCGTTCTGCGCTCCGGAGAACGGGTTGGCACCTGTGACCTCCGGATTGGAAGCAGCAGAAGAATAGCGATCGGGGGGAATATCGGCTATACGGTATTTCCCCCTTTTCGCGGGAATCATTATGCGGGCAGAGCGGTGATCCTTTTGAAATCTCTGGCGAAACGCCATGGCATGACAGAACTCCGAATCACCTGCGATCCGGAGAATCGGGCATCGGCAAAAACCTGTGAATGGGCAGGCGGCACTTTTACACACGTTCTGGAGGTTCCCGCAGACAGCGATATGTTCGAAAGGGGAAGACGCTTTGTGCGTGTGTATGTGTTTACGCTGTGATACCTGCAGGCAGACAGATCCTGAAATGTGCAGGCTGAAACACCTTCCCGGAAAGGAGAAACAGAAACATAGTCCCGTTTATCGCGGTGTCTTTGTTTCCTGCAGTCAATGATATGAAACTATCTGTTCTTTCTAATTCCCTTGGACATCTCCCCCTTCGCCAGGCGCTGGAGTTCTTCTCCCGGCGCGGGGTTCAGGAGATTGAGATCGGATGCGGCGGCTATCCCGGAAAAGATCACTGCGATCCGGATCTGCTGCTGAAGGATGCATCCGCGCTGAAAGAATTCAAATCTGCATTTGCGGATTACGGCCTGAAAATCAGCGCGCTGTCCTGCCACGGAAACCCGGTGCATCCGGATCCGGATACCGCGGCAGAGTTTCATCGGCAGTTTGAGCAGGCGGTATTCCTGGCAGAGCAGCTGGAAGTCCGGCGTGTCGTGGGCTTTTCCGGCTGCCCCGGCGGAAGCCCAGTGGACCGGCAGCCGAACTGGGTTGTCTACCCCTGGCCGCCGGAGTTTACGCAGACCCTTGATTATCAGTGGAATGAGGTTCTGATCCCATACTGGAGCAGAACGGCGGAATTTGCCCAGTCGCACGGCGTTGACCGGATCGCGCTGGAAATGCACCCCGGCTTCTGTGTTTATAATCCCGAGACATTGATGAAGCTTCGCGGCGCTGCCGGTCCGGTTATCGGCGCCAATCTGGATCCGAGTCATCTGTTCTGGCAGGGGATGGATCTTATGCAGGTAATCCGTTATCTTGGAGAGGCGATCCATTTCTTCCATGCCAAGGACACCGCTTTGGATGCCCTGAATACTGCCAGAAATGGCGTGCTGGACTGGAAACCCTTCGATGATCCCTCAAAGCGCGCGTGGGTATTCCGCACGGTTGGGTACGGACATGACGCAAAAGTGTGGAAGGATATCATAATGTCACTGCGGATGGCAGGTTATGACGGACCGATTTCCATCGAACACGAAGACGGACTGATGACATCAAAGGAGGGACTGGAAAAGGCAATCCGGTTCCTGCAGGAAGTGATGCTCTTTGAGCCGGTATCGTGACTTCCGATACCGGTCAGGAAATAGCCCGGAATCGCCACTGAGATACGAATGTAAACGAGTCTGATTTTGCCGCGCATGCATGCCTTCGATTATGGGCTGAGAATCCAAAGAAGCGGGCGCCCCTCTGACAATCCTCCCATCCAGGAATCAGTATTTTTCGCTTTCCTGTTGCGTTTCGGCACTCCTTTTCGTCTTATAGTATGAAAGGAATCAGGAAAAGAGGGGATAACAGATGCGGATAGGAAAGAAACCAGTGATGCGGTTCTGGAGAAGAGAGAATACAAAGAAGAATTGTTTGCACGCCAAAAGCGTACGATGCCTCCTGCTGATCGCACTGCTGGCGCTTCTGCCGGGCTGTGGAACGCGGTCTTCAGAACCTCTGACATCATTGAAGGGGAACTGGTACAGAGATCCGTTCTATCACGCGCTGTTGCTTGGAATGCCGTTTGATCGGGTTACGGACTTGCGGCTTGATATTTCATTTGCTGATGGGCGTGGTATCGCGCATGATGCGACATCTCAGGAACGGAAGGTTTATGAACAGACCACCGGGTATGATGCTCCGGATATTCTGCGCTGCGTGACGAAGCAGACTCTTTCAGATCTGCTGCAGCTGCGGCTTGGCCACCCGCTGTCGGATTTTCAGGAGCCGGAATGGTTCGCCATTGAGGATACCTATTATTTTGCCGGAGGTATGGAATACCTTCGCTACAACGATGAGATTGCCGTTACAGCAGAAGCGGCATCCAGAGTAAGCGTGCAGCGCACACGCATTAAAACATCAGACTCTGAACTTCATTCCATGTCTTTTGAGCAAACAGACGGCGTTTATTATCCGGATTCCTTTCTGCTTTTGAGAAGTACAAGGCCCGTTGCGCCGGAGTCGCAGGAAGAGGCATTGAATGCATACCGATCCTTTCTACCGGCGTTGAGGTCCGATCAGACCAGGCTGGAGGACCTGCTTGGCGGGGCATATCTGGATGGAGAGCAACTGGTGATTCTTCTTTCAGGCATGGAGCGCAAAGAGGATTTGTTGGCTCTGTTTGACGCCTATGAACCGGTGATCCAGCCATGCCAATACACAAAAAAAGAACTGAAACTGATCATGGAGACACTGATGGAAAGCCTGCCGTGTGATGCACTCAAAGGTATCGGTGTGGATGAAATGCAAAACCGGGTTTTCATCGATCTGCACGGCGCAGCAGAGTATGCACCACAGGTTTGGGATATTGTCAAAGGACTGCCGGTTGAACTGCAATGGGGTCCTCCGTTATCGGCTTATCATGAATAGAATCAGTAAATAACGGCAGCAAAAAATGTTCCGGATGATGAAGAGCGAGAATGGAAGAGAGACATCACAGCGAACATAAGATATAATACTCAGATCGAGAAATCGTTCGTAAAAGATGCATGCAGCCTTGGCAATCGGTACGGTGACCGGGCTGTATGCATCTTGTTTTATTTTTCAAACTTCACACGCTGTTCAGAGTGAAAAGGTTCTGACATGCCATACTGAAAGCAGAATTTGTTTCTTCGCAAAATGTCTGAAAGCAATGCTGCGAAGTTCAGTGGCAGGGGAATAACTGCTGCTTTTGTTTGACTTTGCTTTTCTGGATTGGTACAATAGTGGTCGCGACCGGGTCGGACAGCCGCGCTGCGGAATCGAAAGGGAAGCAGTGAGGAAAGTCCGGGCTCCACAGGGCAAGGATAACGGGTAACGCCCGCCGAAGGCGACTTCAGGAAAAGTGCAACAGAGAGATACCGCCTTCCTTTGGAAGGTAAGGGTGGAAAGGCGAGGTAAGAGCTCACCCATCGGCGTGGAAGCGTCCGATGCTGTAAACTCTATCCGGAGCAACACCGCATAAGGGACATTAGGCCGGCCCGGCTGTCCCGGAGGTGGCTTGAGCGCAGCGGCAACGCTGCGCCTAGATAGATGGCTGTCGATTACAGAACCCGGCTTACAGACCCGGTCGCAACCTTTTGAATGTTAGGATGAAGGCTATGAATTTAAAGGAATATCTGGATTCCCTTGTTGGCAAACGCATTCTGGTCATCGGAATGGGCGTCAGCAACCGCCCTCTGCTGGATCTGCTCCTCGCGAGAGGACTGGACATAACCGCCTGTGACAAGGCGGACACACCGGAACTGCGTGAATATGAAAAGGTGGGTGTCAAGCTTCAGCTGGGAGAACACTACCTGGACAATCTGTCCGCCGATGTGGTTTTCCGGACGCCGGGAATGCACCCGGATCAGCCGGCGCTTCAGGCTCTTCGGGAAAGCGGCGCAATCATTACCTCCGAAATGGAGGCCTTTTTTGAAGTCTGCCCCTGCCGGATCATTGCGGTAACGGGCTCTGACGGCAAAACAACGACGACAACCCTGATTTCAGAACTGCTGAAGCAGGCGGGATATCGTGTCCATGTGGGCGGAAACATCGGCACACCGCTCCTGGATCAGGCGGATGAAATGAGACCGGAGGACTTCGCAGTACTGGAGCTTTCCTCCTTCCAGCTGATGACCATGCGCCGCAGTCCGGAGATCGCCGTTGTTACCAATCTTGCGCCGAACCATCTGGACATCCATAAGGATATGCAGGAATACGTGGATGCGAAGAAGAACATTTTCCGATATCAGAACCGCGAGAATGTCCTCGTTCTGAATCGTGACAATGAAATCACAAGAAGCTTTGAACCGGAGGCAAAAGGAAAGGTGCGCTGGTTCTCCCGCAGAGAGCGAGCAGATCTCTGGGACGACGGCAGCGCAATCCGGCGCGGAGAGGAAGTACTGCTTCCCCATGCCGGCATCCTGCTTCCCGGTGTACACAACTACGAGAATTATATGGCGGCGATTCTTGCCGTATCTGACTTCGTATCGGACGAACAGATCCGGGCTGTAGCGGCGTCCTTCGGGGGCGTGGAGCACCGGATCGAGCTGGTGCGGGAACGGAACGGAGTACGCTATTACAACGATTCCATTGCATCTTCGCCCAGCCGGACCATCGCAGGCCTGCGAAGCTTTGATCAGAAAGTGATCCTGATTGCGGGAGGCTATGACAAGCACATCCCCTATGACGTGCTCGGGCCGGAAATCACGGCCCATGTCAAACGCCTGATTCTCTGCGGCGCTACCGCACAGAAGATCCGGGAAGCAACGACCGCGGCGCCGGATTATGCGCCCGGGCAGCCGGAGATTGAGGAGTATTCGGCGCTGGACGCCGCAGTGCGGGCTGCCGCGTCAGCCGCTCAGCCCGGAGATGTGGTGATTCTTTCGCCTGCCAGCGCATCTTTTGATCAGTTTAAAAACTTCATGGTGCGCGGCGCGGCATTTAAAGCTATTGTAAACAGCCTGTGAGGAATAGAAAATGATACTATCGGATCGAGTCCGCGCCCTGGCAAGGGAGGCGGATCAAGCAATTGAACCGGTCCTTCGGAAAATCGATGAGACTGCGCAGATCAATACGGAGAAAGTACTTGCCGCTTTTCAGAAAAACCGGGTTGCCGAGGCCCTGTTCTTTGGCTCAACCGGTTACGGAAGCGGAGACCGGGGAAGAGATACCCTTGACCGGATCTTTGCGGACGTGTTTGAAACAGAAGACGCGCTGGTACGCATCCAGATGGTCAGCGGGACCCACACCCTGATCTGTGCGCTGTTCGGCGTTCTGCGGCCGGGAGATGAGATGATCTCACTCTTCGGACCGCCCTATGACACCCTTCAGACCGCGATCGGCATTACCGGAGACGCAAAGGGTACGCTTCTGGACTTTGGCATCCGGTATGCCCAGGTGGATCCGAACGCCGAGAATGAGCCGGACATACCAGAAATCCGAAGAATATGCGCGGAACGGAAGCCAAAACTGGTGCTGATTCAGAGAAGCAGGGGCTACTCAACCCGAGCTGCGCTTACCATTCAGCAGATCCGGACGCTTTGCGCCGCTGTACGGGAAGCAAGTCCGGAAACCGTTATCTTTGTGGACAACTGCTACGGAGAGTTTACAGATACGCTCGAGCCCACCCAGGTGGGGGCTGATCTGATGGCCGGCAGTCTGATCAAGAATCCGGGCGGCGGTTTGGCACCTATGGGCGGTTATATCGCCGGACGCCATGAGCTGGTGGAGGCGGCTGCCTCCAGACTGACATCACCGGGTATCGGCGGAGAACAGGGAGCCACACTGGGTCAGAACCGGCTGCTTTATCAGGGCTTCTTTACGGCGCCGCACACGGTTGCCCAGGCACTGAAAACAGCGGTGTTCTGTGCAAAAATGATGGAGCTGCTCGGCTATGAATCCCATCCCGCCTGGAACGCGGAACGTTCGGATATTGTTCAGACGGTCGCCCTCGGCTCGGGAGATGCTCTCCTTCGTTTCTGCCTGGGCATCCAGAAAGCCTCTCCGGTGGACTCCTTTGTGATACCGGAAGCCTGGGAGATGCCGGGATATACGGACAAGGTTGTCATGGCTGCCGGCGCTTTCGTCAACGGCGCGTCGATTGAACTGTCTGCAGACGGGCCTATGCGCGAGCCGTATCTTGCCTATGTGCAGGGCGGACTGACCTATGAATCAGGAAGATTGGGAATACTGCTAGCAGCAGAGGAGCTGATCCAGTGAGCCTGTTTTCAGGAATGAAAAAAGAGAAGAACAAAACCTGCGCCGCCGTCCTGGTTGCGGCAGGCTCCGCCAGCCGCATGGAAGGCATTGACAAGGTGATGGCGGATCTGGGCGGAGAACCCATGATACTCCGGACGGCAAGAGCTTTTGAGGAAAATCCCCTCATCACGGAGATCGTTATTGTCACCCGGGAGGATCTTCTGGAGCCGGTTCGGAAGCTGACCGATCATGTGGGACTGACAAAGCTGACGGCAATCGTCGCCGGGGGCAAGACCCGGACGGAGTCCGTCCTGAACGGACTGAATGCCGCAGGAAAGCGGACGCAGCTTGCGGCGATTCATGACGCCGCCAGGCCGCTGGTGTCCCAGCAGGTGATTACGGATGCGGTGAACAGAGCGGCAATCACCGGCGCAGCAGCACCGGCGGTACCGGTAAAGGACACCATCAAGCAGGCGGACAAGAATGCTGTTGTCATTACAACGCCTGACCGGGAAGCGCTCTTCGCGGTTCAGACGCCGCAGGTGTTTGATATGGATTTCATCCGAGCTGCCCTGTTCCAGGCGGTTCAGGATGGATGGAAGCTGACCGATGACTGTTCGGCAGCGGAAAGACTCGGAATGAAAGTCCATCTGACAGCCGGCAGTGAGGAGAATCTGAAGGTGACCACTCCGCTGGATCTCCGGCTTGCGGAACTGATTTGGAAGGAACGGCAATGAGAATCGGACATGGATATGATGTGCACCGGCTGGTGCAGGGCCGCAGGCTGATTCTCTGCGGCGTGGAGGTACCGTATACACTTGGCCTTGACGGCCATTC
>JAEEGL010348772.1_pt1 | contig 15202 bp, 8 predicted proteins | sample 9134231 | NCBI WGS metagenome assembly JAEEGL01 (sample SAMN16246548, study PRJNA631951) | gut metagenome | biome: gut microbiome; feature: rumen; material: fiber-attached | host: Bos | place: Iran: Karaj | collected 2018-10 | reverse complement strand
TTTCTTCCGCAACTTCCTCTGCAGTTTCTTCCGTAGCTTCTTCTGCTTTCTCTTCTTCGGAAGCTTCGGTTTCTGCAGCCTCTTCTGCCTTCTCTTCTTCAGCGGCTTCGGCGGTTTTGGCAACTTCTTCTGCCGTTTCTTCTACAGTCGTTTCCACCGCTTCCGCTGCTTCTTCCGCAGTCTCCTCAACCTCATCATCAAGTTCTACGACTTCTCCTACCGGCTCTTCATCATCAAAAATGAATTCCTCCGTCCTTACGGCGTCCCCGAAGGTCGGACTGTTGTTAAATCCGGTAAAGAAATCTCCCTCTTCATGAATGCCCGCACTGACAGCCGCAGGAATTTCCTCCGTTTCAAGCGGTTCGGAAGATTCCACTTCTTCGAAGAAGAAATCGTCTTCGGCATTATCTTCCGTCTTCTCCAAAACCTCTTCTCCGGCCTCGGTCTCTTCGCTCTTTTCTTCAGCCTTCTCTTCTCCGGCCTCAGTCTCTTCTTTCTTCTCGTCGTCGCCCGTGTCGACGTCGGAAGTAGCTTCGTCTACCACCACCACTTCCGAATCACTCCCGTCACTTGAGCGGTCACCTCTTTCCACAATATTTGTTCCGGTAACCTCGATAGGATCTAACTTCGGTCTCTCGGCTTCTTCTTTTTCCTTGGCTTCTCTTTCAAGCTGCTCCGGTGTCTTTACCGGAATCACGCCTTCGCCGTCGTAATAGGTTTCGATATTGCTCCGGTCCGGCTCTTTCTCGGGTTTTTTATCTTTTTCTTCAAGCCAGAATTCCTGCCGCTTTTCAATCACATAACCGGCATCGTCTTTCTTCTCGTCCTTGGTTTCTTTCTTTTCCTCTTCCTTTTGTTCAAACTCTTCACGCGGTCCCGCACAAATCGGGCATTCCATGATTGCGCTGAACTTGATTCCGGCCTGCTGTTCGTCAAAAATGTAACCGCAGCCCTTACACTCGAATTTTGCCATGACTACCTCCTGTTTATTGATGACGGAAAATTCCGTCGCATTTGTTTCCCCTGTAAAGTCAAAGAAAATGCCTCAAAACGCATTATCCTTAATATTTTACCACATTTCCACCGAAAATGACAATAATAACGGTTTTATTCACTTTCACCTTCCGGTGCGCTTTCCTTACTTACTGCCGCTTTTTGTTTCTTCGCCTTGCGTTTCTCAAGCCACGGAATCGTCAGATTCTCGTAGCAGTAACTGATAATCGCCGCAGCCGGAATTGCCAGTAAAATACCGATGATTCCGAACATTTTTCCGCCTACCAGAATAAAGACCAGAACCAGAACGGACGGTACACCGAGCGTATCGCCGTACATTTTCGGTTTTAAAATATAACCGTCCACCGCCTGCAAAACGATGGTAAAAATGATAAACCACAAAGCTTTCAGCGGATTATCGAGAAGCAGGATAAATCCTCCGATGGCCCCGCCGATAATCGGTCCGAACGTCGGAATCATGTTGGTTACACCCACAATGACCGAAACCAGCATGGCATACGGCATACGCATGATCAGCATAAAAATCATATTCACGCCGCCGACGATTAACGCTTCCAAAAGTTCGCAGACAATGTACCTCACCATAATGGAATGGCATTTATCCAGGAACTCTCCGATGCTCACATAATTCGCCGGTTTGATAATCAGCTTGAACAGCCGTTTCATGCCTCCGACAATTCTTGCCTTGTCCAAAAGGAAGTAATCGGCAAGAATAACACCCATGGCAACATTCAGCAGGGATCCTCCCACGCCTGTTGTAAGGCTTAGGATTTTTGCCAGAAATTCCGGAAGCTTTTCACCGATGCCGGAAAGGAATTTCTTCGCCCAGGTTTCAATACCGCTAATATCGATTTTATAAGCGGCAAGTTTGACATTGAGTTTCTGGACAAGTTCGTCCGCCTTGTCCATGTACCCGTTAAAATTCTTGATAAACGTAGAAAGACTTAATACCAGCTGCGGAATGAGCAGCACAAGAATGAATACAAGGAAAAGAACAACAATCAGGATGGCCAGAATAACGGCCAGTACCCTTCTTAGCTTTTCCTTTTTCATTTTTCCAAACAGTCTTTTTTCGAAAAAAACGGCCAGCGGATCCACAATATACGCAATGATTGCACCGAAAAGCACGGGTGAAAAGAAACCGATGAATTTCTTTACGGCCGCCCACTCGGTCCCCAGATTATTCAGAATCACAAAAAGCAGTACCGCGCTGCAGGCAGCAATCGTATAATGTACCCATTTTGCTTCATACCATTTTTTCTTATTGTCCATGATCCGAATTTCCTTTCCGAAACGAATAACCGGACATTCGTTTATTTATCTTCGTTCGATGCCTGACCGATTTCCGCACCGGCATCCGCAATACCTACCATCTGGGATACGATGGGCGAAAGGATTACCGATAAAAGGTAACTGATAAGTGTAGTCGGAACCAGAATCTCCAGGAAGCTTATAATCCACATAACCGGGAACGGCGGCATATTTGCAAGTGCCTGAGGCGGAATATTGCGTCTGGCTAAAAATATACCGAATCCGCTTAACAGAAATCCGATAATGACCGAATTAATAACGGAAATCGGAAGTGAATTCAAAAGGGTAAACTTAAATGAAGGCGGATATGCATGAGCTGCTGCCGCAAGTTTTCTTCCGAGTTTGCCTAAAGGCAGAACCAGCGAAATAATAACACCTAAAACAAGCGATAATCCAATGTTCATAAGAAGCATTCCGATAAGCGGTGACTTCGCCGCCTGCGGGTTAAACAGACGTACCAGAAATGTTGCCGCAACACCCATTGCCGCCGAGATAATAATTGCCATAATAAGCCCCATAAGACGTTCTTTTTTCTTCATGTCCTTAACCTTCCTTTCTCTTTTGGGTTCTTCAACATTTATCAGTATTTTTAAATCTGATCTTGGAAATGCGGAGCATGGATGAATATAGCCCGAAACCCTGTCATACTGCCTTCTGTAGTCCACCTTTTCGGGGATGTAGACATCACCCGAAACCAGGTGTGAACGGCAGAAGCCGCATTCACCGCTCCGGCATTTGGACGGTGCTTTAATCCCCGCACGCTCCAATGCCACCAGTAAGGATTCCTCCGCTTTTGCGGGAATCGTTTTATTCGTTCCGTCATTTGTAACAACGGTCAGGTTATAGGTTTTTCCTTTGTGTTCGGTCACAAAAATCGAATCACGGTCACTGAGCCTGTACTCTCCGTATGCGTCAAACCGTACATACCGGGGTGTTAAATAAAGCTTCTCCGTTTCGCCTTTGATATAGTCGTACATGCCCTGCGAGCCGCATACGAATACGGAGTAATCATAAAGGGGCGCGTATTTTTGAATCAGCTCCGACGTAATAAATCCGTGTTCATATCCTTCTTTTTCCTCGTCGGAAAGCACATGAACCACTTTCACTTTCGGGCACTCCTCCGAGAGTGCATCGAATTCGTCCTTAAAAAGAATCTCCGATTCCGTACGGCTTCCGAAAAGAATCGTTAAATCAAAATCCTCGGTCCCGTCCGCCACGGCCCTTGCGAGGGATAAAAACGGAGCGATTCCGCTTCCGCCGGCAATGCCGATTACGATTTTCTGGTCACGAAGCGGTTCATAGGAGAAGAATCCTGCAGGCTCCGAGATATCCAGTTTTGTACCGACTTTGAATTCGTTATTGATATATTCGGATGCAAATCCGTCCTTCATTCTTTTGACAACGATTTCATAGCTGCCGTTTAATGCATCCTTCGGAGAGGAGCATAAGGAATACGGTCTTGTCAGAACGGAAGTGCCGATATTCAGATTCAGGCTGATATACTGACCTGCGCGGAAGTAAGCAAGTTTTTCGGTTCCTGCTTCTTTGTCGGGTGAAAGAGTAAAACACTTTGCACCGTTATATTCTTTAATTCCGCTTACGACAACATGCTGCACATTCGGATGAAGAGAAGCGGCAAGCACGTTTGCGTTATATTCGTACCTTGGAAATTCATCCGATGCACTCTCAATGATTTTTCTTCTCTTCGGAACCAGTTCATCAAAGGCTTCCAAAGGAATTGAATTTAAAAAATCTCTGTCGCTCATTATTTTCCACCTCCCATTACATATCCGAGAATCGGATAAGCCGTACGGTTACCCGATGTGTAAGTGGGGAAGAATCCCGAAAGGGAAGCACCGTGTCCGCCGACAAAGAATAGTCCGGGAACGGTCGGTTCCGTTCCGTTGGCAACGGTTCTTGTAGACATACCGTCCCATTTAAGGGAAGCATATCCGTAAACGGAACCCTGAGGAGTGTTCATGTAACGTGCAAACGTAACGGGACTTGCGATTTCTATTTCCTCGATGTGTTCACGGATTTTAAATCCCATGGTTTTTTCAAGTTTTGTGATTATTTCATCAGCAACCTGACGTTTAACGGTGACGTAATTTTCCTCGGTTACATCTGCCCAGGCATCGTCCGTGTAGGAGATGGTCAGAATCATTTCGGTGGTTCCGGGAGGTGTACAGTCCGGAATCGCAAGATTCAGACAGCATACATCGAGTGCCCATTCCTTTCCGGATCTGGTTGCGGAGTCGTCATAGATTGCTTTGGAATCTGTAGTGGAGCTGATAAAAATCGTATAGTCTTCAATTCCGATTTCTTCAGGAGGAGCATCCAGTCCGAGATAGACGCTGAATGCACGGAAACCGTATGTTCTGGCATTTACTTTCTTTCTCTCGAAAGCGGGAACCAAAGATTTGTCATCCAGAAGTTTGGAATATACGACCTCGGGAAAGGCATTTGATGCAATGGCAGTGGTTTCAAATGTCTGTCCGTCATTTGTCTGAACACCGCATACAGCACCGCCTTTCGTAAGGATTTTTGTAACTTCCGTACTGTATAAGAATTTGCATCCGAGCTCGGAAGCACGGTTTACGATTGCAACCGTCAGCTGATGGGAACGCATACGCGGAACATAAGCTCCGTTAATAAAATAGCCGTAAACCATAAGTACATACCGGCTTGCGTCCACCGTATTGATATCAATTCCCTGATAGGGCCAGTAAGCAGTCATAATATCAATGCATTTCTGACTCATTCCGAGAGAGCGGAAGAGTTCTCCGGCGGAAAGTGTCATGAGTTTCATGAAATTCGCGTGTTCGGATTTCATAACTTCCATGTCCGGATTACCTTTTGATTTTCCCCAGTAATCCAGTCCTCTGGCCAGGTCTTCGTAACATTTGAAAAAGTTTTCCATGGGCGTTACGTCGTCAGGACATATTTCTTTAATTAATGCCATGACTTTTTCCTTGCCGTGAGGGAAGGTAACATCCAAAAATCTTTCGCCGTCTTTTTCCACGATATAACGGAAAGCATCCGGAATCGGAGCCATGTCCACCTTGATTCCGAGGTCGTCAAAAAGATGACCGAGTTCACCTCTTTCTTCTCCTTCTCCGAAATCGGGAATTTCATGTAAGGAAGCATCGAATTCAAATCGACCGCGAACAAAACTGCTCGCTGCGCCTCCCGGCAGATTATGCCTTTCAATGACAAGGACTTTCAGTCCCAGTTTAGACGCACGGCACGCAGTCATAAGACCGCCGTTGCCTGCACCGATGACAATCAGATCATATTTTTCCATCCAAACATCCCCCCTGATTGAAATGAAAATCAAACACTAAAATTATATCAAATAATTCTGCGCTTTACCACAGTGAAATATGCATTCCGAAAAAACATCATCAAAAACGATTCCGCAAAAAAACACCCGCGGATGTTCTTTCATCCGAACATCCACAGGTGTAGTATTATAAACAGTTCTCTTCGGCACGCTCTGTCTTTTGGCTTATTCGATTGTCCCGCTCGACCTTAGCGGTTCCATTCCGTTTTTCTTTAAAAACGCATTGACTTCGATAATCGTTCCGGGGCGTTCGTTAAACGCAATCATGATAAGGGCGTCTCTTGGAATCTTGGCGTAAAGCTCCGGCATGCGGTATATGCGAAGCGCTTCCTGCGTTTCGTTAAGCGTCATTTCCGCCGCATAACAGATTCTTAAAATAATGTCCCGCTGCTTTGTCCGCTTCTCCTGCGAGATTAATTTGTAACCGTAACGTTCGGGAATATCTGCCTTTAGGAACACTTCCTGCTGCATGATATTTTTCTCTTTGATGATGCCCCTCATATAACTGGCAAATGAAAATTCATCCGAAAGAAGGCTGTCCTCATTCTCGGCAAGAAAACCGGAAGCATCGTTCGGATGCGTTTTTCCAAGCGTCTTTTCCAATTCGTCCGTACTTTTTCTTTTTTCTTTCATTTTGCTCTCCTGTTGGTTATACTTATAATATGATGCGTAAGCATGATAGTCAAAGATTCTTTTTGAAGCATGAAGGAGCAACTCATGACCGTCGATGAAAGTCATCGCTACACTGGCAGTCTTTTTTACAGGGGTGGGCCGATCTTAACCGAAAATTAGTATAGCACAATTCAAAATACACCGTTGCCACCGCAAAGGTGGCAATACGAGGAAGAAAAATGAAAAGAAATTACCGACTGACCGTTTCCTACGACGGCACACGTTATTTCGGCTGGGAGCATCAGCCGAATACGGATATGACCATTCAGGGAAAAATCGAAACCGTGCTCTCCCGGTTAGAAAACCGCGAGGTGGAAGTCCTCGGTGCGGGACGGACCGATGCCGGCGTTCATGCCAAAGCCATGATTGCAAACTGCTTTTTGGAGACCGCTCTTTCCGCATCGGAAATCAAAGAATATTTAAACAAATATCTGCCGGAAGACATCGCGGTAACGGACGTCGCCGAGGCCGGCGAGCGCTTCCATTCGCGCTATAACGCCATCGGAAAAACATATCGCTATACGTGCTACATTGGAAACAGCAAACCGGTTTTCGACCGCAAATATGTATACGCGCTTGACGGACGTCCCAATATCGACCGCATGAAATCCGCCGCCGCATATTTAATCGGCGAACACGATTTCAAGGCATTTTGCAGCAATCCGAAAATGAAGAAATCCACCGTCCGGTGTGTCGATAAAATCGACATCCTCGCCGACGGGGACTATTTAATTTTTACCTTTCACGGAAGCGGATTCTTACAGCACATGGTCCGGATTTTAACCGGCACTCTTTTGGAAGTCGGCTTCGGACAAAGAACGCCCGAGAACATGCTGGAACTTTTGGAAGAAAAAGACCGCACCAAAGCCGGAGCCACCGCTCCCGCGTGCGGACTTTGCCTGATGCAGGTGGATTATCATTAATCACGAAATCCCTGAATACAATCAATTTATGCCGGAGTAAGACCGGATAACAAATGAAAACAATCGCTATTATTAAAACCGATTTCCCGGAAAAATTCGGAATTCCCAGACAGAGCGGACGAATCGATGCACTGAAAGGGACCGTGATTTTTATGCCGGAATATAAAAGCCCCGATGCCGTTAAAGGCCTCGAGGGCTTCAGTCATATCTGGCTTTTATGGAAATTTGATGTTCCCCCAAAGGAAAACTTTCAGGCTACCGTCCGCCCTCCGCGACTCGGCGGAAACACGCCGATGGGCGTTTTTGCGACGCGCTCACCGTTCCGTCCGAACCCGATCGGCCTCTCCTGCGTGAAACTCGAATCCGTCGAATTTACCAAAGACGGCCCGGTCCTTCATGTAAGCGGCGTCGATATGAAAAACGATACCGAAATTCTCGATATCAAACCATACATTCCGTACACGGACTGCCGCGAAGACGCCATCGGCGGCTTCGCCGATCCCCTGCGGGATTATCATTTAGACGTTTCCTTCCCCGATAATCTGCTTTCGAAGATTCCTCCGGAAAAACGCGAAGCTCTCTTAGCCGTCCTTGCCGACGATCCCCGTCCTTCCTATCAGGACGACCCCGACCGCCTCTACGGCGTTTCCTTCGCCGGCTTTGACATCCGTTTCACCGTTTCCGGCACCACCCTCACCGTCCGCGAAGTCCAATAACAGAAAACTTACGGCACACCGGGAGGTGGTCCTCCGAGGCCCTGCGGCGGTCCGCCCGCTGCTGCCCACGGTGGTGGTCCGCCCATGAATCCGGGCGGCGGTCCGCCGGGACCGGCCGGGCTTTCGCCTCCGTCCTGCTTCTGGCGGATGACCTCAATCTCCGGTACGGTATCTCCCAAATCCTGCTTGTCCGGACGGATTCCCAAAGGAATTCCGGCATCCGATGTAACCTTTATAGAGAGACCGGCACTTCTTACAATCAGTTCCCCGCCCATGTCAATGCTTCCGATTCCGATGACACGTTCGCCGGAACCGGCTAAATCAACTTTGGAGTGCTCGATATAAGTACGGATATGTCCGGCCGGTGAACCGATCATCATAACACGCGGTGCATTCATTTCAAGAGAAATTCTCGCGGCAACGATTTCCACACTTCCTTCGCAGTTCGTCGTGGAACCGATACCGGTTGTACTCTTGCCGTCCGCATTGATTTCCACAAAACTGTTGGCAATACGTACTTTGGTATTTCCGGTAATGCTTCCGATTCCGAGTCCGTTTACCACACGATACCGGATATCGGTATGATTTTCGTATATTTCCACATCGGCTTTTCCCGAGAAACATCCGATTCCCACGAATGCGGTGGATGCGGATGTAATCTTGTTATCGCCGCCTTTTAACATAATTTTGGCGCCTTCACCTGCCAGGTAACCGCCGATTCCGATTGCTCTTTCGCCGTCCACTTCAATGGTAAGGTTTCCGGAAATATTCGAAATGATATTTCCGTAAGCTCTCTGCATATCGTTTCCGATTCCGAACGGGTTTTCATTCTTAGCCTGAATGGTAAGATTCCCACTTCCGGACAGCCTCAGTGTCGCCGATTCCGGAACACGGATTCCGTTTGAATTGATATAATTATCACCCTCGAGAATCAGCGTCGCACTGCTGCCCTCTCCGAGTTCGATTCCCGTTTCATCCGACATATTGTCAAGAATAACGTTTCGAAGGGTGATGGTCGCATTGGCATGATCCTTGACCTTAATCCGGATCGGTGCCCGGTAATCGAGGTTACCGAAAAGCGTAATATTCTGCGAGGAAACCAGAACATCCGTATACACTTCCAGTGCAAGCCTTGTTAACGAAAGCTCTTTTTCCTTGCTTACGACAAAGAACTTGCTGAAATGATTCTCTTCCGGTTTCGTATGATATTCCCGGATTTCATTGACAAGATGATCCGGAAGTTTCTCCAGAATTTCAAGATTCGGTCTCGCGATGTAAAATCCCTGAACCAGGTCTACACCCAGAGTAATGGCTGCCTTTAATTCCTCCGTCGTCTCCACGCCTTCGGCCAGCGCATAGAAACTGTTCGAGTGAGCAAACTCGATAATATTTTTCACAAAATGCTGTTTTCTCGGATCCGAATGGAGGTCCGAAATTAAAAGCCGGTCAAGTTTTACGCAGTTCGGGGCATAACGAAGAAGCGTGGATGTATTCGAATATCCGCTGCCGTAATCATCGATGGCAATGCCGAATCCTTCCGAAACACTCCGCTCGGTAAGAATACGCAGTTCATCGTCATCCTGCTCCGTCTGCTCGGTAACTTCAATGAAAATGTCATTGAAGATGCCGGGGTAGAGATTTTTGAGCTGCTCGTAATCCGCCTGGTCAATCTGATATCCGGGGATACTGTTTACAAAAATCTTCTTGTCCTTAAACTTGCTCTTCTTCGAGGTAATATCTTTCAATACATTGAAAAATGTGGCGCGTTCGATATCATATAACCGCCGGTTGATGGTGGCGTATTTAATCATGGTAAGCGGGGAAATCGGCTGCTCCGTATCGGTTCTCATGAGCGCTTCGTATCCGAAAATCGTGCCGTCCTCCACGCGTATAATCGGCTGGTATGCATAGCGGAAACGGTTGTTGTCGATTACGTCACGGATAATGGGTTCGAGCTTCTTCTCATCGGCACTTAATTCTTCCTGGCCGGTATGGGAAATATTCCGCCGGTTATTTTTGATTAAGCGCTTGTTTGAAAGCGCATCATCCACCACCTTGGTCATGTCCGTATCCGCATAAATAACGGCCATACTGACACCCGTGTTGATATTAAGCGTATACTCCTTGGCATTGGAATTGTTATAATCCGCAATCTGCCCTTTTAAAATGCTTAAGAAAGACTGAACATAACTTAAATCATTGCCCACCCGGTGAGTGACAACCATGAATTCATCGCCGCCGAGATGTGCACAGATATCATTTCCGGTTACGCTTTCCTTGATAATCTGGGCCAGATCGATAATGGCGCTGTCGCCTTCGGTATGTCCGTAAATATCATTGATATTCCCGAGGTGGTCAAGGTCGATTGATATAATTTGCAGATTTTCCCCGTTTCTGACGCAGCGGTCACGGATTTTCTCCAGCTCGTGGATAAGACCGCTGTTATTGTACATGCCTGTCATCGGATCGCGAATCTGCGCCGCCTGCAGGCTTGCGTTCACGGTCTGCAGCTGACTGAGTCTCTTCGTGGATTCGATGCTCTTTACAAGCAGGAAGAAGTTACGGCTGATGTTCATTAAGAATCTTGCCATCATCATCTGCCGCTCATAGAAATTGTCGGTCTCGCTGACTACCAGACCGTAAAAACCTTCTCTGGTAAATACCGGATAAAGAATCAGGGGCTCGCCTTTTTCCATCTGCCGGAAAGCCGCATTCCTTAGGTATTCCCTGTTAAAATCCTCACCGGTTTTTGCGCCTGCCACACTCGCAAAAATGTGGAACGTCTCCACGCTGCTGGCCGCCTTCGCCGCATCCTCTGGCGCTTCGATAAAGCAGTCACGCGAGCAGAAATAGGTTCCTTCCGGAAGCACGTTCTGAATCGGAACAGCCAGTTCCTCGAGCCTCTTGCATTTAAAGAAATGATCCAAAAGAGTATTCTGTCTGCGTTCCTGCGCCAGGGAAATATCTCTTTGCATAATCAGGGAACGAAGCAGATACTGCTCGTCTTTAATCTCCACATAACCGCATCCGCAGGACTCCGAAAGCCGGCAGTCCATCGGTACTTCATAAACTTTCCGGACTCTTTTGCCTGCCAGTTTCTTTTCTAAAACATCAATGCACTTTTCGGCCATTTTTGCAAAATCGCGTCGTCCGCCTGTCATATCCGGAATACCGGACCGACGGTCTGTAATGCTGTTAAGCGATGCCATAACAATATTTCCCGGAACGGAATAACCCATGGCTTTTAAGGCTCCGCATGCAACCGATGCAACGCCCGGATGCGAACAGATGATGCCATCCGGCTTGGCCGAATGAATTCGCACGGCCACATTTTCCGATCCCGTCGCAATCAGCGTATTGCAGTAGGCAACCCTGTTTTCATCAAACTCCGCGCCCGTCTCGGCAAGTGCTTCCTTGTAATACTCCAAGCAGCGCGCGGAAGCATAGGGCTGACCCAAGTCACCCACAAAGAAGATATTCTTGCAGTTATGAACTTCCGAAAGATGATGGAATGATTCAAAGAACGCTTTCTTATCGTCAAACAGAATGCTGACGGCACCGTCCACTTCCATGTCCAGTACAAAGAAAGGTATGGATTTTTCTGCGGCAAGTTTCGCCTGATGCCTTAATGTCTTGACATCCTCGAAGCCTTCCGCATCGACAAAAACAGCATCAAAGGTCTGAGGGGCAAACATGCGAAAAATATCCAGTTTCCACCGGTTTTCTTCCGCCTGCCAGTAATACCCCGGCCAAACCCCGACAACACCGATTCCCTTTTTTGAGGCAACCGTCGAAAACTGACGGAATTTGCGAAGAGATGACGGTGCATTCAAATCGGCACAGATATAACAAATTACTTTATTGTCCATTTGCTAACGCCCCCAAACAATTCCGAAGGTTGATCCGAAAAATCCCTCCCCCAAGGTATTTTTCTTCTTCAAAATGTGTTCCATTATTTTAACATATTACGAACAATATAAGCAAGAAATCCCTGTTGTTATTTCTTAATATTATTAAAAATTAATAATCCCGGAAACTTACAGCCAGTACGGATAATCTTCCCAGATAATATATCCGTCCGCATCCTTATCGATATAGCAGGCTAAGAACGCATCCGCAAAACTGATTCCCGAAGTATATAAAAACAGAATCGGCAGAAAGAACGTTCCGACAATACCGATTCCCAGATAAATCCAGGCCTTTTTCTTCTTCATCGCAAAAAGATGCCCGCCGTACGCTCCGAGTAAAAATCCGAGCCATACAAACGCCGCTTTTTTCACTCTTACCGGGCTTTCCACGGTCGGATCCGAAAGAATCATGTCGATTCTTTTCTTCATCAGGATGACCAGCACGATAACGGCGGCAAGTGAAACAAATGCGGCAATATAGCCTAAAACACCCCAGATTTTAAGCAGCACCATAAACGGATTGTCCATGGGGTCGTACATCGCCGCACCCGCGAATCCTCCGCTCATCACTTCCGTAAAATCCATCCCGACAGCTGACGGTGGAACGATGCTCGATACAATGGAGCGAGCCAGAATTCCGAATGAAGAAGTAAGTAGCAGAATTAAAAACAGCATCAGAATCAGGCCCATGATGTGCAGAATCATGGTATTTTTCTTACGTGTTGCAGAGCCTTTCGGCAGAAAAATCGGTTGGTCCATTTTTGTCTTCCCCTTTGGAATTACTCATTTCCGCTATTATACCATAACCAGCCGTATAAATCATTTACTTTCCTGCTGCGTCCGGTCGTCCGGATTGTTTCCTTCTTTCGAGTTCGATGCATGCTCTTCCGCTTCCGGCTGCGATTCGTCTTGCGGCAGTTTCTCACCTTCCGGCCGGCTGTCATTTCCCGTCATCGGCCCAGTCTCCGCCTGCATCTCACTTTCCGCCTGCACTTCACTCTCCGCCTGCATCTCACTCTCCGCCTCTTCCATCAGGAAAAGCTTCGCCGAGAAATCCTGCACATAGCGCACATTTTCGTTATATCCCGTACCGGAGAAATTCTGCTTTAATGCCACGCCCGCATTCATAAGCAGACTTCCGTATGCGTAGTAATCTTCCTTTTCCGGATTTAACTTCATCCGGCTGGCAATAAAATCAAGAAGCATCGAATCCTGCTTGATATGAATGGGTGCCACCGTATTGACTAAATCGCCGAAGTCGCGGATATCGTATTTTAATTCCCGGTTTGTAAAATGATACAGTGTATTTTCCTCAAGCCCCTTCGGATAATAGGTGATATTCTGCGTATTCGGAAGCACGAGTTTTTTAAACATCATGCCGACGGCTTTGGTTCCGTACTGCGATGCCATGGTCCAGGTAATGATGTTCCCGTGCCCGGTCGGGTTATACAGTACCGACGTCGCATCCTGCCCGACATGCAAATCGGCTAACGGCCCGAAACCGCCGCGGTAAAACATGCCGTGCTGCATCAGGCTTCTGTACTTCTTGTAAAGCGAAATTTCCTTCTTCACCTCATCGATCTGTTCCTTGGAAAAATCGTTAAGATTGCACTCATATCCCAGCGTTCCGAATCCGGCAATCGCAAACCTCGTCCGCATCGGCGTACGCCGAAGTGTCTGATGATTCGGACTTGCGGATACATGCGCGCCGATACATTCCATCGGATAACCGTAACTGTAACCCTGCTGAATCTCCGCACGGCACACGGGGTCCGTATCATCGGATGCCCAGATTTGCGGGAAATAGCAAAGGATTCCGAGATCAAAACGGTTGCCGCCCGACGCACATCCTTCAAAAAGAATGTGAGGGAATTTTTGTGTAAGCGTATCCATGATTTCGTATAAACCGAGAACATAGCGGTGTGCGACCTCGCCCTGATAAGCGGCCGGTTCCGCTGCTTCCGAAAATACGTCCGAGAAAATGCGGTTCATGTCCCATTTCACGTACGCGACGTTTCCGCTTGAAAAGACTTTGCTCATCGCATCAATGACAAACTCGCGCACTTCCTTCCGGCTTAAATCAAGCACACGCTGGTTCCTTCCTTCGGAATGCTCGCGCCTCGGATTGACCAGGCACCAGTCCGGGTGCTCTTTATACAGTTTGCTGTTGACATTCACCATTTCGGGTTCGACCCAGATACCGAAATCCAGCCCGAGTTTGTTCACCTTATCCGCCAAACCTTTAATGCCGTTCGGAAGTTTCTTTGAATTGACTTCCCAGTCTCCGAGCGACTTCGTATCGTCATCGCGTTCGCCGAACCACCCGTCGTCCATGACAAAAAGCTCACATCCGACATCCGCCGCCCGCTTCGCAAGACGCAGAAGTTTGGATTCGTCGAACTTAAAATACGCCGCTTCCCAGCTGTTTAAGAGAATCGGCCGGTCCTGATTTTTCCATTCTCCGCGGATGATATGCTCACGCACGAAAGAATGCATGTTGTGGGAAAGATGATTGAACCCTTCTGCGGAATACGTCATCACCGCCTCGGGTGCTTCGAATATTTCGCCGGGTCTTAACTGATAAGAAAAATCCTCATCGTTGATTCCGCTTTGGATGCGGATTTTTCCGTATGCGTTCGAATCGGCAATTTCCATATGATTGCCGCTGTAGATTAAGTTAAAGCCGTAGCATTCGCCGCGGTCTTCGTTTGTATCCGGGCTTGCCACCATGAAGAACGGATTTGCGCGGTTCGAACTCGTCCCGCAGTTTGCGCGGCTTACATGCATGCCGTGCCCCAGCGCAACATGATAGGTATGCATCTCCCTGGTCCATGCGCCGTCAAAAAATACTCCGTGATACCCCTTATCCGGCATATCGAGCTGCATGGATAAAAGCCGCTCGATCCGGACGTATTCATCGCCTTCGTTAATCAAATCCACGAAGCGGGTGATGACGTTTTCCTGTTCGTAAACGACATAATAGACGTTGAGCCGGAGCTTGTATTTTTTCTCGATGATACCCTCACGCTCGACAAACGATATCTTTAAAACTTCGGCTTCTCCGCTCTCGACATAAGATCCGGGGAGTGTGCACCTTTTCGGGATTTCCTTTAACACATCGTAATTGTTGAAAACGAAATCCACGGTCCTCGAACCGTCCGCAAAAACAAGACACATCATCGGCGAACGCAAATCGCCTTTGCCATACGCGGAGATTTCGAGAAGCGTATCTTCCATCGTCAGCGCCGTGTTGTCCTGATCGTACGAAATCGAATTTCCAATCGGAAATTCTCTTTTCTGTCTGAGCGCGCCGAA
>JAEEGL010182905.1_pt1 | contig 15202 bp, 9 predicted proteins | sample 9134231 | NCBI WGS metagenome assembly JAEEGL01 (sample SAMN16246548, study PRJNA631951) | gut metagenome | biome: gut microbiome; feature: rumen; material: fiber-attached | host: Bos | place: Iran: Karaj | collected 2018-10 | reverse complement strand
CTGATAAAATGGGACGCAGAGATCACCGAAAGTCGGTATTTCCTGCGCATAAACCGCTGAGTATGTGAACGATGTGGCATCCGTATCAGGGAATGTCGCTTCGAATGATGCAATCCTCCCCCCTTCGCTCAGAGTCATTTCAAGGGACGTCGGCAGTATCCCGTTCTCAAAAATGTGGAAATACTGTTTATCGTCAATGTCCCAGTAATAGGACGCCATATTCTCCCCCTCGACGACGTATGTCCTCGTGTCGATATCCTTCTGGGCAACAACCGTAACGGTATGGGTTCCTGTCGCATGGTCCATTCCGTCGCTTTCCACTTTGGAACAGCCGATGCAGGTTATGATGGCCAAAGCCAAACAGCCAAGTATGTCGAAAGTCTTCATAATCCTTGAGGTTTTAGTCCAATTCGCCTTCGTCGATAATCAGGTCATCGCTTCCGGGGTATCCGGTAATCACGGACGAGCCTAGAAAGGCCGTGTCGATCCGGACCTCTACGATCCGGCATTCGGGTGTCTTGTAAACAAGGGCATTCATAGTGTTATGGGCTTTTAAAAGTATTCTGTGTTAATTGTTGATGCTCATCTTACAAATCCAATTCATTCGAACACTCCTCTACATGATTCAACATCTTTACGAACTTTTGTACCATGCTTCCGTCGGTTAACTTGATCATCACCTCCGCATTGTTCCAGTATGTCGGGATATAACTTGGCGGAGTACCATATAGCCAATTCTTGTTCTTTTTCGTATAACCTAGTTTATTCGAGAAATCGATGGCAGCAGGTATCTCCAAGATGCTGTCAATATGTTCCTTCTTAAGCAATCCAACAATCATATTCCTGAAACCTGTCGCCTCGTATTCGGTAGAAATAGAATCTTGTCCCACTTTTTATTCTCGAATGTAATGCTCATGTAACTTTGGAACCAATCTGACTCTGTTGTAATACAAGTAAACGGTGAGTTCACACGACTCAATTCCGCCTTCAAATCTTTGATGAAACCGTTCATGATAGAATTCATGCTCTCATGAAGGTTATCCTGAATGGCGAATGCGGCCGGCAGGTTTTCTGGGCGCCGAAGCAAATCGATAATTTCCGAATTGGTTCCCATATCTGTGTCTGTTAATTGCTTAATTGTCTGAATATATTGATTGATAGTCTCGCGGATATAAGGGAGATTGGCGGATATGCTGACACACTCTTTCAGCCACTGCAAAATGTCGTACTGATACGAAATACAAGTAATAGAATCTAATTGGAGGCTACCCAGTGATTTCTCTGAAGGTTTATCTCCATCAAAAAGAGACAAGTATACCAGTTTGCCGTCAGGTTTGAAATTATGATACCTAAGCAATTGATTCTCCTGGTCCCCGGCGTATATCTTATTCTCTATGATAATATGATTCAAACCGTCGGTGAGGAATAAATCTATCCTCCCGCCTGAATCGTTTTTCTTGGGGCCGATAAACTTTTCCGTCTCGACACTAACTTTATCAAGATCAAGAAAACCTTCAGGAAGTTTCAGTGATGGCATTCTCAAAAAAGCCTCAAGAAACTTTCTTCCAGCACCATGCTTGTCTGGTCTTAACAAGGACGCGATTAAAGATGAATGAAGGATAACCTCGGAAGTTGTCAATCCCAAGACATCAAAGATATTATAGAAGACACCACTCTCTTCACGTTCTTTCCGAACCGCAGCATATCTAATATCAATGGCACTGACTCGGTTCAGTAGTTCTTGGATGCTCAATAGATCCTTATCCATAATTGAACACTATTACTTCAAAATCAGAACTTCTCTTTTCTCCCAAGAAAGGCATTAGGTTGACATTAACAAAAATACAAAAAAACACCGGCTTTCAGCATAACCGGTGTCTAAATTGTTTTTCACAGACTTTTGACTTCGTTACTCTCTCTGCGTTGGCATCCTAAAACTCCTCAGAAATACCGTTTCTCTTGAATGCCTCAGCCTTTGTCGGTATCGTCCTCAGTTATAATAGGTTTTGCTGGTTTCCGGTAAGCCGGACGACGAGCGGCTTCGACCCCCCTAATCGTTAGTACCTTGGAGTCAAAGTGAATCTTTTTAGTTCCAAGGAAATGGCAAAACTCAAGAAACAAAGATTTCGCTTCCGAATAAGGCAATGATTCTGCAAAAACCGGGAAATTGACCTTCTGAGCGGAATACTCTTTACTTGTTTCCTCAGCAACCGCATAAAAGATCTTCCAACATAAATCCTGATACCTGACAAATTGATTCTCTTCTAATTTTGGGTTATTCTTAATCACATCGGAAAAGAACACATTCTCCGAAGGTTCTAGTAGACCTTCGGCATACTTGATAAGATTCTCGGTGTTTCTTTGGCGTTCCTCTTCATTAAGTAATCTTTTCAAATTGTAAGACTCTCTCATCAGTGGAATACCTTTTTCAAAAAGCCTCCTTGCCACACTATCATTTACTGATTGTTGATCCTCCCAAAATGATTGCATTTTTTCTGGTGGGATTAGCATCTTAAAAGAGACGGATTGCGTATATCCGATTATTGAAATGATATGATTGTCTACAAGGAATGAATATGTGAACAGTTCATTCTTTTGATGTCCAACCGTTGGCTCCCCATATCCAGTATATAAGAAAGAAAAAGTTGTTGGGGAATCAAGATTCTTGAAATAACAATCCATATAGCGTTTCACTTTCCCGTCAACAACATCAGGAGCAAGAGGAAATTCACCTATAAGAGGAATGCCTAATTCAGTATGCTGAATAAAACGTTCATAGTTTATTTCATATTCATCCTTATTGAGTTTCTTTATTTGCATACTTCTCTGACTGTTTGTTTTCCAGATTAGTTATTATTGATTTAAGTAAAGAGACTTACATCCAGACAGTTTTCCATTTCATCACCAACCGCTTCAATTGCTCCAGATAAAGTCGGTTAACTTCAATGCGCATTATTGAAAAGTGCTGAGGATTCAACGATAGTTGTTGTTGGTGCTGCTGCAGATAGTATCAAGGATATGGGGCTATCGTCGGAGTTATAGGCCCCCTAAAAATGTAATAAAGAAAAGGCCTACAAAACCCACATTTACCTGACTTTGGATAAGGAAATCCGTTCTCGTTACACGATAGCACCATTCTGCCACAAAGTCGTTTTAAGGTCGGGAGATGAGATAATGGAGAGAGAAAGATCGGCACCGGGTAAGAACAAAGGAAGGTGTTGTATCTTTTTTACCTGATAAGAATCAAGATCCCATTCAAAGAGAGATCCACCTTTAGAGCCAGCAACGCATTTCTTTCCATCTGCTGTGATAGCAAGGGCCGTGATATCACTATCCATATATCCATTTAAAACTCTTAGACATTGCCATGTTTCCAAATCCCAAACATGAAGAGTCGAATTAGAAACACTAACGCATTTTTTCCCGTTTGGGGTGATGGCTATGGCTCTTATGCTCCCCCCTTCTACATGAAATGATTTCAAGCAATTAAAAGATTCCAGGTCCCATATCCGTAAGGTACTGTCAAGTAATCCACCAACGCATCGTTTTCCGTCGTGAGAAATGGCAAGAGCCGTAACAATTTCATGTGCAAGAAAAAACAATACTTCATTCGATTCCGAATCACAAACGCGAAGCAGTTTCTCATCTGATTCTGAAATACATCTTTTCCCGTCCGGGGTTACAGCAAGGATATCAATGGAACTATTATACTCCTCAAAAGTGTTTATACACTGTCCGCTATTCAAATCCCAAAAAGTAAAAGACAGCAACGGTACATAAGACTGCGATTTTTCCAATGATCCAATAACACAGTATTCTCCACCCGGAGAAATGGCAAATGCTTCAGATAATCTGTTATTGATTCTGAGAGCCTTTTTATAATGCCATGATTCAAGATCCCAAAAAGAAACAGCCAAATAGTTTTCCATAGAATTATGATTCTTTTCCAAAGAACCACCCACACAATATTTCCCATCACTTGTGATGACTAGAGAGGAGATTGAGCCATCGTGTTCTTCAAGTGTTTTGATGCACCTCCCTGATTTCAAATCCCAAACACTAAGAGTTTTGTCACTTGATCCGCTGATAGAATACCTTCCGTCAGGGGTAACAGATAGAACATGAATAGAATCATCATAATCTTCGAGAGTTCTCAAGCATCGCCCACTTTCAAGGTCCCAAATACAAATAGTGCTGGGGTCCGCCCCACTAACACATTGCCTCCCATCCGGAACTACAGCAAGGGTTGAGATTAATCCGTTAAAGCCATAATGAATCCACTGGCAAGAACCGGATTCCATATCCCAAACGCGGAGAGTCCGATCCTTAGATCCACTTACGCACCGCCTTCCATCGGGAGAGATAACAAAGGTTGTGATAAGGTCATCGTGCCCGCTCAGTATCTTTAAACACTGACCGGATTCTATGTCCCAGATGCGTAATGTGTCATCCTCAGACGAACTGACGATTCTCTTCCCGTCCGGGGTGATGGCAAGGGCCCTGATAAGGTCACTGTGCCCATGAAAGACCTTGATACACTGCCCGGATTTGAGATCCCACAGTCGAAGCGTTTTGTCATCAGATCCACTGATACACCCTTTTCCATCGGGAGTAACGACAATGGCCCTAACAGAGCCTTCATGCCCCTCTAGTTCCTTCAAGCATTCTCCGGATTCCAAATCCCAAACTCGAAGCATTTTATTATTCTTTGACCCGCTGATGCATCTGTTTCCGTCCGGGGTGATGGCAAATGAATAAATGTGGTTACCATGTCCATCTAATGTCTTCAAACGATCGCCAGAATCCAAATCCCAAACACATAGGGTATCAATTGAACCACTACTGATACATCTTTTTCCATCGGGAGTAATGACGATGACTCTGATGTAGTCTTCATATCCTTCGAGTTCCCTCAAGCATTCACCAGAATCCAAATCCCAAACTCGTAGGATTTCATCACACAATGATCCGCTGATGCATCTTTTTCCGTCTGGGGTGACAGAGACGACTTTAATCGTGCTTGAATGCCCTTTAAGAGTCTTTAAACAATGCCCGGAGTCTAAATCCCAGACACGTAGACAATTGTCGGCAGTCCCAGTGACAAATCGTCTGCCATCTGGAGTAATGGCAAGTGTGCGAATATATTTCCCCGTTTCTTCAGGATAGAATGTATTTTCAGATAATAACAATTTATCGTTTAATAATCCACTATGGGGCAATCGAAGGATTGATGTCCCAGGAATTCTATAAGGGTATAGGGAAATGTTTCGGAAATCCAATCCACTGAAATTCAGTTCTGAGAAGTCGTATTCCCGTTTACGTTTCTGCAATTCAAGCATGTTGATAGTAGCGGCATCACTATGGGACTCGGACTTCCTGTTTCGCTCCCAAAGATTCTCCGCCTCTTCTTGACCAATCAAATCATCAACGAACTGCATGACATAATAGTCCACTGGCGTTTTCCATTCTTCGGGCAGGCAGTCAGATGCATAGGATGCATTAATCAGATGCATTGCCGCCAGAGCATCTCTAAACTGCTGGTGCACCAGCGTGTAGGTCGTCTCATTCCTGATGAAAAGACGCAACTGTTCCTCTTCTATAAAGGACTGGATATCATAGCAAGTCGGAAAGCCGCAATGCATATGTCGGAGAACCCTTCGGATGTGGGGCGGGAACTGCTTCACGGCCAATCCGGAGATTCGGTCATAAGCCTCATCCAGATAGTCTTCAAAACGATCTTCGTCGAGGGAAAACACTGAATCCTTCTGCATCTTCCAAGCGATAAACGGGGCGATGTATTCTGTAGCGAGGACACAATTGACAACATCGGTATTCTCCTGACGATACCTCCAGAGTTCCCTTTGCAGATAGTTCCAGATGATGGCGCCGGCACTGTTACTTGCTTTGTAGTTCTGGATACGCAGATCCCGGTCCATAGCAGACATAGCATCCTTCGTCTGGGCATACAAAAACAACATTAGGGGATATGTGATGATATTCCACTGACTCTTTGTCCGAGGTTGCGGGATTCCCAAACCATTTAAATAATCCTTGATAACGGATCGGCTCAGTGGCTGCAGGTGAATCTGGTTGTATCCACTGCCAAGGGGAACATAGGAATGGATATCAAAACGGGATGAAGTAATAATCTGGATGCCAGGTCTTTCGGCCCATCTATTGATATCCTCCCCTATCGGCCATCGGCCTTCGGGGACGATTTCGTTGAAACCATCTAGAAGCAATAAGACTTGCGGACCGCCATTCCAGGGAATTCTGGTCAACTCGTCAAATTGACGGAACTGCTCATTATTACCAAAAAAGACGACATCCTTTATGTAGTTCTCAATCGTTTCAACCGTTACCGCCGTGTTTATTTTGTCTCCCCTTTCGACCTTCAATCTATGTAACTGAACATAGACAGCAGGCACCTCATGCGGGACAAATTTGTCAGGGAGAGACAGAAGGGTTACGGTCTTTCCGATACCGCCCTCCCCTTCAATCATCAAATGGTTCTTCTCCTTCCTGCCCCAACTCTCTGCCACAATTGCCGGAACGGTTTTTATCTCATTGGAATCATTAACTGCCTCGATATTGTGCAATTCAGGTACTCCTTGGGGGAAAAGGCCATCGTCAATCTTCATCAACCTGAAACTCGGATGGCGTTCACGGGTATCTTTTAGTATCTTGGAAAGATGGACTTTCAAGGCGGCATAATCGGTAGGAAGCGATCCTTCTTCTATCGACCTTCTGAGATTATCCTTTATATATTGATCAGCTTTCTTCAAGCGCTCGCCTGTTGTATCTGCCTGCAACGCCTGAATCAAATCGACAATCTCAATGATATCATTCTGCGGATTGAAAATCACATCGTGAGGTGGGAAATAAGTCCGCATCTTCTGGGATTTAGCGGGCACCGCTATCAATGGAAGAAAATAGAAATGATAACCTCGATATGCTTCATCGATTTCTTTCAATGAATGATCGATCTTCCGTTTTGAACAGGTCGCCGACACTTGAACGAGAATCTTTTCATTGTCATCTACCAAGTCTATGCCTTCCGCATTAGGATGGTCAACATTTGCATTCTTCAGATTCCAGCCATAGGCGATATTCAACAGTTCCGCATAGAAGTTCTCCGAAATCACATGTATGTCCGTCTGGTTCAGACGACCGCTAGCAGTAATATTCGCTGCAAGTTCTGTCAACCGGCTTTTAATAGCATCTACATATATCATTGTGGTCGGTTCCGCCATAATTCTCTCATTATTGTTCAACAAAGAAACACTCCGGGCTGATTATATCGCATTAATTGAGACGTTTAACTTGAGATGGAGAATACCTCCATGCGCATCCAGAAGAGTTTTTTAGCCGTGTCAGATTCTTTGAATTTGTTATTTCCAACTGGTGCTTTCATGATCTCTTGTATAGTTCAGATTTGTACTCTTCTAAATAGTATTAATCTACCAAAAATTCCAGGGCCTCGTCATTAAGATAATCCTCCATTCTTCCGAAGCGTGAATACTTCATATTCTGTTCTTTCTGCCCATCCTCTGAATCTATCCCGTAATCATAGCCTCCGATTGATTCTCCCTTTTTTAACACTTCCAAATCATAGTATGTTGGCACAGAAAACTTAAACAAATCTTTGAGCCGCTTACAATACTTACCTCCGGCCAATGGCTTTAAAACCGGTATTGCATAATTGTCATAACTATCAAACGGATAATCAAAATCATCACATTTCTGAGCAGATGTATATAGGATTCCGAGTATCTCTTTCTCTTTCTTTCGATCTCGGATGTCCCTGTTATGGGAAATAATCCATTCAGTTAAGAGTTGAGGAATCAAATACTCCGGTTTGTATGAATCCGTTTCCCTAGGCACCTGAACCATGGAAGCAATTGTCAAAGGAAACAACTTAATGCATCTTTCAATCTCGTTCAACCAGACTTCTTTCTTGGGGACTCTAATATCCAAGACAACAAAATCAGAGACTGAAATATACTTCGAGACCATTACGGTTCCAAAATCAGGTCGCCCCATTTCTTCCCAACAGCCATAGACCTTATGAGATAAATACAAACATGGGTAACCAGGTACGCTATATCTTTGAGTTTTAACCTCACCCTTTTTATCAAAAGGGATGTGGAAAATATCTCTACGTTTTACACCTTTGCGTTTTTCTGCAGGCATAATCCGCATACGATAAAATTCAGTCCCGGAATCAACTGTATGTAAATTGGCATCACTAATCAAACCTGGTACAGAATACTTATGCGTAGAATACCCCTCCAACTGGTTCTTAATTGAAGAATAAGCGGAATGCCTTATACCGACATATTCGCTTTCAATTGCCCGATTAAGGCCTTCACATAAAAGATTAACACGTGTGAGTAACTCATCCCAAGACTTTGGGCGATCCTGAACGTCGAGTTCCTTTAGTAGATTCAAATACAGGCGAAGACTCTTTTTTACGACAGTCCGAAAACTATAATCATCGCTGTCGGACTTAATAGGTACTATTCCTACTAGTTGATTATACAACTCTTCTCGATTCATGATGCAAAATGTGTCAGTCGTAAATAATTACCACGTTATGTGGTTTTTAACAAAAATAAGAAAACTTAAACAGACCAGCAAGATTTTATAAAACGGCCGCTCCTTAAGATGCGACTGCCCGCAGACGGGCTTTGTGCTGGCATCCGATCGGTTCTCTGGAGCGCGAAATAAACTTATTCCGAGTTCTCTGCAGCCATCATCTTAGCCTGAACGAGGTGAGCAAGCATATCTAAAACGATCGCACCAGAAGTCCTAGTTCGAATCAGTCAACTGATTCTGTAACCAATCAGTTGAAAACTCAAATCCTTTAACAGATTCCCGATGAAAAAATGTTAAATTTGTAGGTTAAGCAATCCACAAGAAGACACACATGGAAGCCCCCAATAAAGAGAATACTCTTTATCTGCCAATCAAGCAGGTCTATTTCGACCAAATAGTCGCTGGAACGAAAAAGATTGAGTATCGAGAAGTCAAGGAAGGCACAACGGCCAGCAAGTATCTGATCAAGGATCCGGTGACAAAGTACAAACTGTATCCTGCCATTGTCAAGGACTTCTCCAGGGAGTATAATGTCGATGATATTGTGGATGGTGGCTTTCCCTTCCTGCCTCGGCAATATAAGTACCTCGCCCTGGCTGTGGGTTATGCCAAGCAGCGCGACAGGGCCATCGTCGAAGTGGTTGATTACTCCTTTTTCCCGGAGAGCATCCGCGAAGATGGACAGGGGGTACCCCGATTCGCATTCTGGGTCGAGGAATTCCATTTAGGGAGAGTCATCGAGGTGCACCGGAAGAATGAATCGGCTGCCCCTCCCGCTCCTGACAGTGTTTTTCCGGATACTACCCTCTCCTTCTTTGACAACATCAACAACAAGGTTGTAGATAATCTGCGTGTCACCATTGGCGAAGGGACCAAGGTCAGCATCGCTGCCGCCTGTTTCTCCATCTATGCGTTCAATGAACTGAAAGAACAGTTGCAGGATATCGATGAACTCCGCTTCATTTTCACCGCCCCTTCATTCGTCCAGGAGCGGGAGTCCAAGCAGCGCAGGGAATTCTTCATCCCAAGAATCAACCGCGAGCGTACTTTGTACGGCTCTGAGTTCGAGGTTCGTTTGAGGAACCAACTCACCCAGAAAGCCATCGCCATCGAGTGTGCCAAGTGGATCAAAGAAAAGGTCAAGTTCAAGTCCAACACTACCCCCCAGCAGATGATGGGATTCATCTCCGTGGCCGGCAGCAATGAGAACTTCACCTATCTTCCCGTGAATGAGTTCACAACGACCGGTCTCGGATGTGAGCGTGGCAACAACTTCATGAATTACGTCCAGCGCATTGACGGAGAAAACGCGAAGCAATACCTGAGGGCATTCAACGAGGCATGGGATAACGATTCCCAATTCTCGGACGTAACTGAACAGATCATCGACCATATCTCCAACATCTATAAGGAGAACTCCCCGGAATTCATCTATTTTGTCACGCTTTACAACATCTTCAACGAGTTCCTGGAGGATATTTCCGAGGATGTCCTTCCCAATGAGGCAACCGGATTCAAAGACAGTCAGATCTGGAACAAACTCTACGATTTCCAGAAGGATGCGGCCCTAGCCATCATCAACAAGTTGGAGAGATACAACGGTTGCATCCTTGCAGATAGCGTTGGTCTGGGTAAGACCTTCACCGCATTATCCGTCATCAAATATTACGAGACCCGCAATAAGTCAGTCTTAGTTCTCTGCCCGAAGAAACTCTGCGACAACTGGATGACCTATCGCAGCAACTACACGACCAACCCCATCGCGAAGGACCGCCTGTCATACGATGTACTCTTCCATTCAGATCTGTCGAGAAATCGTGGCTATTCCAATGGCATCGATCTGGACAAAGTCAACTGGGGCAATTACGACCTGGTCGTTATCGACGAATCCCATAACTTCCGCAACGGCGGCAAGATTACCCGTAACGATGATGAGGAGGATCCTCGCGAGAACCGATACCTTCGTCTGATGAACAAGGTCATCAAGGCAGGCGTAAAGACCAAGGTACTGATGCTGTCCGCAACACCTGTGAACAATCGGTTCAATGACCTGAAGAACCAACTCCAACTTGCTTACGAGGGTGACGTCCAGCGGATGGACAACCTTCTCAATACCGAAGCCTCGCTGGATGATATCTTCCGACAGGCACAGAAGGCGTATAACAACTGGGCCAAACTCCCGAATGAGCAGCGCACCACGGAACGCCTTCTAGGCATGCTCAGTTTCGATTTCTTCGAAGTGCTGGACAGCGTTACCATCGCTCGAAGCCGCAAGCACATCGAGTCCTACTATGACACATCAGCCATCGGGAAGTTCCCAACGCGGTTGACTCCTATTTCCAGGCGTCCTCCACTCACGGACCTCAAGAGCACCATCAACTACAACGAGATATTCGCTCAACTCCAGGAACTCAATCTGTATATCTATACGCCATCCTTATTCATCCAGCCGAGCAAACTGAGCAAATATGTGGACCCTGAAATGGCAGAAGGTCTGACCACGATCGGACGGGAAATGGGTATCCGCCGGATTATGTGCATCCTCATGCTCAAACGGCTGGAGAGTTCGGTGAACTCTTTCCGTTTGACATTGAAGCGGGTGATGGATCTCATCGAGAAGACCATCAATCAAATTGACCGCCATGCCCAGTTCATTGAGACGGAGGAAGTCAGCGGATATGATCTGGACATTGAAGATGGCGACAACGACGCCTTCATTGGCACTAAGAAGGGCAAGGTCCTTCTGGAGGATATGGATACTGACTCCTGGAGGCAGTATCTTGCCAAAGACTTTGAGACTTTAGGACTGACCAATCTACTGCTAGAGGATATCACGCCCGAACATGACAGTAAACTTCAGCAACTGATTGACGACCTCCGGAACAAGTTCAATAACCCCATCAACGGTGACAACAAGAAGGTCATCATCTTCACAGCCTTCTCCGACACGGCCGTATATCTATATGACAACCTGGCCAAGCCCATCAAGGAAAAGTACGGTATGGACACCGCTCTCATCACAGGTGATGTTGAGGCGAAGAGTACGCTCAAACTCAAGGAAAAACTGGACTTCAACAAGGTCCTGACGCTCTTCTCCCCTATCTCCAAGGAAAAGGCTTCCGTCTATCCAAATATTGACGAGGAAATCGAGGTCCTTATAGCGACCGACTGTATTTCCGAGGGTCAGAACCTCCAGGACTGCGATTACCTCATCAACTACGACATCCACTGGAATCCGGTACGCATCATCCAGCGTTTCGGACGTATCGACCGTATCGGTTCCAAGAACGACGTCATACAACTGGTCAACTACTGGCCGGACATGACTTTGGATGAGTACATTGACCTCAAGGGCCGTGTCGAGGCCAGAATGAAGGTGTCTGTCATGACTTCCACCGGCGATGACAACCTCATCTCTCCAGAGGAGAAAGGTGATCTCGAGTATCGTAAGGAGCAACTCAAGCGTCTCCAGGAAGAGGTCGTGGATATTGAGGATATGAACAGCGGTGTCTCTATCATGGACCTCGGCTTGAACGAGTTCCGACTTGATCTGCTGGAGTATATGAAGACCCACAGCGATGTCGAGCATACTCCTTTCGGCCTTCATGCAGTTGTCGGGGCTAACGAGTTCACGGAACCCGGTGTCATCTATGTGCTGAAGAACCGTAATGCTGGCGTCAATATCGACAAGAAGAATCGCTTGCATCCCTTCTATATGGTTTACCTTCGGAACGATGGTTCCGTCGTTGTAAACCACCTGTCCCCGAAGGAATTGTTGGACAAGTTCCGCAGTCTCTGCAAGGGCAAGAACCAGCCCATTCCTACCCTTACGAAGAAGTTCAATCACGAGACGCGTGACGGGTTCAAGATGGGCACCTACTCCAAACTGCTTGGCGATGCCATCAGCAGTATCATCACCGTCAAGGAGAGCAGCGATATCGACAACTTCCTGGAGGGAATCCAAGGTGATCTCTTTACAAAGGAGATCAAGGGGTTGGATGATTTTGAACTTATTTGTTTCCTGGTCATAAAGTAGCCGTTTATGTTAGGATTGCCAAAGAGTACAGAGATAGCCCAGCAACTTCCTAAGAAGGCCATCTTCCAGAAGTTCGAGTTGAAGCCCGCCCAGCGCGACCACTTCGACGCGGACATCAGCAGATTGACCCTTGTGAATGCTATATCCCAGAGCAAACTCCCGGCTCTCCAGAAAGGCGAAACCATCGAGACAATCTATGTGGTCGATGTCGCCTTGAAGCGACCCAACTATGACCCAAAGAACATTCAGATGCTCAGCAAACTCATTCCCCAGAAAATGCTCTTCGCTCTTCACTACGAGGATGAGATTCAGTTAGCTATCTATCATACGAAGCTTATTTGCGGCAGTTGGGTGCCAGCCGATGCTTATGAACTGGAACTAGTTGGAACCACTACCGATTTGGTCTGGGAGAGTCTTGTGAAGACCATTGGGGGAATTGAGGTCGAAGAGGGCAATACCCTCGTTGAACAGATTGTCATTGACGAAGAACGCGAGAAACTCCGCAAGCAGATTGATGCTTTGGAAGCAAAATCAAGGCAAGAGAAGCAGCCTCGCAGGAAACTGGAGATGTTTGAAGAATTGCAGGAACTGAAGAAACAGTATGGAAAAGATTAAGTTATCCAAAGACAGCAAGAGAATTCTGCTGTCATTATACAATGGGAATTATGGTGATATGGTTCCCGAAGCTGACCTAGAAGTGTTTAATCTTCTCGAGGTCGAAGGATTTGTAAAATCAGCCCGTACTAAAGGGGATGGTCAGGTTGAAATGCTAGTTCCTCGTCTTACAGATGAGGGACGTGCCTATATTGCATCAAATCCCTCTCTTCAGAATCCCAACATCTGGGATGACAAGAAATACATTATTAATACTATTATATCGGTCGTGGCTCTTGCCGTGGCTATCATTGCGCTTTTCAAGTAGTTTATGGAAAAGATGAGAATGCACACTGGGGACATAACGGATAGCAACATTGATATTATTGGACAACTATTTCCGAACTGCATTACCGAATGTATTGGGGAGGATGGCAAAGTTGAAACAGCCATCGACTTCGATCAGTTACGACAGGAGCTTTCCAAGGAGATTGTCGAGGGACCGCAGGAAAGGTATCAGTTTACTTGGCCAGATAAGAAAAAAGCCATTCGGTTGGCTAATACTCCGACCAATATGACATTGCGTCCATGCCGTGAGGCGAGCTTGGATTTTGACAATACTGAGAACCTCTACATTGAAGGAGATAATCTTGAGGTACTCAAGTTGCTTCGTGAGGATTATTTGCGAAAAGTTAAAATGATCTACATAGATCCGCCTTACAATACTGGTAATGAGTTTGTTTACAATGATGACTTCGTCGTCGGTTCTCCGGAATGGGATATTATGAATAATAGAGATTCAGAGGGGAACAAATTACCAATTAATAGCGAGAGTAATGGACGATATCATACGGATTGGCTTAATATGATGTACCCAAGACTCAAGGTTGCTCGCGATCTTCTTTGTGATGACGGAGTGTTGTTTGTAAGTATCGATGACAATGAGGTTGAGAATCTTCGAAAGATTTGTGATGAGATCTTTGGAGAATCCAATTTTATTGCTCAAATAGCATGGAAGAGGAAAAAAGAGATATCTAATGACTCTAATAATGTTGCTATTCAGGGTGAGTATGTGCTATGCTATGGCAAGAACAATACATCATTATCCCTTGAACCGTTATCGGATGAATATATCGAGAAAGCCTATAATGAACCAACTGCTGAGTTCCCTTTAGGAAAATGGAGACCTGTGCCTCTAACTGTCTCTAAAGGATTGAGTGGCGGCGGCTATACGTATACTATTACAACACCTACCGGAGCAAAACATACGCGTTTATGGGCATGGCCTGAGAAGAGTTTTCTGAAGCTTCTTGAAGAAGGGAAAGTTTATTTTGGGAAAGATAAAAGTGGCATTCCCCAAAGGGTAATGTACATATCAGAGAGTAAAGGACAACCCATATCCAACTATTGGGATAATGTCGCCACAAATAAAGAAGGGAAGAAAGATATTTTGGAATTGTTCGGTGACAATGCCTTTGATACTCCCAAACCTACAGGCCTCATTAAAAAAATGATGAGGGTCGCTATGAAGGACGATGACATCATTCTTGATTTTTTCTCCGGATCAGCTACAACGGCACACGCCGTAATGCAGCTTAATGCTGAAGATGGAGGACGTCGGAGGTATATTATGGTGCAATTACCAGAACCTACTGATAAAAAAACTGACGCATTCAAGGCAGGATTCAAGAATATTTGTGAAATCGGCAAGGAGCGCATTCGCAGGGCAGGAAAGAAGATTTCAGAGGAGCAAAACCAAATCAAAACTAATGGTAGCCTCTTCGATAATGCCGATGCCAAGCCCAAGGTGGATATCGGCTTCCGCGTTCTCAAACTGGATTCTAGTAACATGAATGATATCTATTATCGACCGGAGGAATTCAGCGACCAACTTATTAAGGAGGACAATGTCAAAGAAGACCGAACCCCGTTAGACCTGCTCTTTCAGGTAATGTTGGAATGCAACCTACCATT
>JAEEGL016248650.1_pt1 | contig 15203 bp, 16 predicted proteins | sample 9134231 | NCBI WGS metagenome assembly JAEEGL01 (sample SAMN16246548, study PRJNA631951) | gut metagenome | biome: gut microbiome; feature: rumen; material: fiber-attached | host: Bos | place: Iran: Karaj | collected 2018-10 | reverse complement strand
TAAAAAATTAAATTATGATGAATGTTTAGATTCAACGATTCTTTCAAATGATGAAAAAATAGATGTATCTGGATTATTTATTGCAGTAGGAAAAATACCTGAAAATGAAAATTTTTCAAAAATAATTAATATTAATCAATATGGTTATATTATTTCAGAGGATTGTCATACTAATGTTGATGGAATATTTGTTGCTGGAGATAATCGTGTTAAAGAACTAAGACAGTTAGTAACAGCTACTTCAGATGGAGCAATCGCTGCAGTTGAAGCAACAAAATATATTAATAGTTTAGAATAAACTCAGAAGAATCTGAGTTTTTAATTTTCTTGTAACAAAACATAAGTATAAAAAAAGAAGCATCTACAACAGCTCCTTTAGAAAAATCTAGGGGTACTGCTTTCGTAGATACTTCTTCTATAAATAATATAGAACAAAACAGAAAAATAATGAAATAATAAATAATTTTGTTATAATTAAAATGGAAGTGATTATTGTGAAAAGAAAACATAAAATAATAATCTTACTACTAATAATAGTAATAGAAGTTATAGGAATCATACTATATATGAAAAAAGGTAATCCGCCTGATGATAATATGTTATACAAAAAGACTTTTAAAGATGTTGTGATTAAAGTGGAAAGATATGATTATTCCATAGGACAAAATCAAATAATTGGAATAGAAAAATCTACTAATAATGGAAAAGACTATATTAAAGTTACTGATGAACCAATCACCGTAAGTATGGAAGCAAAGTATATTTTCTTAGATGAAAATTTAGGATTTATTATTACTAAGCCTGATATTACAAAATCAAACAATTATAATGGTGTAAAAGTAACTCATGATGGTGGAAAAACATTTATTGATGGAACTATTAATTATACTGATCCTGATATAGAAACTATAACAGTAAAAGATGTTCCATATAAAGAAGAAAATGTATTAAAGTTACCATGTTCAATATATCAAACAAAGAAAGATAAAACTGGATATGAAGATAAAGACATAACATTTTATAGTACTGATAAAGGTCTAACATGGATATTAGCTGATTCATCAAAATATATCCAATTTAAAAAATAAGGAGAAATAATATGAAAGAAGTAAAAGAATTAGAAAAAAGAATAGAAGATATAGAAAATAGAAATAAGAGAGTAGAAGGAGATAAAGCATGGAAAACTTCTTCACTAAGAAAAGCATTAATAGTTCTATTAACATATGTATTTGCTGTATTATATTTAAAAATAGCTGATACTACTAATCCATTCTTTGGAGCAGTAGTACCTTGGGTAGGTTTTTATTTATCAACTCAAACATTAAGTGTAATTAAGAAAAAATAGTTAAAAAAGAAAAAGTTAAGATAATATCTTAACTTTTATTTATTATAATTTCTTTCTCCAAAGATAGCTGTACCAATTCTAATATAATTAGATCCCTCTTCACATGCATAAATATAATCATTAGTCATACCAGCTGATACTATAGATAAGTTTAAATAATCTGCTAATTCTCTTATTAATTTAAAGTATTTAATATTATCTTCTGGATTTAAAGTATTAGGAGCTACACACATTAAACCAATACAATTAATATTAGGTAATTCATTTATTTGATTAATAGCATCTTCTAAAACACTTTTCTCAGGTATAAAACCATATTTAGATTCTTCACAAGCTATATTAACTTCTAATAATATATCTTGCTTTTTAAGTGCTCTTTTATTTATTTCATTAGCTAACTTAATACTATCAACAGAATGTATTAAAAAAACTTCTTCTTTCAATAAATCTTTAACTTTATTAGTTTGTAAATGACCTATCATATGCCAATTAATATCTTTTGGAAGCTCTTCTCTTTTTCTTATTAATTCTTGAACATGATTTTCTCCAAAATCACGCATACCCATATTATACGCTTCCATTATTTCATCGTTACTTCTAGTTTTAGAAACACATATTAATTTAGTATTATAATTATTAATATCATCTAATATTTTTTTAATATTGTTTTGTATCATAGAATCACCTCATCTTAAGATTATTATAACTAAACATATATATTTTTAATAGACTAATAATTATTTTTTTTATATAATTTATATATAATATAAAGGAGAAATTATGATAAAAATTAATAATGTTTCAAAAGAATTTGAAAAAAATATTGATAAAAATAAAAAAATTAAATTCTTAGCTGATAAAAATATTTCTTTTGAAGTTAAAGATGGTGAAATACTAGGTTTATTAGGTCCAAATGGAGCAGGAAAAACAACACTTCTTAGAATAATAGCTGGTATTATGAAACCAACTTCTGGAGAAATAACTATTGATGAAAAAGATTTTAATAAAGATGAAATAGATATTAAAAAGACAATATCATTTTTATCAGGTAATACTAAATTATATAAAGATATTTCATGTGTAGAATTATTAAAAATGTGTTCAGAATACTATGAAATGGATCAAAAAACTATTGATAAAAGAATTGATGAAGTAGTAAAAAGGTTTGATATGGAAACATTCAAAAATCAAAGAATAGGTAGTTTATCTACTGGACAAACTCAGCGAGTTGGTGTCGCAAGATGTGTACTTCATAATCCTCATAATTATATTTTGGATGAAGCTACATCTGGTCTAGATATTATTTCTAGTCAAGTTATATTAGATTTTATTAAAGAAGAACGAGATAAAGGTAAATGTATTATTTATTCTACTCATTATATGGAAGAAGCAGAAAATATATGTGATAGAGTTGTTTTAATCAATAAAGGAGAAATAATCGCTATTGGAACTCCAGAAGAAATTGCAAAAGAAACTAAAACAACTCATTTAAGAGATGCATTCTTCAAGTTAATTGGAGGTAATTATAATGAAATGGAATAATATTAGAATAACAATAATAAAAGAACTAAGAGGAATAATAAGAGATAAAAAGTCTCTTCAAAAATTAATTATTTATCCATTAATAATTCCAATGATAATATTATTATTTGGAGTATTATTTGATAGTGTTAGTGAAAGTAAATATAAAGTTGGTACAAATTATATATTAACTCCAGAAGAACAAACAATAATTAAGGAATTAGAAAATATTGAAATAGTTAATTATAATGACAAAACTGAATTAAAAGAAGCATATGATAATCAAGAAATAGAAGGTTATATAGTTAAAGATAATAATAAATATACTATATATGCTGATTCATCCCAAAATAGTGGAGAAATAATAATGAGTCTAGCAACAACATACCTAGATACATATAATCAAGTACTTGGTAATCAAGAAATTTTAAAACATGGATTAGATCCAGAAAAAGTATTCAATAATATCATAGTAGAGACAGAATCTCTTACTAAAGAAGAATCTAATATGATGACTACAATGATATTTAGCTTAGTAATAACATATATAATTATGATTGTAGTAATGGTATGTGTCGTAGTAGTAACAGATGCTACATCAGGAGAGAAAGAGAGAGGTACATTAGAGACAATTTTAACTTTCCCAGTAACTTGTGGAGAATTAGTATTAGGAAAATATTTAGCAACTTCAATCTTAGGATTTATAGTAGGTTTAATATCATATTTATTATCAATACCAACTATCTTCCTAGGAAAAGAATTATTTAAATCTTATGAAGAAATAGTATTTTCAACTAACTTCTTAACTATATTACTAGTTATATTTGTAATCTTACTTTCAGCTCTTTTATCCGCAGGAATATGTATGGCCTTAGCAGGAAAAACTAAAACATATAAAGAAGCCCAATCATCATTACAATTTGTATCATTATTACCAATGATTCCATACTTATTAAAGGTAATGGAAGTAGATAATTTTATTTTTAATATGATACCTATTGCTAATTGTGGAGCTTTACTAAATGATATTGTAATGAATTCTATTAATTATAAAAACTTATTTATAATTGTTATTTCAACAATAATATATATTGTAGCTATATTAATATATATATCTAAACAATATAAAAAAGAAGAAACATTATTTTCATAAAAAAAACTCAATTATTGAGTTTTTTAATTTGGTTTAAAGACATAGTAATAAGCATAATTACTTTTCTTTAATTGACCAGCACTTGATTTCTTAGTAGATAAATGTCCATAATAATGTTTAGTATGACTAGCTTCTGAGAATAAATATTTACCATCATTAGTCTTTCCAAGATAAATCATAATATGTTGACCATGACCATTTGAAGTATCACCACTTTTTTTATAGGTCATAAAGTCACCTGCTTCAACAGAACTCATATTTCCATCCCATGCAACAGCAGTTAAACCATATTTATTAATTTTAGTATTAATCTTAGAAGCAGATTCTTTATTTTTAGTCATAATATTTAATAGATTTGGAACACCTTTTTTACCATAAGCTTGAGTAAATACCATTGTTGCAAAAGCTCCACAGTCAGCACTATGCTCAGTTTTATAATACTTCTTTTTATATGTAGAAGACGAAGTACCTAAAGGCCAAGCTTGACTTTTTGCTTCATCAATTATTTTTTGTCTTAATCCAGTAGCACTTGGAGTTTCAGTTCCTTTTCCTTTATAGTCTTCAGGATCAATGATCAAAGTATTAATAGAACCAGATTGTTCATCATCATTATCACTATTAATATTATTCTTAAATAATTCTTGATTTTTTGACACATCCCAACATTCAGCTACTCTGAAAGTATCTTTCATTAATGTCATACTCATAACTATATCAACTAATATTGGTAAGAATACAACTATTAAAGCAGCAATCAACATATTAACAATCTTCTTTTTAGCTTCTTGTAAAACTCTAATATCTCTATGAGTTACTGCTTGCAAACAAACAATACCAAATGATACAACAAATACAGTAGGCATAATTATTTGAAACATTAAAAATATAGTTCTAAGAATTTTAATTATTGATATTATTCCATAATCATTACATACATTTAATATCATATAATCACCTATTATCATTGTAACACAAAAAAGTGTTATAATATATTTGAAAGGAAGATAATTATGGAATTTGACAAAGTAATAAGACAAAGACAAGCAACAAGAAGGTTTAGTGAGAAGAAAGTTGAAAAAGAAAAACTAAATCAAATATTAGAGGCAGCACGTCTAGCACCAACTGCTAAAAATATTCAACCTATTAAAATATATGTAATTAACTCAGAAGAAGGATTAGAAAGATTAGATAAGACTACTCCATGTAGATATAATTCTAAAACAGTATTATTAGTTTGTGGAGATAAAGAATCTGCATTTTCTAAGAACAATCATTCTACATATGAAATTGATGCATCTATTACAGCTACACATATACTATTAGAAGCAACTAATCTAGGTGTAGATAATATTTGGGTAGAATTATTTGATAAAGATTTAATAAAAGAAGAATTCAATATCCCAGAACAATTAATACCAGTTGTTTTGATTCCGATTGGATATAAAGATGAAACATGTCCACCTAGTCCTAATCATTCAATTCGAAAAGATATTGAAGATATGGTAGAATATAAGTAGGTGATATTATGGATTTTGATAAATTAATGGAATTCATGTATGTTTCAGACTATGTTGATGAAAACTTAAGCATTAAAGAGGAATGTCCAATATGTAAGGAAAGAATGAATAATACTTATGATAATGCTTTTCCATATTATTGTCCTCGCTGTGAAGTATTTGTTAACAATGATAAAAGTACAGTAAAAAAAGAATTAGAAAAATAGTATATCTATTTCTTTTTTTATGATAAAATCTAATAAGAATAGAGGTTTATATGAATAAGAAGGATTATTTAAATAAAATTAAACATTTTAAAGGAAAACCTAAAAAGATAATGATTAATCAAATAGAATGCTTTTATGATATAAAAGATTTAAAAATAGAAATAAATAGATATTCTAAAGGAGATAAAGTATTATTATCTAAAAATACTTTAATGCATGGTACTTATAAAAATGCTGAAGGATTAAAAGAAATAATACAACATGGACTTATTTCAGCAGATTTTATAGAAGGAAGAAAATCAAAATATCCAAGTTGTGTAGGAGTATGGAATCTAAAAGAAGAGTGTTATTTAAGTGAGTATATTAATAAGTACTCTGGAGGTACTATTGAATATATGAATAATAAAGGTAAAGTAATTAAAACTGAAGTTATTCCATATAATCAAATGTCTAATATTATGAATAGAATGCCTAATAATACTTTTAGATGGTATATAGAACAAACAAAAGAAGCAAGATTTCTACCGAGTTTAGTTCAAGATAAAGTACAAATAGGAATAATTTTTAATAATAATAAATACTTAAAAGAATTATTAAAAGGAGACATCTTAAAAGAAAAGAATGTTTCCGATAAAGATGTTAAAGCATTTGTTAATCCTGAATATTATCAAAGATTTTTAAAAGAAAGAAAAAATAAAAATGATTTCTTTACTGATAGAGAAAGTGCTGTATTATTTGGAATACCATCAAATTTCATAGAAGGAATTCTAGTAGGTAGGAAATATGAAAAAAATATTACTATTCTAAATGACATTAAAAAGAAACTACCAGATTGTTATATTTGTAATCTTGATGGAAGAGTAATAGTAGGAAATAAATAAACTGTCATTAGACAGTTTTTTTTAAAATAAAGTTTGTTTATAGTTAGATAATATTATATAATTAATATGTATAAATATAGGTAAGGAGATGATAAATATGATGCCAGTTTTATTCATTGGTCATGGTACCCCATCCATAGCTATTGAAGATAATGAAGTAACTAAGACATTAAATAATATTGGTAATCGTATTATAGAAGAATATGGTCAACCTAAAGCTATATTGATGATATCATCTCATTGGACTACCGTTGGTAATTCAGTTCAAGAAACAGAGTTTCCTGATCAAATATATGATATTTATGGAGTACCAGAAGAAATATATCATGTATCATACTCAGTACTAGGAAACTTAGAATTATCAAAGAAAATAAAAAGCATCAAGAAATTAAATGTAAAAGTAGATAACAGTTGGGGAATAGATCATGGAGCTTGGGGAATACTTGTTCATATGTTTCCTAAGAAAGATATCCCAGTTGTTCAATTAAGTATAAATGAATTATATAATCCAAAAGACTGCTATGAAGTAGGTAAATTATTAAAGGATCTTAGAGAAGAAGGCTATCTAATCATTGGATCTGGTGGAGTTGTTCATAACTTAAGATTAGTTGATTGGAATAGCACTAAAGGATCTGGAGAATGTATTGCTTTCAGTAATTTCATAAAAGAAGCAGTAGTAAAGAGAGAAGATGAAGAAGTGATATCTTTTGATAATAATGAATATTCAAAATATGCAGTACCAACAACAGAACATTTTATGCCGCTTCTATATTGTTTAGGGGCATCCCAAGGAGAAAAAGTAGAAGTATTTAATGACATTCAAACAAAAGATGCTATATCATTAACAAGTTATTTAATAGGAGAAAAACAATAGAATTTAGATTACTAAATTCTTTTTGATATAAGGATATTTATGACGATATATGTAATAATAGCTCAAATATTCAGTGTAATTAGTTGGTTTTTATTACTTTATAGTTATTACAAAGATGATATCAAACAACTAATTAGAATTCATATCTTAGTAGCAATAATGGATATATTATGCTACGTCTTTTTAGGTGCACTAACTGGATTATTAGTATCTATCTTTGAACTTATTCAAGGAGTAGCCTATTATAAGACTGATAAAGCTAAAAATATCTTTATCTTAACAATACCATTTTATATAGTTTATGCTATTTATACATTTAATAATCCAATAGGATTATTACCAATACTTGCTACTTTTATTGATAATATGAGTTTAACTAGAGGAAAGAAATTTGCTACTATTGGAGGTAGTATAGCTCAAATATTCTGGTTAATATATGATATATCAGTAATGTCTTATGTAGGAGCTCTTACAGACTTTATAATTGTAATATCAAATCTATCAATTCTAATTCTAGGATATAGTTATCTTAAGAGAGTAGGTAAACTAAGTATTAATAGATGTACTTATCTATCTAATCACTTAAATACAACTCTTCATAATTTAGACCAATCAAATTATGATGAAGAATTCATAACAGAAAAAACTCATAAGAAAAATATCTTTAAAAAGAATAAAGATTGTTTATTTGTAATTAACTATAAAAATCAAATAATAGGTTATATCAATTATCTATTATTAACAAAAGAAGAAGCAATTAAATTAGTTAATAAAAGAAAATTTGATAATAATTATAATATTGATAGTATTACTACATTCAAAAAAGATACTAAGAATTATCTATTAATAAATAAAATATCAATAGATAAAAAATATCAAAATACTGATTCCATATTCCTAATAAATGATAATTTCAAAAGATATCTAAAAAGAAAGTATTATCAAGGTTACAAAATAGAATTAATAATTGCTCCTGCGAGAAATACTTTCGAGCAACAATTCCTAGAATTTTCAAGTTTTAATAAGAGTAAAACATATGAAAACAATGTAGTCCTATATAAAATGAATAATAGTGATATAGAAAATATCTATTTAGATATTGGTAAATATAAAATATTAGATAATGATCAAATAACTGATTCTATATTTGATGAAATATATAAGTTAGATAAGAAAAATCTAAAAGAAAAAGATTTATGGGATAAATCTCTTCAAGAAGAAATATTTAATAAGAATAAAGATAGTTTTATAATATTAACTAGAAACGATAAAGTAATAGGTTATCTAAATTATCTATGTATATCAAAAAATACTTATAATAATATTAATAGTAATAAAAAAGAAACATTAAAATCTAAAGAAATAAAACAATATAATAGATATGATTATAATTATATTAATATTGAATCTATCGTTATAACAAAAAAATATCAAACAAAAGAAGTATTTAACCTTATGATTAATTCATTCATAAACAAGGTAAGAATTCTTGAGAATGAAGATTACTTTATTAAAGGAATTAATGCTACACCTAATAATAAAATATTTAAAAAGATTGTTAGAAGTATAGGATTAAAAAAGAAAAAGAAGTTTAAAGATAATACATTATTATATTTATATGATGAAGAAGAATTAATAAAATTATTAAAATAGACAAATAATGTCTATTTTTTTGATTTTATGATACAATATAAAAGAAGATAATAAGTAAAGGTGGTTGACAATGTATAAAGTATTTAAGAATAAACAAATAAGTCCTGATTCATACTTAATGGTTATAGAAGCTCCATTATCTATAAAGAAGGCAATACCAGGTCAATTTGTAATAATAATGGCTAAAGAAGATAGTGAAAGAATTCCTGTTACTATTTATGATTATGATGTTAAAAAGGGAAGATTAGAGATAATTTATCAAGTAATTGGAGCTTCTACTGAAGAATTAACTCATGTTAAAAATGAATTATTCGCAGTTGTTGGACCACTAGGAAATGGTAATGAGATTTGTGCTAATCCAAAAGCATTTAAAGGCAAAAGAATAGTTTATGTAGCGGGAGGAGTAGGAATAGCCCCTGTTTATCCACAAGTCAAACTATTAAGTAGTAGAGGATTCAAAGTAGATGTAATCTATGGTTCTCGTCAAGCTAACATGTTACTAATTAGAGATAAAGTAGAAGAAGTAGTTAGTAAGGTTAGATATGCTACTGATGATGGATCTTTTGGAACACATGGCTTTGTAACAGATATTCTAGAAAAGAATATTAATGATTATGACATTGTTGTTGCGATTGGACCTATACCAATGATGAAAGCGGTAGCTGAACTAACTAAGAAGTATAAAAAGAAATGCATAGTTAGTATGAATCCATTAATGGTAGATGGTTCAGGTATGTGTGGAGCTTGTCGATGCGAAATTGAAGGAAAACCAAAATTTGCTTGTGTAGATGGTCCTGAATTTGATGGTCATCAAGTAAACTTTGATTTAGCTATGAAGAGAATGAAGATATATAAAGAAGAAGAAGCAATCAAATGGGAAGAAATGAAAAAACGTCTTGCCAAGGAAGAGAAGTAGGGGTGATTTGATGGAAACACAAGAAAAAGTAAAAATGAGAACACAAGATCCTACTGAAAGAGCTCAAAACTTTAAAGAAGTAGAATTAGGTTATACTAAAACACAAGCAAAAAAAGAAGCTAATAGATGTCTTCACTGTAAGATACCTAAATGTGTTGAAGGATGTCCTGTTAATATTATGATACCTGACTTTATTGAACAAATAAAAGAAGGTAATATTGAAAAAGCTTATGAAATAATAAGTGATTCATCAACATTAGCTGCTATCTGTGGAAGAGTTTGTCCACAAGAAAAGCAATGTGAAAGCAAGTGTGTTAGAGGAATAAAAGGAGAATCAATCGCAATTGGTTCACTTGAAAGATATGTTGCTGATGAAGCTATTAAAAATGGATTTGAAAGTCTAAAGAAGAAAAGAAGTAATGGTAAGAAAGTTGCTATAGTAGGAAGTGGACCATCTGGCCTAACTTGTGCTGGAGACTTAGCTAAAGCTGGTTTTGATGTAACTATCTATGAAGTTCTTCATGAAGCAGGAGGAGTATTAGTATATGGTATTCCAGAATTTAGACTTCCAAAAGATATTGTTAAAAAACAAGTAGATAGCTTAAAGAAGCTAGGAGTAAAAATAGAATTAAATGTTCCAGTTGGAAAAGCTATATCTATTGAAGATTTAAAGAAAGAATACGATGCTGTATACCTAGGAACAGGTGCTGGTCTTCCTAAATTTATGGGTATTGAAGGAGAATCAGCTTCAGGAGTATTCTCTGCTAATGAAATACTAACTAGAATCAATTTAATGAAAGCATATAAAAAAGGTGCTAAAACTCCAATCAAAATAGGAAAGAGAGCCTATGTAATTGGAGGAGGAAATGTTGCTATGGACGCTGTTAGATCTCTAAAGAGATTAGGTGTTGATGCTCATATTATGTATAGAAGAAGTGAAGATGAACTACCTGCAAGAAAAGCAGAAGTTAATCATGCTAAAGAAGAAGGAATTAAATTTGATCTATTAACTAATCCAGTAAGAATTGTTGTTGATGAAAACAATAATGTTACAGGAATGGAAGTGGTTGATATGGAATTAGGTGAGCCAGGGGAAGATGGAAGAAGATCAGTTACAGAAAAAGCTGGATCTAATCATATTGTTGATTGTGACATGGTAGTTATGGCACTAGGTACTGGACCAAATCACTTAGCTCTAAAAGATTCTAAAGTTGAATTATCTGATAGAGGATTAATTGTAGTTGATGGAACTAAAACAACTGATAAACATGTCTTCGCCGGAGGAGATGCTGTAACAGGATCAGCTACAGTAATCTTAGCCATGGAAGCTGGAAAGAAAGCTGCTAAAGAAATAATTGAATCATTTAGTTGATTCTAATTATTTTTTTATTTATAATAACTCAAAAAGGAAAATGTATATGGAATTATATGAAATAAAAAATAGTTTAAATAATAACCTAGAAATTATAAATAATTTATGGAGTTCTCTTTGACATAGATAGTATTCAAAAAGAAATTAATGAATTAACTAAAAAAACTGAAAATCCTAACTTTTGGGATGATAGAGAATCTTCAGAAAAAATAATTAAAGAGTTAAATGATAAAAAAGAGTTAGTAGAAAATATTACTAATCTAAAAGAAAAATTAACTGATAATCTAGAATTATTAGAATTAATTGATTCAAATGATCAAGATAGTCTAAATACTATAGAACAAGATACTATTTTATTAACAGAATCTGTGGAAAAAACAAATTTACTACTATTATTAAGCGGACCATATGATAAAAATAACTGTATCTTAGAAATACATCCTGGAGCTGGAGGAACAGAGTCTTGTGATTGGGCTTCTATGCTTTATAGGATGTATACAAGATATTGTGAAAAGAAAAATTTCAAAGTAGAAGTATTAGATTATCAAGATGGTGAAGAAGCAGGTATTAAATCAGTTTCAATTCTTGTCAAAGGATTAAATGCCTATGGTTATCTAAAAAATGAAAAAGGAATTCATAGATTAGTAAGACTATCTCCATTTGATTCAAATAATCGAAGACATACTTCTTTCGCATCAGTAGAGGTTACTCCTGAGATAGAAAAAAATGATGAAATAGAAATTGATGAAAAAGATTTAAAGATTGATGTTTATCGTTCAAGTGGAGCTGGAGGACAAGGAGTAAATACTACAGACTCAGCAGTAAGAATTACTCATTTACCTACTAAGATAGTGGTAACTTGTCAGAATGAAAGAAGTCAAATTCAAAACAAAGAACATGCGCTTAATGTTCTTAAAAATAAGTTACTAATACTAAAAATGGAACAAGAAGAAGATAAATTGAATCAAATAAAAGGAGAATCTAAAGAGATTAATTTTGGTTCTCAAATTAGAAGTTATGTTCTTCATCCGTATTCAATGATTAAAGACCATAGAACTAACGTTGAAACTTCTAACACTGATAAAGTATTAGATGGAGACTTAGACATGTTTATAGAAGAAAACTTAAAAAGGAATGTGAGGTAATAATATGAAAAATCTATTTGCTGTATCAACAATGACATTAGTAGGATTATATGCCCTACTATCAATTGTACTTTTAGCTGTTTGTTTAATCGCAGGAATACCAATGATTTATGGAGTTGGAGTATCAATCATAGTTTTAATAATCCAATTCTTAATATCACCATTCATCACAGATATTACAATTAAATGGTTTTATAAAGCACACTTCGATGCTGAAATACCAGAATACTTAGAAAACTTCATCAAAGAAGTTTGTGAACAAGAAAAAATGAAATATCCTCGTATAGGAGTAATTGATGATGGGGCACCAAATGCTTTCACTTATGGTCATACTAAGAATGATGCCAGAGTTGTAATAACTAGAGGTTTAATGGAATTATTAAATGAAGATGAAGTTAAAGCCGTAGTCGCTCACGAACTTGGACATGCTACTCATTATGATATGTTATTCATGACAGTAGCTCAACTAGTGCCATTAGTTTTATATTTTATATATTTAACTTTAACAGATAATGATAATGATAAAGATGGAAAAGCAGCTTTAGTTGGAGTAATAGCTTATATTTTATATATAATTTCAGAATATGTAATACTTTGGCTATCAAGAACTAGAGAATACTATGCTGATGAATTTTCAGCAAAAACAACTAAGAATCCTAACTCTCTAGCCAGTGCTCTAGTTAAAGTAGGATTTGGTCTATCTCTACAAGGAGATAGTAAAAAATCAACATCTAAATTAGGAGCTCTAGGAATTTTTGATTCTAAAACATCAAAATCTCTAGTAGTATCAACAAACAATAATCAAGATGATCATACTATGATTAAAAATGCTATGAAATGGGAGATGTGGAATCCATGGGCTTTCTTCTATCAATTAGAATCTACTCATCCACTTATTTCAAAGAGATTAATTGCTATATCAAAGTATTCACAAGAGTTTGGACAAGAACCATATATAACATTTGATTTAGAAAAACCAGAATCTTATGTAGATGATTTTGCTTTGGAAGTATTCATAAAAATATTACCAACTATATTTTTAATTTTAACTGTAATCGCAGCCTTCTTATTACCAGATAATACTAAATTAGTAGTTGGTGCTGGAGGTATATTATTTACTTTCAGTTTACTTGCTCTATTTAATAGATCTCATCGTAAAGGATATCAAAAATCTACTGTAAGAGATTTATTAGGAGAAGTAAAAGTATCAGGAGTAACATCAATATCTTGTGAAGTAGAAGGAGAAATTATTGGTAAAGGAAATCCAGGATGTATCTTTAGTGAAGATTTTATTATTAAAGATGAAACAGGCATAATATTCTTAGATTATAATCAACCATTATGGATAATTAATAAAGTGTTTGCTTTATTTAAATCAGAACAATATTTTAATAAAATAGTAAAAGTAAAAGGATGGTATCGTAGAAGTCCTGTTCCATATATAGAAATATATGAGTATGAAGTAGATGGTAAGACTAAAAAAGTATTTACTTATGGACTAACTAAAGGAATATATTATGCTTTATTGGTAGTATTTATTATAGTATTAATTTTAGGATTAGGAGTATTATAATACTCCTTTTTTATGTTATAATATTGTCAAGAAAGGAAGGAATGCTATGAATTTTTCGGAATTAAAAGAGAGCGCTAAAAAATCATTATCAGGTAAATGGGGTTCTACAATAGGAGTTTTTCTGCTTTATACTATTATTACTGGCTGTGTACAAATCATTTTTACTCCAAAAGTTGGACAAGATCCAAATACTACAATTCAAGTTTCAACTAGTATAGTTAGTATGATATTAACAGCACTTTTTGTTTTAGGATATAACACATATTTCCTAAAACTATCTAGAAATGAAGAAGTAGAAGTTGGAATTCTATGGTCAAAAGTAAATCAATTTGGAAGAGCTTTTTTAGCAACATTTTTATTAGGATTAGTAATAGGATGTGGATTTATATTATTAATTTTTCCAGGAATCATTTTTGCATTAATGTTTTCAATGACAATGTATATTATGTCAGATGATAAAGAAATATCCGCAATTGATGCTATGAAAAAGAGTGCTGAAATGATGAAAGGCCATAAAGGGGAATTGTTCCTATTATACTTATCATTCTTTGGTTGGCTAATCTTAGGTTTATTTACTTTTGGTATATTATATCTATGGTTAATTCCATATATGGAAACAACAATTTGTAATTATTATAATAAGATTAAAGGATAAAAGAATTTCTAAAGAAATTCTTTTTTCTTGAATAATAATAACAATTTTTATATAATGATTATAGAATATAAAGGTGGGATTCTTTATGAATGAAGAAAATAATATTAGAACAGTAGATGCTACTATTACTGAAATAAAAGGTAAAAAAATACGTATTAAAACAGCAGATGGAGAAGAAAAAACTATTAAGAAAGATTTAATAACTGAAGAAGTTGCAGTAGGCGATACTTTAGAAGTAGTAGTTAAAGATAAAACTATGTCTCATAAAGTTACTAAAGCTAAATTAATAACTCGAGGTGAAAATTCTGTTGAGTTATTAAAACTTTTAGGTTTAGCAAGTTTAGTAGTAGTACTTTGTTTTGTATTAGCATATGTTGGATTTACTAATTATT